>Ga0209212_1002717_pt1 | contig 24545 bp, 19 predicted proteins | sample RifGroC2_FD_183996 | JGI IMG/M metagenome (GOLD analysis project Ga0209212, IMG submission 183996) | Groundwater microbial communities from Rifle, Colorado, USA - Groundwater C2 (SPAdes) (version 2) | ecosystem: Environmental > Aquatic > Deep subsurface > Groundwater | place: Rifle, Colorado... | reverse complement strand
GCCGAAAAATTCGACCGGTTTAACGCCGTTGACGGATAATCTGACGTCTTCGACCATCTGGCCCGTCGATAATTCGACCGCGATGAAGCCTTTTACGTTTTTAGACTGCGCGAGTTTCGCGATGGGTTGTTTCGGGAACGGCCACAGGGTTTTCGGCCTTAAAAGGCCGAGCTTTATTCCCTGCTCGCGAGCCATGACGCAGGCGGTTTTACAGATGCGCGCGGTGATGCCGTACGAAACGATGACGTATTCGGCGTCGGCGCACTGGTATTCTTCGTATAAAAGTTCGTTCTTTTCGATCTCGGCGTATTTTTTATAGAGGTGCTCGATGTGTTTTTCCATGTCTTCGGGAACCAGATGTATCGAGGAGATCAGGTTCTGGTGGCGGCCGCGCGCGCCGGTAGTGGCCCACGGCTTATCGTATTTTTTAATGTTGGTGGCGTCGGGCATGGCAACGGGTTCCATCATCTGTCCGAGATAGCCGTCGCTCAAAAGCATTACGGGAGTTCTGTATTTGTCGGCGAGATCGAACGCGAGAACGGTGAAATCAGCCATTTCCTGAACCGACGCGGGCGAAAGGACGACGAGTTTATAATCGCCGTGGCCGCCGCCTTTTACCGCCTGAAAATAGTCGCACTGCGCCGGGGCGATGTTTCCAAGGCCGGGGCCGCCGCGAACTACGTTAACTATGAGGCAGGGAACTTCGGCGCAGGCTATATATGAAATGCCTTCCTGCTTGAGCGAGATGCCGGGCGACGACGACGATGTCATTACGCGCACGCCCGTGCCGCCGGAGCCGTAAACCATATTAATGGCGGCGACTTCCGATTCGGCCTGAACGAACACGCCGTCCCTTTTGGGCATGTGTTTGGCCAGGTACGCCGGAAGCTCCGACTGCGGAGTTATCGGGTAGCCGAAATAGTGCCTGCAACCGGCTATCATGGCGGCTTCGCCTATGGCCTCGTTGCCCTTCATCAAAACTTTACTTGCCATTTATATCAACCCCTTAAAATAATTCGAATATCAGCATATTGTAATATTTCCGGCGCCGCGGGCCGCGCAGAAGCGCCGCCTAGCGGTAGATCTCGAAAACTATGTCCGGGCAGACCCGGAAGCAGCTGGCGCAGCCGGTGCATTTCGACTGGTCGATGCAGGATACGGGATGGTATCCGCTTTCGTTGAGGTGTTCGCTAAGTTTCAAGATCTTGGCCGGGCATACAAGAACGCACGCCTCGCAGCCTTTGCAGATTTCTTCAGATATTATTACTCTACCCATACATTCCCACCCTTTTCTTAAGTGATGATCCGGTTCATTCTCTCTAATCTAATCGGTTATACTTCGTGCGCATAGCGCAATACCCTTTTCAATTCGAACCATTCTTCATTCTCTTTTAACTTTATGTCTTTTAATTTGTCCATCATATCGCCGGCGGCGCAGATGTATTTGAGCGGCGTGGCGGTAAAAGGCATTTCGCTGGCCAGAAGATAGCCTTCCCTGACGGTTTCGGCCGTCGTTTCGCCCATCAGATGATTGTTCAGTATTATGTCGGAGACGGCGGTCTTGCTGGATTTTTCGATCAGCCTGACCATTTCGGCTGCCTTATCGTATGAATTCGTGTCGGGGCGGTTCAAGTTAAGCACCATGTAGTGTGAAAAACCTCTCTGGTAAATAAATTCACTCAGATGCCCCAGGACGATAGCGCCGCCGTCGCCGCCTACCTCGAGAACCACGGAGGCCCCGCGGTCGAGTACCATCGATTTTATGCGGCCCGATATGGAAGGCATATCCGCCATTGAAATTTCACGGTCTTCGGGCGTTACGACTTCGATCCCCATTCCGTTGAGATATTCCTTGTGCCTTCTCGACCGGAAATACGGATTTATAAAATCGAGGTCGCAAAGCGCCACGACGCTTTCAGGAGCGCGCTTCTTTAATTGTGTAACGTAATTTAAGCAGAATTCAGTTTTTCCAGAGCCGAGATGGCCTGAAACTATTATCAGATTTGAATTTGACACACCATACCCCGTATCTTCCCGGAATTATATTTTTTTTACGCTTACCGCCCGCGCTTTAACCGCGCAAACCATAAGTCCGTTTTCCGGTTTTATTATTTATATAATTCTATAACAAAAATTTTTTTTTTGCAACATTTATTTAATTTTTTATTTGGATTAAAGCAGTCTCGATTTCGGCGCGAAATTTCCGGCAAAATATTTCTTTTCGTCTGCGTAGTTGTTCGGTGATGGAACGTCGGCGCGGTCGATATGCCAGGAAACAGTTTCGTCGACGGCCTGCTGGTAAGGCGTGAACGGAAAATTTTCCTCGCCGAACAGCGCCTTCATCTTACCGGCGTCAAAAGCCGTATGGTAGCGCGTATAAGGAAAAGACAGGCCGCCGGCCGCCTTTTTATATTCGTCGTAACTGACGTGCACCAGTTTCACTTCCTGCGAAAGGCTGTTGCCTATGAGTTTTAGGAATTCGGAAAAATAAAGCGAGTCGTTCGAAGCGGCGTTATAGATCTGATTATAGGCGCCTTCGTTCAGAAGCAGCCCGGCGATCTGGCGCGCGAGATCTTTGACGTATATCGCGTTGAACATAGGGTCCTGGCCACCCGATGGAAAGAAAATCGGCACCTGCTTATATATGCGGTCTATGAAATAAAAAAGCCTTTCGGTGTAATCCCAGGGACCGTAAATATAGGTCGGTCTTAGAATCGTGACATTAAAATCCTTGTTCTTCGCTGAATAAAGCAGCTCCTTCTCGCACTTGATCTTCTCGCGGCCGTACATCGAATTGCTTTCGCCCGTATCGAGAGGATGCTCTTCGCTCGCCGGAAGATATTTAAGCACGCCGTAAACAGAGCAGGTCGATATGAAAATATACTGGCTGATCTTTTTTGAAAACGCCCTGATGGCCGGCGTCAGCTCTTCCTTCGTGTAGCAGGACATATCGATGACCGCGTCTATTTTTTTCAGCGCGATCTTTTCCAGCGCGTCGCAGAAGTTCAGCGGTGAGCTCCTGTCGGCGATGTGCCGGAAAACTCTGCCCGGCCATTTTTTTTCGTAATCCCAGACCGCCGGCGTGACACCGCGGTTTATAATGTGAAGCTCGATATCTTTTATTTTTTCGGCGAGCAGCGGGACCAGCGCGGTCCCAATAAGACGGCTGCCGCCTAGAATGGCTATCTTCATTTCATCTCCCGGACGATTTATATTCGTCTTTCGTAATGGACATAATGACGCAGTCTATGTAAGCGCCGTCCCTGTAAAAACACTGCGGAAGCGAGCCGCGCTTTTTGAAACCGCATTTTTCATAAGAGGCTATCGCGCGTGCGTTATCGGCAAACACGTTCAGAAATATCATGTTCAGCCCCAGCGTGCCGAAAGCGTAGCCGAGGATCAATTCCATCGTTTCCCTTCCGAAGCCGCGGCCCAGATAGGACTTTTCACCTATGGCGATGCCGACCGACGCGTTGCGGTTGATAAGATCTATCCCCTGCAGCTCGACGTTGCCGATGTGAACGCCGCCTTCGTTGTGGAAAATACCGAAAAGCGCTGTCGTGCGTGAGCAATTAGCACTGGCGATGAATTCCTTCGATTTTTCGAGTGTGTTAACAAGCGCGGATGAAGAAAGATAACGCCTGATCGCGGGGTCGATAAACCACTGATAGCAGGCCGCCGCATCGCTCAAGTTGAGCGGTGCAATAAATATGTTTTCGCTTTCTAAAAATTTTACGCGCATACGCGCCTGACTTCTTTCTGTTAATTGAGTTCCGACAGTATATTATCGATTTTTGCATTATCGAGGTTTTCATAATATTCTTTATTTATTATCATTGCCGGCGCACTGCCGCAGCTGCCGAGACACTCTACGAGCGTGAGCGTGAACTTGTTGTCAGGCGTGGTCTCGCCCGGCGATATATTCAGTTTGCCGCATATATGCTTTAATATGTCGTCCGCGCCCGCGAGCATGCAGGATATATTTTTACACAACTGCAGATGGTAGCGGCCGACCGGCTTCTGATCGTACATGCTGTAAAAGGTCGCGACCGAATAGACCCGGCTTTTCGGAACTCCCGTCAGTTCGGATATATACGAATAAGCCTCGTCGTCCAGATGACCGAATTCGTCGTTGGCCATGTGAAGGACCGTCAGAAGCGACGCTTCCTTGTTCGGATAGCGCGACTGCAGATTTTGAACGCGCTTTTCATTTTCTTCGCTGAATTTTTTCATTGTATGATCGCCTTTTATCTCGTCTACATTCAGAATATCTTATTCAAATTTTTCGCCGCGGAGCTCGTCCTCGAATACCGATCTTTCTTTTTTTATAAGCACCGCCAGCGGCTGACGCTTTTTAATATCGTAATCCTTGCGCAGAGGATGACCTTCGAACCCGTCATACATCAATATCCTGCGCAGGTCCGGATGATTTTTGAAAATTATGCCGTACATGTCGAACGCTTCGCGTTCGAACCAGTTCGCCGCGGGATACAGCCCCGTAAGAGATTCGGCCGACGGATCGTCCGCGCTGTAATAGGTTTTGATGAACAGCCGCTCGTTGGTCTTCGAAGAATATAGATGCGTAATTATCTCATAACGGTCGCCGTCGGGCAGCGGAGTCGAATAAGTCAGATAATCCACGCAGAATAGATCCATCAGAAAATCAAAGGCGAATTCGTCGCGCAGTATCGCGGCCGCATTCAATATCTTATCGCGCGCTATGAACGCATAATCGCGCCCGCGTTCGCTCCACGCCAGAAGGGTTTTGTCGTTAGCAAACTCCTTCTTCAACCGCTGCTTTATATCCTCTAAACTCATTTTTTACTCCACGCCAGAAACGATAAAAACAATTATCGCCAATTAAAAATTAAATTTATATTATCATCAGAAGATAATATAAAACAAATCGTCATGCATGTCAATATTTTTCATAATTTTTTCTGATTTTTCAGCCGCGACTTCTTCAATTTCGCCTTTTTGATAAGGGGAGGCCAGGGACTTATAGCCCCTGCCTCCCCTTAAAAACCCCTCCCACCCCTGACATTAAATCATCGCAGCTGCGCTGCGATGATTTGTGGCATCGCCCGAAAATGCTTTTCGGGCGGGCGAAATTGGCTGCCACGGTCTTGGCTGACGGATTTGTGTTGCCCGAAACTTCTATCTCAATGTTTTTTCTTATGTAAAAACGATTGATTCAATTACATAATTATTGAAATCTATATTTAGCAATAGTATTTTTAGAGTATCTTTAATTATGAAAAATTTTCCGTGAGCAGGAGAATTGACATGCCGGAAGCCGTTATAGCCACTCAGGCGCAGACGCGAAGCGGATGCGCCTGAAAGAAGCAGGCAATCAAGGCAGAAATTTAAGGCTGGAAATAAAAAAAAAGATTAAAGCCGGGAACAAAAAGCAGGCGCGGACAATAATAAAGCGTCAGGCGAAAAAGGGAGAGTAAGGGGTGAAATGAGGGGAAAGAGAGGGTTATTAACCCTTTCTTTCCCCTCATCTAATAGGAGCTTACCCGTTGAGCGGGTTCTGTATTTATTTTTGAGTTATATTATTTCTGCTGGCCCTGAAGCGAGTTAGCGTAGTTGGTATAGAGCTGTTTGTACTGGCTGAGAGCCTGCTGGCATTCTGACGATTCGCCGAGACCTTCGGAGAGCAGCTGCGAATAACGTTTGTAAGCGTTGGTCATCTGTTCGTAGGTGCTCTGAGCGTTGCCGCTGCCTGTCGAGGAAAGGCCGGTAGCGTTCATGACGTTCTGCGACGGGGGCGGAACGACCTGATCGCCGTATATGATCTGGCCCCTCATTGCGTTCACGCCGGATATGGAGGTTTTACCGCGGTTGCGGATCTTATTGACGATCACGTTAGCGATCATGCCGCCGACGAGGCCGCCCACGATCGAGCCGATGCCGGGGAACAGCATTGAGCCGATAGCCGCGCCGACTGTCGAGCCGACAGCCTGTCCGAGGACGGCGACTTTATCGATTGAAGCCCATGCTTTTTTGAACGAGAATTTCTGGCCGGTGGCAAGGTCGTTGCCGAGAGTCGAGCCGAGCTGTCCGCCTGCCGCGCCGAATATCGCGGGCATGAAAGCGCCGAGGATCGGGCCTACGACAGGTATCGAGGAGCCGACGAGGCTTCCGACGACCGAGCCGGCTGCCGAGCCGAGGCTGCTGCCGACGAACGAACCGACGAACTCGCCGCTTGCGAGATGTCCGACGGCTTTACCTATGGATACTTTTTCGCCGTTTTTGACCTGTTCGAATATCTTGAAGCCGACCGTGAGGCCCGCCGAGATACCGATATTTTTTACCGAGAAGCTGGATTTGAGGGAGTCTTTACCTGCCGAGAGAGCCGTCGATAACTTGGTAGGAACTTTTACGACGGGAGCTTTTTCGAAAGTGCCGGTCTTTTCGTCGAATTTAACTTCGGCGTCTTTCTGGTCGGAAAGTTTCTGCGACGGGGTTTTTTCCTGAGCGGCCGCTTCAGTAGCAGCGGCTTTAGCTGCGGGTTTCTTGAACAGGCTTTTGATCTTCTGGCCGAACGTTAATTTCGCGGGAGCTTCCGCAGCGGGAGCGGCGGCGGCAGGCGCTGTTTCAACCGCGGGCGCGGATGCGTCGGGACCTGCGGCGGCGGGAGTCGAAGCCGGAGCTGATACGTCAGCCGATTTTTTGGTGAATAAGCCTTTTACTTTATTAACGGCGTTAGTCGGTGTGTCTTTGCCGAAGCTGTAACCTTTTTCCCATGCCGCGGAACCTTTGCCGCCGCCATCGATCGGGGTGGTCACTTTGGTTTTTAAGCTCGACAATTTCTGGCCGAGAGTGGCTTTAGGAGCAGCCGTAGTTGCAGGAGCAGCGATCGCCGAAGCGTCGGCCGAAGGAGCTGCGACTGTCGTGGATGCGGCGGCGGGAGCTGCGGTTGTCGAAGCGGGAACGGCCGCAGGAGCGGGAGCGTTCGGGCCGGCGGCTGCAGTAGTTGTTGCCGCGGGAGCGGATGCCGTAGCTGTCGAAGCTGACGACGAATCGCCTTTAGTGAATACGCCTTTTACTTTATTAACGACGTTGGTCGGTGTGTCTTTGCCGAAGCTGTAGCCTTTTTCCCATGCGGTGGAGCCTTTGCCGCCGCCGTCGATCGGGGTCGTTATTTTGGTTTTTAAAGACGACAGTTTTTCGCCGATGCTCAGTTTAGGAGCCGGAGCGGCGGTGGTAACGGCCGCGTCGGGAGCCTGGATAGCTGCGGGCGCTGCGGTTGTCGAAGCAGGAGCTGCAGCTGAAGGAGCGGGAGCGGATGCCGTAACGGTCGAAGCGGCCGACGATGAATCGCCCTTCGAGAATACGCCTTTTACTTTATTAACGAGATTGGTCGGAGTGTCTTTACCGAAATTGTAGCCTTTTTCCCACGAAGTGGAGCCTTTGCCGCCGTTTTCGATGGGGGTCGTTATTTTGGTCTTTAATGCGGATAATTTCTGGCCGATGGTCGTTTTAGTAACGGGTTCGGTTACTACAGCGGCCCTGGTTTCAGCCGCAACTGGAGCCGCGCTGACCGCCGATGCGGGAGCGGAATCCATAACTGCGGACTTAATAGCCTGAGCAGTTTCAAGAGCGGGAACGCTTACTTTTACGGCTTCGAAAGAGCCGTCGGCGCCCGTAACGGAAACTTTAACCTGACCGTTCGAGAGTTTATCTATTTTAGCTTCGCCCCAGGACATTAAATGTCCGAGAGTATCGCGCAGTACGAAACGCTGTTTGCCGTCGGCCCATGTTTCATAACCGCCGTTACCGGCAGCGGTGAATTCGCCTTTCGCGTTTTTAACGTTCCAGACGCCTTCGGTAATTTTATTTAAAAGGTTTTCCTCAGCGGAAGCCGTGCCTACGAAAGCGAAATTAGCCGAAAATATCGAGATCAAGAATGTGAATAGGGTTATTATACAATTGATTTTTATAAACCTCTTCTGATACATAATACTTCCTCCTTAAGATTAATTTGAGTTGACCGTTTTGTTATCACCGCCCTTGCACAATTAATTCAAAGCGTCGATTCGGAGATCGATGGAATCGAATGATTCACTGTCTTCAAAAATCAAAATAAAAACAACTCTGGTAAATATCAAAACAATTATACAAAAAATACTGGACCCTGTCAAGAAATCGGGCTAAAAAAAGGGCGCCGATTTTTAACTCGCGAATATTAACCGAATATTGACATTTTGATGATATTAAGGTAAAATAACGCCGCGTTAATCAAAAAAATATCAAGAAAATGCTATATATGAAAGGTTTAATAATGCCGAAAAAATTCTTTATTTCAATGTCCGGTTCCGACAGACTGGCGGCCGGAAAAACTAATGTTTTTTTTGCCTCCCTGGCAGGAATCTTATTGGCCGTCATCTTCGCGGCGGGCGTTCTTCACGCCCAGACGCCTCTCAAAAAGGCGGTTTTCGTTCCCCAATGGCTGCCTCAGGCACAATTCGCCGGTTATTACATGGCCTATGAAACCGGCTTATATACCAGGCACGGCATAGACCTTGAAATACTCGACAGCGGATTTAAAACACCATCGGCCAGAATGCTCGAAGAAAAAAAAGCCGATTTCGTTACGATGCAGCTTTCGGAAGCGATCGAACGGCGCTCGAAGGGATTAAAACTGATAAATATAGGCCAGGTCTCTCAGCGGTCGGCGCTTGTCATAATCGCTAAAAAGAAGAACGGGATCAATTCGCTTAAAGATTTGAACGGCAGGCGGCTCGGTTACTGGCGTAATGATTCTCCGGGCCCGCTGCAGGCCTTTTTGAAAAAAAACAACCTGAGCGTCGAAATAGTGCCGATAACCTCTACCGTTAATTTATTTCTGCTCGACGGCATCGACGCCATCGTCACGATGTGGTACAATGAATATTACAGAATCCTCGGCTCAGGCATCGACGAAGAGGAACTGAGCGTATTTTTATTTTTCGAACACGGCATGAATCTTCCGGAGGACGGCATATACTGCCTCGAAGAAACCTTCTCGCGAGATCCGCAGATGTGCCGCGATTTCGTAATAGCGTCCCTTGAAGGCTGGGCTTCCGCCTTCGCCCGTGAAGAGCAGGCCATCGAAATAGTCCTCAAATACATGAACCGCGCCCACATAACCGCCAACCGGCCGCATCAGCGCTGGATGCTTTCTCGCATGTGCGACATAATTTCGCCGGCCGGCATGAAACGGCCTATAGGCGAGCTCGACGAATCCGATTATAACCGGGTGGCCTCGATGCTGCGCGAATATAAGATCATTGAAACAATTCCAGACTTTAAAAGTTTTTATATGAACAAGGCGGCCGGCGATGTTAAAAAATAAAAAAATTGCCTTCCAGCTGAGCTTTTTCATTTTGACATTCACAACGCTTATTTTCATAGCGGTCTTCGCCTACGATTACTTCGTTTCAAGGGAATTTTTACTGAGAAACGTCGAAGTGAACGCCAAAAACCTGACCAACTCAGCCGCGAATAAAATAGAAAGCGTCCTTCTGGCGGTCCAGAAAATACCGCACAATTTCGCGCGCATGCTCGAAAATTCAACCTATAACGAGGAAGAACTCAGATCCATGCTCAATTCCCTCGTGGCGGGCAATCCTGAAATATCGGGCGGCTGCGTGGCTTTCGCGCCGAACGCCTTCGTGCCGGCGCTCGAACATTACGCGCTTTATTCTTCCCGCAACGCGAGCGGCGAAGTGTCGGTCAATAATATCGGCGGCGCCTCATACGAATATTTCTACATGGACTGGTATCAGCTGGTAAAGGAACTGGACCGTCCGGTCTGGACCGAGCCCTATTACGACGAAGACGCAGGAAACGCCGTAATGTCGACCTACTCGGCCCCGTTTTACCGCAAAATTGACGGCAAAAAAGTTTTCCGGGGCGTCGTCACCGTCGACATATCCCTGGAATGGCTCGAAAACATAATGGCGTCGATTAAAATTTCCGAAAGCGGCTACGGATTTCTGATATCGCAGTTCGGTAACATCATAACGCACCCGCGCAGAAACTGGATCATGAACGAAAGCATCTTCACCGTCGCCGACGAATACAAGGCGGCAGGACTAAGACAGCTCGGGCGCAGAATGATCAAAGGCGAATCCGGTTTCGCCCCCGTGACCAACGCTCAGCTCGGTCTCGACTGCTGGATCTATTTCGTCCCGCTGAAATCGTCGAACTGGTCTATCGGAGTGCTTATCCCGTCTAAAGAACTGTTCCAGGATCTGCACACATTAATGAATATAATCATAGTCTTCGCCGGCGCGGGCATCTTCGCTTTATTTTTCGTTATAACCTATATTTCTAATAAGGTCACAAAACCGCTGAACGAGCTGGCCAGCATAACAAAAATCGTGGGCGCGGGCGATTTCGACGCAAAAATTCCAGAAGTTTCGTCGCGCGACGAAGTGGGAATATTAAACAATTCATTCATTCAAATGCAGAAGGCGCTTAAGGAATATATTCTGAACTTTGAATTGACGACCAAGGCCAAGGAAAAGATCCAGAGCGAACTCAAGATCGCCCGCGACATACAGATGGGAATAATACCCAAAATATTCCCGCCGTTCCCGAAGCATCCCGATATAGACATCTACGCGGTCCTTCAGCCGGCCAAGGAGGTCGGCGGCGACTTATACGACTTCTTCTTCATCGACGATGAACTTCTCTGCTTCGCCATCGGCGACGTTTCGGATAAAGGCGTACCCGCTTCGCTTTTCATGGCCATAACAAGAACGCTTTTGCGCGCTAAAACCATTAAAGGCATGAAACCGGCCGCCGTTTTAAAAAGCATGAACGAGGCGCTCTGCCAGGACAACGAAAGCGCCATGTTCGTAACTTTCTTCATGGGCATATTGAACCTGAGGACGGGCGCGCTCCAGTACGCCAACGCGGGCCATAATCCGCCGTTTTTCATGCGCAAAGATTTCAAGGTCGAGGAGTTCCCGAAGCCGAAGGATATGCCGCTGGGCATAATCGAGCGCGATTATAACGACTTCGACGCCAAACTCGAAAAAGGCGACTCGATATTTTTATTCACCGACGGCGTGAACGAAGCGATAAGCAACGACGGCGGATTTTACGGCGACCCCCGCCTCGTAGCGGCGCTTAATAAAGCCGCAGGCCAAAAACCGCGCGGCATCACCAACCTTGTGCTGGACGAACTCAAGGACTTCACCAGAGGCGCCGAGCAGTCCGACGACATAACCATAATGGGGGTCAGATACTTTTGATCCGGCGGAACAGACTGCCGGCCCTGAAAGGAAAGCGATGGAAAAGAGCGTAAAGTTAACGATAACTAACGAGCAGTCCGAACTGGACGCGATCGTAAATTTCGTCGAAAATATCGAGCTGGAATGGAGATTAGGCCCTAAAACCACGGGCGAAATTAATCTGATGCTCGAGGAACTTTTCATTAATACCGTTTCATACGGCTATTCGGAAGGCGGCGCGGGCACTGTCGAGATCGGCTTCAGCCTTTCAGACGGGATATTGACGCTTGAATTTTCCGACGACGGAAAAAGTTTCGACCCGCTGAGCATAAAAGAGGCCGACACCGGCCAGGATATCGAGTTGCGCGGTATCGGCGGCCTCGGAATGCACCTGATCAGAAAACTTTCGGACAAAATAGAATATAAAAGGCTGAACGGGCGCAATATACTTACTATCACCAAAAAGGTCGATTGATCTTTTTAAGAAAACACAAAAAAGAGAATAGAAATAACAGAGAATAGTTAAGGCTTTTTTTAATTTTAATTTTAAAAACGGCGCCCATAGGAATGAGCGCCGTTTTTTTATATTTATATTTTTATTTTATAGCCGGCATAGGGGCGGACACTAAAATCTAAATCCGCGAGGCGAATTTAAAGACTATGCACTTTTCACTATGCACTATGCACTGAAAATGCTCCGCCATGCTATTTTTTCTTGACGACTTTCAGCTGGTGCATGATCGACTTCATGCTCATCTCGGATTTTGCGTCCTTATTGACGCGCTGAAGCGCACTCTGAAATTCGGACATGATGTCATCGTCGACATTGTCCTCTGACTCGTAACTGTGACTGACGGGGTTCACCTTTTCTTTAACTTCCTGCTTGATCTCGCTTATATTCGCGGCCAGCTGATTTTTATTTCCCTGCGCGCCGAAATACCCCGCTGCGGAGGTTTTAACGTCTTTTTCGCCGGGAGCGGCGACTGCCGAACTCTGCGCGGTTTTATTTTCCTCGGCCCTGACAGCGGCGGCAGGAACGCTTTTCTTTTTAAGCAAGCCTTCGAGTATTATCGACGCTTTTTCGTCTTTCATGCATTTTAAATAATCCGCCACCATGTCTTTCTGAGGCTGGCGAAGGTTTTCGAAGGCCCTGCCGTATAAAGCCTCTATATCGTCGAGTCCGAGCAGGAACGAAGCGTTTATGACGGCGTTGGCTAAGCCGTCCTCCTTCGATGAACCGAGATATTTTTCGAATTCGCTGACCAGAAGATTGTGGTTCAGGCTTAAAATATAGTGCGTGGCGAGCGCCCTAACCTTCGCGTCCTCGTCCGCCGTCATCTTCAAGATCTTATCCAGTGCGCGCTCTCGGGCGTTCATATTCATGAGCGCGCCTATGGAATTCGCGCGCACGCGGGCGTCGGGATGAAGCAGATATTTTTTAATGAGGTCTATTTCGCCGTCTTTCGCAACCGCGCCGATTATTTTAATATAGGTAGCGATCAGGAAACGGTTATCTTCGTTCGAAAGGTTTTCTTTAAGTATCTCAACGATATTTTCGTCGTTGGTGGCCGAAACTTTTTGTATGGCGGAAATTTTCGTCTTGACGTCCGCCATTATTATTTTTTTCAGAAGGTCTTCGAGTTCGGATTTTTTGGACACCCTGGCCAGTATTTCGTCAATGCCTTCGTATTCGCTGACCAGTTCGTGAAAAAGCCCGCTCATTTCAAGCAGTTCGCTGATGTGCCCGCAAAGTTTGATCACGAAGTCGCGGTCGAGCTCGCTGAAGTTCTTCTTCTGCTCGTCGCTGTCGAGATAGATCGCGCCCAGGCATATCGATTTTTTTGACAGCGGGACGCAGACGACCGATTTGATGACGCCGCTTATAATGCTCCTGGATTTATCCGCGAAGCGCTCGTCGGCCGCGGGATCGTCTATAAAGATCGCGTGGTTTTTGCCGACCGCGTATCTGGCGACGGACATCGACGGACTGGATTCTGCCATATCGCTTTTATTTATTTTCGAGACTATCGGAGTTATAGCACCGCTCACGGGGTCTTTCATGATTATGAATCCGCGGTTGAGGCCGAGTATCTTCATGGCAATGGAAAGCATTAAATAGCACGACTTCTTGTAATCGGAGACGTTTTCGGCGGCCGTCTTTATCTCGTCGAGGGCGAAAAGATAATTGGCGCCTTCGCCGGAAGCGGCAACAGCCGCGCCGTGGCCTGACGCGGCGGCTTCGAGCATCTGGCTTATGCCGTCGTACTTGAGTTTAGACTCGATGCTCTGCACGAGCGTCGCGCTGGTCTGGACCGACGAGCCGCCCTGTATATAGCCTTTGATCATCAGCGCGAGTTCGGATGCCATTGACTTGAGGCTGTCGCCGGCCTGGGCCGCGGCCGTCTGGCCGGACGACATGGACGAAGCCAGCAGAGAAATTTTGTTTTTAACGTCGTTGACGCCTTTTAAAAAATCGTTCAAAGAAACAGGCTTTACGGCACGCGCGTGCCTGTGAAAGTTAGAGGCGATGCTGTTGACCGCGCCGTCGATGGCGTCGAATTCCTCATCGATAAACTCGAGCGAACTTTCACCGATCTTTATGAGGTCCTTATGCATAAGCGCCAGGGGAGAATCGATTTTGGTGTTATTGACGTAAACTCCGTTGGTCGAGTTAGTGTCTTCTAAAAACCATAAAGTATCCTTGATGTATATTTTCGCGTGATTGCGAGAAACCGAATTGCTTTTTAAAACGATATCGCAGTCGCTCATCCTTCCGATGATAAGCTGCTTTTTATTCAGTTCCACGCAGTAATTTTCGTTAAGGTCGCCGACGATCAGTCTGTTCATTTGCCGCTCCTTTTTCTTTTTATTAAAAATCCCAAAGAATTTAAATTTATTCGATTATAATTAATGTCCCGAAGCACGCCGGGTTCGGGCTCCGCAAAATAAATCAGTCATATATCGAAATTAAAATGAACGTGAGCAGAAAAATCAGTCCGATCAATCCAAGTCCGATGAGATACAAGTGATTTTTACTATATTCGATTTTCCTGATTTTCCTCAGCAGCGATTTATACGGACCGGCTTTTTGTCCCAGTTTTTCGGGCGCCAGCCGTTCCAGAAAAATTTCAGCGCGTTTCGCGGTCTCTTTGACGGCAAAACTTTCTTCCTCGGCCGCAAGCAGATCGCGTTTAAAATCGGCGCCGCCGGATGCCATTTCGCTGTATTTTCGAAAAAGCCTTCCGTCGACCAGCGCATCGAGCAGGCCGATCTCTTCCGGAGTCCCTTCGCCGTCGTATATTTTAAACGATATTTCCGCGACGAGCTCGCGGGTAATATTAATTTTTCTGAATATCATTTTCATTTCAGGGTTGATTATGCACAACAGTTCGAAAAGGCTGGCGTCTTCGGAAACGCCCTGCCGGCATAGTCCTTTTATGAGCGGGATAAGGCCGCGCTCGGTGACGTTCTTTAAAAGCCACTGCTTGATGAGTACTATCTCGCGCGAAGCGCGGTCCCAGTTGGCGACGAGGTTCATGGAAAGTTCTTTCAGGTCGAGACATTTGGCGCCGTAAAAAGAGAACGGCTCGTAAAAATCGTTTTTTATGATATCGGCCAGCCAGTCGCCGACCTCACGTTGCTGCCATCTTCTTTTATCGTCGCGGTTGAGCGTGCCTTTGACCAGCGGATAAAACTCGCCGGTAACCGACTCGACGCCGGGCACTTCTTTGGTGGTGATGCAGTAGGTTATCGTTTTCGCGTCCATATCTTCATACGGATGTTTTTTAAGAAGCATTTCAAGGACTATTATGCCGAACGACCAGTAATCGGAAGCCTTCGAAACCATTCCGCTGAGCGCTTCGGGCGCCGCGTAGGTGATGGTGCGGTTGTAATTGGTCTGATGGACGAGACTCGCCGAAACCGAGGATATGCCGAAGTCGGTGAGCGCTATCGAAAGCGGCTCGACGGCTCTTATAAGTATATTCGAAGGCTTGATATCGCGATGTATTATGTTTTTCGAATGTATATCGGAAAGGCATTCGTTGAGTTCGCGGACAAAGGATCTTATGAAACGGCCGTCGACCGCGCCGGGATTATTCTTTATGAAAGCGTCCAGGGCTCCGTGTTCGGCGAACTCCTGCAGCTCGTAGAACCGACCTTCCGCGGTCGAGCCGTAATCGATTATGCTGACCACACGGGCAGAACCCAGGCCGGAAAGCATTTCCACGATCTCGTGCTTGGGTTCGATATTGCGCCGGTAATACTTGAGAATGAATTTGCGGCCGCTCTCGGGGCCGGAAACCAGGTAAATATCGGCCTCGCCGGAAGTGACGCCGAGCATTTCAACGATCGTATAAAGCGTGTCTTTTAATTTGATCGAGCCTGAATTCCCCTGCGGTGCGCCGGAAATACCGAAGCTTCCGCCCGGCGGCTTATCGATTTTAAAGGTTTTTTCTGACGTGTTTTCACTCATTTTCGATGTTCTCGCATTCGCAGCTATCCTGCGTATTCACTCCGGCGTTTCTTCACGTGCGCGCCTCATGACGCCTGGCCGGATATAACCGGTTTGAGCCAATAGGACTGGTCGGGTGAAAGCGCGCCCATGGCTTTGACGTTCGCCATGATCATCTGCCTGTCGAACTTTTCCAGCAGCGTCGAAGCCTCTTTTCTCACGAGCCACTTTTTGTCGTTAAGCGATTCCACCAGGGACACTATAAGTTTGTTCCTGGCCGAAACGCTTTCCGACTTGTTTATTATCGAGCTTATTATGCTCAGTATCTGGAGCTTCTCGTTCTTCTTCGACATTCCGAACAGCTCGAAAATGTCGCTGATATGCTTTTCGCTGTCGGGGTTTATGATATTCTTGATGCAGATGAGTATCCAGTAGCGGTTGTTCTCGTTTGGCTCGGACTCGTATTTGCCGTACAGGTACTGCCAGACGGCCTGGCCATGCCCCGACATTATGGTCGCGGCGAAGTTTCTGACGTACCATGAATCGTCGCTGAAGCGCTGGTAGATAAATTCGATGATGGCCGCCTCGAAAGTGTCGCCGAAAGAAAGAAGGCCGAGCACGCGGTTCTCGGTCGAGCCGGAAGTGACCATCTGAGTTATCATTCCATAATATTGAGGGTCCATCGATTTCACCAGGAATTTGAAGGCCTCGCACCTGGTCCGAAAGTCGGTCGAAAAAGCGAAATCATGCACGAAACGGGCGCATCTTTTAAGATTTTTGTCTATTATCTGATGCACCTGGGTCCTTATCATGTAGGACGAATCGTCGAAGCAGTCGACTATGAGTTTGAACGCGTCGTCGAGGTCGATCTCGGAAAGGGCCAGGATGACGTACAATTTAGTATTGGTCGGCGACGAAAAAAGAATGCTGCCGAAAAATTTGAGCGAGCGTTCCTTCTGCTGGTGGGCAATGATCTGAAGCACCCAGTAGATCAAGTCGTCGTTGGTGAACGAATAAAATTCGGATATCAGGTAGTCCGCGACCTCGTTATCCGTAAACGACTCCAGAAGGCGGGCCGCGGTCTGCCTGATCTTCCAGTTGGCGTCGCAGAGGAAGCCTATAAGCTCGTTGCGGAAAGATTCGCAATAGCCGAAGTGCGTGAGTTCGTTCATCGCGATCTCGCGGTATTTTTCTTTATAGTCGCGGTCATTTACCACCGAAACCAGTATGTCACGGGCGTTTGGGGAATCGACGAGGGCGCCTAGAGTTTTAATTGACCAGTAAAGGATATTCTTGAATTCCGCCTCGCTGCGAGACGTGCGGCTGAGCACGAGCTTGTCGGCTATAGCGAACGCCGCCTCGCGCGCCCCTTCCTCGGAACCGGCTATGGCTGAAATTAATTCGGCGGCGGTCTGCTTCCTGACGTTCCAGTTGGCGTCGCTGAATTTTTCGATGATCTCAAAAACGCTGTTTTTATTCATTTCCGGCGTCATTTAGTTCACATCCTCAATTATCTTTAATAAATCGCTCACGCAATATCAGCAGAGGTCAGGACTATATTAAGGTTGGCCTTGATATGTTTTTTAACAAGCGCTAAAGCCGCGCCCAGTGTGTTTATCGAATAATTTTCGCCGATTATTTTTTTGAGGTCGGTCTCTTTAGTTATCTTTTTTATCAACCCGGCGGCGTCCTGCGCCACCTCCGCTTCCCGGCGGCCCAGGGCGCATCTCGCACAGGTTATGCCCCCGGCCCCGGAATCGTATATGAATTCCCCGGAGAGCGTTTTTCCGCAGTGGCAGCAGTTTTCAAAATTCAGCGAAAAGCCCGCGTATTCGAGAAAAAACAGTTCGAATTTTATCAGCACCTTCTCCGATGCGGCCTCATCGTCGGAAGTCATCAGGTCCATTATTATCAGAGAATTTTTCAGCGCGTCATAAATTTCGGGCATTTTATTGTCGAATTCAGCGGCCCGCGAAACCAGCTCGCACATGGCATACGCCTTGTAAAAAGAAGCGCCCATTTCCTTTATGTGAAAAAGCGGCGAAACTATCTTCGGCTGGGTAATGAGCGTGAAGGTCCGAGTCGCTTTCGGCGCATAATTGAGAACGCTCAGCGAATCGGTGAACCCGCACAGCTTCGACCCCGGTTTACATGCGCCTTTAGCCAGAAGGTTCTTCTTTCCGAGATTCTTCGAAAAAACCGTCACCAGCCGGTCGCTTTCTCCGTAAGGAGAGGATTTTAAAATAACGCACTCGTCGTAATAAATATTGTTTTCTTCTTTTGCGCCAGGGTTATTCATAAAAAATCATTTTTTGCGTTTCTCCGGCGCGGCGTGATACCCGAACATTTTCAGGAACCTGTCGTCGCGGCGCCATTTCTCGGCCACCTTCACCTTGAGGTCGAGATGGCTTTTGATCTCGAGCGCCTTCTCAATGATCTCGCGGGAGCGCACGCCTATTTTTTTTATTGTAAGGCCGTTCTGGCCTATTATTATGCCCTTCTGCGAGTCGCGCTCGACGTATATTATACATGAAATATAAAACGCGCCGCTTTCGCGCTCGGTCAGCTCCTCGCAATAAACCGCGACCGAATAGGGGACCTCCTCGTGGGTTATGTCGAAAACCGCCTCGCGGACGATCTCGGTGACTATGAAACGGGAGTTCGCGTCGGTGACCTCGTCTTCCGGGTAGAGCATGGGGCCTTCGGGCAGGTATCCGAAGAGCACGTCGATGAGCCTTTCGGTATTAAGCCGGCTCACGGCCGAAAGCGGTATCGTCTGCTCGAAATACGTCGAAATGCTTAACAGCTGCATGTTATCGCCGATTTTGAATTCGTGCTTCCTGTCGGTCTTCGAAAGGACCAGTATCTTCGGCTGCGGGGCCTTTATGACCATGTCCATGAACTCTTTCGGTATGGCTTCCGACGGCGCCGTGATATCGACGACGAACAGGATCACGTCGGCCATAGATATCGAGTTTATCATCGAATTTAGCATATACTCTTCCAGACGGTCTTTCGGCTTGAAAAATCCGGGCGTATCTATGAAGACTATCTGGCCGCGCGGGCATGTGTAAATGGCGCGCATCGGCGTGCGCGTGCTCTGCTTCTTCGAAGTGGTTATCGCCACTTTCTGCTCGAGCAGAGTATTCAATAAAGTCGATTTACCCGCCGAGGACATCCCCAGCACCGTAACGAAACCTGAACGCCTTGCGCCTTTATTCAACGATGTTTTGCTCCTTTTCTTCCGGGCGGGCCTTTTTGACCACTACCTTTATCTGTTTTATCCTGTGTTTGTCTACCTTTTCGACGATGAAGCGGGCGTTATCGACCCTGACCTCGTCGCGGACCTTCGGGATGCGGCCGGTAAGGCTTATCACCAGCCCGCCGAGCGTCTTGACGTCTTCGAACTCCTCGAGTTTGATGTTGATGTTGAGTTCGCTCGCGACATCGTCGATATCCATCATCGCGTTTATCAGATAAACGTTTTCGTTGATCTTGACTATTTCAGGCTCCTCAACGTCGTATTCGTCGCGGATCTCGCCGACGATCTCCTCGATGAGGTCTTCTATGGTGCACAGGCCGGCCGTCTGGCCGTATTCATCGACGACTATGCTCATGTGTATCTTCGATTTCTGCATCTCGCGGAGCATAACGCCGAGTTTTTTAGTTTCGGGCGCGAAAAGTATCGGCCTTATGAAATCTTTGAGCGTTTTTCCCTCGAGGTTTATGGCCTGGATAAGGTCCAGAACGTAAATGAAACCGAGCACGTTATCTATGTTTTTGTCGTATACCGGCATTCTTGAAAAACCTTCTTTAATGCCGACGTCAAGAACATCTTTCAGCGAAAGCGCCGAATTGATAGCCACGATGTCGTTGCGTGGCGTCATGACGTCGTTGAGAAATATTTTATTGAATGAAAATACGGATTCGATCATGCGGCCCTCGGCCTTCTTTATTACCCCGTCGGACTCGCTCATCTTGATAAGATGATGGATCTCCTCTTTGGTCATCGTGGATTTTTTGGAGGCGCCGGGCTTGAACATCCTTTTGATGATGCTCAATAGAAAGGTGAAATGCTTAACCACATAATAGAAAAGGTTATAAAAAAAGCGGATCACTTTCACGTATTTCAGCGAAAAAGCGTCGGCGGTGAGGCGGCCTATTTTCTTGGGGATGACCTCGCCGAAAAAAAGGAACAGCGGCGGCAGAAAGATCGTCGCCACGATGACGGCGAGTTTATCGCCCAGAATCCGGTTGAGAAGAAATGTGACGATTGAGGTGCCGAGAATGATGGCGATATTCACGCCTATGAGCATCGCCGATACTACCATCTCGTGCTCCTTTAAGAGCTCGCACATTATCTTCGCGTTCTTTATGCCGCCGCCGCCCTCGGCAAGAAGCTGTATGCGGACCTTATTGACCGATATGACAGCCACTTCAGCGGCCGCGAAAAAGGCCAGCATCAGTAAGGACGCCGCCGTAGTTATAATTATGAGTATTATTCCCATCGCCATAAAAAATTACACCTTTAATTTCCAGGCATTATCGGCCTGCTCATCGTCGGGCGGCTTGAGTTCCGCGCGTCTTTTTATAAGCGCCTTTTTAATGCGCTTGCCTTCGACCTGTATAATTTTAAACTTGAGGTTTTCGAACGTCACTTCTTCGCCCGGATGAGGAACATGCCCGATAAGGTCGTACAGCAGGCCGCCCAGAGTATCAAAGAGCTCCTCCGGAATGTTTGCGTCCATAAGCGAGTTGAACTCGGACACGGTGATCTTCGGATCCACCTTGAAGGTGTTCATATCTATCTTTTCGAACAATTTTTCGTCTTCGTCGTATTCGTCGAGTATCTCGCCGACGATCTCTTCTATGATGTCCTCCATGGTGATTAGTCCTTCGGTGCCGCCGTATTCGTCGACGACGATCGCCATCTGCACTTTCTTCAACTGAAGTTCTTTCAGCAGCGAATCTATATTCTTTGTTTCGGGTACGAAATAAGCCTGCCTTATGATGGGCTTGATGGAGCTGGTCTTATTGGCCTGCTGGTCCTTCATATAAGCCAGAAGGTCCTTGGCGTGGATGATGCCGATTATATTGTCGAGGCTGTTTTCGTAAACCGGAAGCCTTGAATAAGATGAATCCTTGAACATTTTAAACATATTTTCTATCGTGCAGTCGGACCTCACGCAAGTCATATCGATGCGCGGAGTCATGACCTCCTTGGTTATGGTGTCGCCGAATTCAAAAATACTGTGTATCATGTGCTTTTCATGCGGCTCTATGGTGCCTTCGCGCTCGCCGATGTTGATCGCCGATTTGATCTCCTGCTCGGTGGTGGCGGGCTGCGCCTCGATGCCGAAATAAGGCATGACGAGCTTATTCATATATTTAATTATAGGAATGACGGGGATCACTTTCGAAAAAAATATGGTCAGGATATATACTGGATAGGCCGCCATGCGGGAAAAACCCTCGCTGAAAACGATGGCTACGTTGATAGGCGTGACCTCGCATACGAGGATAATTATGTAGGTGGTCAGAATAGTTCCGACCGTGGCGCAAAGCTCGTCGGAGACGGTTAAATACCTGGCGACGTCGATAGCTAGAATAGTGGCTATGGAAGATATCAGGGTGTTGACGAAAAGATTGGCGAATATTATGGTTATAAGAAGTTTTTCAGGGTCGTTCAAAAGGTACGTGATATAACGGGCGGAGCGGTAGCCCGATTCCTCGAGCTTTTTGATGGTGTTCTGGCTGAGCGAGAAAATGGCGGCCTCCGAGCCCGAGCAGAAACCGGATATCCCGAAAAGAACCGCTATGAACATCGATAAATTTATTATCTGCGATAGATCAGACTGCAAAACAAAACTATCCTTTCGAGATTTTTATTAATGAACCTATGTTCATTCCGGCGGTCTTCGACGCGACGAACCTGTCGGCGTCCCTGCGCATTTTCGATCCCTCGAACCCGTCCTCGTCGTGGTCGTAGCCTATGAGGTGCATGAAGCCGTGAATCAAAAGATACGCCGTTTCTTCGCGCAGCTGCGAGCCGCCCTTGATAACGTTGTTCTTGAGTATGTATCCCGGACAGAGAAATATGTCGCCGAGCAGCATCGGAACGCCCGATCCGCCGCCGCGCTTTTCGATCTTCTCGCCGTCGTTGACCGCGAATGAAAGAACGTCGGTGACTTTGTTTTTTCCCCTGTATTCAAGATTAAGGCTTTTCATCTTCGCCTCTGAGCAGAAATATACCGCCAGCTCGTAATCGCCGCAGACATCGAAGTGGTCGAATAGTTCGGCGCATATGGCGCGTATAAGTTTTGCCGAATATGTGTATTTTGGGTCCTGTGCAATCACGGATACCTTCATATTACTCTCCTTTTGAAGCCTGGTCGCGGCCTTCGGAGGCCGGCAGCGGCGAGACGCCTTCCTGCGTGGAAAAAGCGCCGGAGCCGGGCGTCTGGCAAACGCTGATAGTTTCAGGCGTCTTATCGAAAGCGGGCGGCGCGGAGTCGGAGGATTTGGCGCCCTGCTGAACGGAAGCGTCTTTTATTTCGACCGCTGCCGCGGCGGACTGTTTCGTTTTCTGGGCGGCTTTGTCGGCGTCCGGATATTCGATTCGGGAATGGTACATTCCGTTCATGGTGCGCACCAGTATCAGCGATATTTTTTCGAGGTCTTTCAAAGTGATGTCGCATTCGTCGAACTGCCCGTCGTTGAACCTTTCGTTTTTGATCTTTTTGACCAGCGACTCGATGGCCGAAGGCGACGGTTTCGAAAGCGTCCTGAAAGCGGCCTCGATAGCGTCCGCAAGCAATATTATCGCGGCTTCCTTCGTCTGAGGTTTCGGGCCGAGGTAGCGGTATTCGCCTTCGAGAAGCTCTTCTTTCGCGCTTCTTTCGCTTGATTCGAGGGCCTTCGAATAGAAATAGGTTATAAGATTCGTGCCGTGGTGCTGTATGATTATGTCGAGTATCTCCTGCGGCAGCTGATATTCCAGGCCTATCTCGTAGCCGTCCTTGGTGTGCGACATTATCGACTTGGCAGAAAGGTTGGGCTTTATATTGTCGTGTATATTTGCGCCGCAGGTCTGGTTTTCGATGAAAAAACCGGGCCGCTTGAGTTTGCCGATATCGTGATAATAAGCCCCCACGCGGCACATCAGCGCGTCCGCCTCGATCTCCTTGGCGGCGGCTTCGGCGAGATTGCCGACTATCATGCAGTGATGGTAAGTGCCGGGCGCCTCCAGCAGCAGCCTTCTTAAAAGCGGCTGGTTAAGGTCGGACAGTTCGAGCAGGCGCATGGAGCTCGACACCTTGAAAAGGCTTTCGAGGTAAGGCAGCAGGCCTATCGCGAATATCGCCGATATGAAGCCGTTGAAAAATCCCCATATGACGTCGTTCATAATGCCGGACTGGTAGTTGACGTTTGCCGTGTTATATTCTAAAATCGCGTAGGATATTATAAGAAAAACGTTGGTGAAACTTACCATGACGCCGGCCCTGGTGATATCAGCGCGGTGATTGACGTTTTTGACATTGAGCACGGCGATGGTGCCGCTTAAGATGTTGATGATGACGAAATTGAGGTTGGAGTGCCCCAATACTATGTCCACCAGAATTACGGTGATTATATTGACTATGAACGCCAGGCGCGGATCGATGAGCAGCGCTATCAATATGGCCGCGGCCGACACCGGTACTATGAAGGGCGAGAAGAACGGGCTTTCCGGCCCGGAAGAGAGCGCCGAAGCGAACCTTTCAGGCGACAGATAATCTACGATGCGCGCTATGGCCAGCACCGAAAGCACGATGATGGCCATCATGGTCAGAAGGCTTTTCTGCTTGAAGATATCCTCATGGTTCTGCACCAGAAATATCACCACGACTATTATCGAAAAAAGAGCTATCAGCGAGGCACTTATATATGAATATGCCGCGTAGCGGCCGGTTTCCGTCACATTGAACTTGCCGAGGATGTCGAGATGCTCTTTCTGTATGATCTCGCCGCGGCGGACGATTATCTGGCCGGCCTTTATATGGCGTTCGACCGCGACCGCGTCCGACAGCAGCTTGTTCCTGACCTTCTGGGTGGCCTGCTTGTCGTAGATATAGTTGGGCTTTATGTTCTGCTCGAAAATATCGAGCATGACCTGCTGGATCTTTTCGTTGAACGGGCTCATTTTTATCTTTTTGGCCGCCTCGTTTGTCGCCTCGGTGATGCGCGCAACGGGGACCTCCGCCGACATGACGTTCTTGATTATTCGGTCGAGGCTGCTTTTGGCTTTGACGAGCGTCTCGTCGGTGGTTTCAAGCGCGGCGCGAAAAGCGTTGAAAGATATTTTCACGTTCTGGATCTTTTTTTCTATTTCGTCGTCGCTCAGAGGTTTTTTCTGGTTCTCGGCCCTGCAGTTCTTTATGAATTCGAATATCTCGTCGATGTTTTTTTGCATCAGGGCGAGAACGGCTTCGTCAAACTTATATTTTTCGGGCACCGATTTGATGAGTTCTTCTTTTATGGCCTGGGTCTTGATCTCGTCGATGATTTTTATGCTGTAAGGCGCCACTATGTCGTATTTGGCGAATTCATCGATCTTCGGAAGATTTTTGGGCACGTTTGATTTTGATGAAAGCAGGAATACAAGTACGGCGAAAAAACTAAGCCAGTAGAGAGCGTCGAAAAGTTTCATGCCGGAAACGACCGGAGCGTCGGGCAGTTTCGTCTGGCCTCTCACGATTTCGGTGCGAGCCTTGTGGCCCTTTGAAATGCCGTTGAACATGGACGAAATTTTGTTGTAAATATTATTATCCGCCATAATATTATCTTTCCACCAGTTTATTAATATCGTCAAGAATGAATTT
>Ga0209212_1002714_pt1 | contig 24571 bp, 19 predicted proteins | sample RifGroC2_FD_183996 | JGI IMG/M metagenome (GOLD analysis project Ga0209212, IMG submission 183996) | Groundwater microbial communities from Rifle, Colorado, USA - Groundwater C2 (SPAdes) (version 2) | ecosystem: Environmental > Aquatic > Deep subsurface > Groundwater | place: Rifle, Colorado... | reverse complement strand
GATCGTGTCGAAGGCCAGCGACGACTTCCCGGATCCGGAGACGCCCGTGATCACCACGAGCCGGTCCCGAGGGATCTCCAGGTCGATGTTCTTCAGGTTGTGCTCGCGCGCGCCGCGCACGACGATCCGGTCGAGAGCCACCGCAACCTCTCCTCAGCCAAACCGATCCCGGAAGCTTCCACTCCTCCGGGGTTCCCCTTTCGGCTACGCCGCCTCGGAGGGGGACTCCGTTCGTGGCTCGCCGTGCGGTGAACCTGCGCGGCTGCGCTTTACCTCACTTCGCCCCCCTCCTGCGGCGACTTCGCCGGACCCTCCCGTCACGTGGAGCCTCCCGCCATCGCCGCCGCCATCCGGACGGCGGCCAGCAGGCTCGCGGGATTGGCGGTCCCCTTCCCGGCGATGTCGTAGGCGGTGCCGTGGTCCACGGAGGTCCGGACGATGGGCAACCCCATCGTTACGTTCACCCCGTCCTCGAAGTGGACGAGCTTCAGGGGAATGAGGCCGTGGTCGTGGGTCATCGCCACGACGACGTCGAACTCCCCCCGGTACGCGCGGTAGAAGATCGTATCGGGGGGATACGGACCCGAGGCGTCGATCCCTGCCGCCCGGCCGGCGGCGATCGCCGGGGCGATCACCGTCGTCTCCTCGTCGCCGAACATCCCCCCCTCCCCCGCGTGGGGGTTCAGCGCGGCCACGGCGATCCGCGGAGAGGGGGTCCTCATGTGCTTCCGGAAGAAGGCGTCAGTGATCCGCACGGTATGTTCGATGAGCGCGGGAGAGAGAAGTTCCAGGGCGCGGCGCAGCCCGACGTGGATCGTGACCAGCGCCACGCGCAGCCGGTCCCCGGCCAGCATCATCACCACCTCGGCGCCGCCGCAAAGATGGGCGAGGAACTCCGTGTGGCCGGGGAACGGGACGCCGGCCGCCTTCAGCCCTTCCTTCGTGATCGGGCAGGTGACGATCGCCGCCGCCTTGCCGGACAGAACGTCCCCCGCGGCCGACCGGATGTACGCGGCCATGGCGACGGAGCCGGGCAGGGAAGGGCGGCCGAAGGGAACCCGGTCCGGGTCGAGGGCGGAGCGCGCCGCGACGGCGATCCTCCCGGGTCCCGCCGCTTCGTCCTCCCCCACGATCTCGAGGGACGCGCCCGCCGCCCGGATCGCGCGGCGGAGGATCGCCGGGTCCCCGTAGACGACGGGGCGGCACCAGGAGAAGAGTTCCGCCCGCGCGTGGGCGAGGACGGCGATCTCCGGACCGATCCCGGCGGGGTCCCCCATCGTGATGGCGATGCGCGGCGGCATGTCGTTTCCCTTGCGCGGCAGGCGCGGCGGAGCGGGTTCGGGGCGGATCAGAGGCGGATGTCGATCGAAGCCGACCGCTTCAGTTCGGAGAGAAGGTCGGCGTACGCCTTCTCGCTGCGGCGGTCGGTGAGCTCCTCGGTCAGGGCATCCTTCACCGCGGAGAACTCCCCGGGCGTCCCCCCCCGGCGCTCGACGACCCGAAGCAGAAATGCCCCCGCTTCCGTGAAGAACGGCGGCGATGCTTCCCCGGTCCGCAATCGGCGAACCTCCCGCTGCAGCTCCGGGAGCAGGTCCTCGGTCGGGACGAAGTCGGCGGCGTGGAGCTGGATCCCGGGGAACGTCCCGCGGGCCGTCGCGTGCGCCTCGGCGAGGGTGCGCCCCGCCCGGACCGCCTCGGCCGCCAGCTGCGCGGCGATACGGGCCTGCGCGGCGTCATCGCCCGATTGCTCTCCCGGGGGGATCGGAAAGAAGAGCGTCTCCAACCGGACCTGCGCCCCGACCAGGAACCGTTCCCTGTTCTCCCGAAAGTAGTCCCGCACCTCGCTTTCCGTCACCGTGACTTCCTTGAACTTGCGCGCCCGGACGATCGCCCCGCGCTCCATCTGCCACCGGATGCGGCGGCGGTACGTAGCGAGGGTGATCCCCTCCTTCCCGAGGATCTCGGCGAACTGCGCCTCGCTCATGCCGTTCGCCTTCCGGACCGAGTCGACGGCCCGGTCGATCTCCCCTTCCGCGACCGGCTGGCCCTGCTTCTCGAGCTCCTTGCGCACGAGGACCGAATCGACGAGTGCCTCGATCCACCGCAGGACCGCGCGGGGATTCCGCTCCTCGCGCAGGAGAGCGTCGGCGTCCCCCACGGGGATCCCCATCCCCTCCGATACCGACTCGCGCACCTCGGAGAAGGTGACCGGCTCTTCGTTCACCAGCGCGACGACGCCGTCGATCACGCGGGGAAACGCCGCCCCGGTCGATAGAAGAAGCGCCGCACCCGCCGCCGCAATGATCCCGCCCGCTCGTTTCATCGCTTCTCCTCGACCAGTTTCCGGAGCAGATCCGCGTTCACCTTCACCTTGGCCCCCGCGGTCGCCTGCGCAAGCCATCGTCGAAACGCCTCCTCCCGGCGGGGGGCGAGGATCGCCTCCCGGATCCGGGTCTCTTCGCTGCGCAGCGTCCGCGTCCTGGCCGCTTCCCGCTGCGTGATCCGGAAGAGGCTCACCACGCCGTCCCCGGGAACCGGCTCGCTGACTCCGCCCTCCGGGAGGCCGAACAACTCCGCGGGAAGTTCCGGCGGGAGCTCCTCCCGGCGGAAGAAGCCGAGGTCGACTCCCTCGGAAGCAGGGTCCCCGCCGGCCGGTCCCCCGGCCAGCAGCTTCTCCCGCGCGACCGCGGCGGGGCCCGCCGAATCGAACAGATATTGTCGCACGCGGATCCGCTCCGGCACGGTACCGGGATCTCTTTCCTTCCGGAACGCCGCCTCCACCTCCTGCGGAGTCACCGAGGCCCCGGCCGCGGCGATGGCGTCGGCCGACCGCCGGTACAGGAGGGAACGCCGGAGCTGCTCCCGCCACGCGTCCGTTTCCATCCCCACCTGGAGGAGCGCCTTTTCCAGACCTCCCGGCGGGAAGTCCGCCCGGAACCGCATCACCTCTTCCTCGAGGGCGCCCGCGGGAAGCGTCACGCCCCGCCGCTCCCCCTCGCGCAGGACGATGGTTCGTTCGATCGTCCGCCGCACCGCCTCGGAAACCTCCCCCCGGTCGGGAGACCGGGCTTCGAGGGACGGCGTGTATCCGCGCATCGACAGGATCTCGTTCTTCACGTCCCTGAGGACGATAGGGGCGCCGTCCGCTTCGGCGACGACGACCTCGGCGTCGGACCGCTTGGAGGGCGCGGGGGAGCATGCCCACAGCAACGCGGCAAGCGACGCGGCCAGGGCGACCGACGTGGCATGGGAGATCCTTCCCCTCGGGGGGCTGGCGGGGGACACTCTTTCCCCTGGCGGGGGACACTCCTCCAACCGTATGACCGACAACCTCAAGGAATGTCCCCCTCGGCAAGTGTGTCCCCTGAAAGCGCCTGCACCTTGAAAGCCCTTCTCCTGCCGTACATCCGCCGGAAAATACCCTGCAGGCGGTTACCTCGCCTGCGAAGGCGGGGCCGCCTTCGGCCCGCCGGGCAGAGCGGCCGGCGCCGCCCCGGGCGCCTGGGTTTCCGGACGGGAGGGCGTCCCTTCCGGTTTGTAGAGAACGCGGATCGTCGCCTGCCGCCGCAGGTCCGTGATCAGCCCCTCGAAGGCATCCCGTTGCGCCTGCTCCCGCTGCTCGGCGAGAAGTTGCGGCTTCACCTCCTCGAACGAGCGCGCCCCCGCCGGCTTCTTCTCGTACACCTTGACCACGTGGTAGCCGTAGGTGGTTTTCACCGGACCCACCACCGCGCCGGGCGCGGCGGCGAAGGCGGCCTCCTCGAATTCCTTCACGAAGTTCCCCCGCTCGATCTCCCCGAGGTCCGCGGCGACCTCGCCGTTACGGGAGTCGACCTCCTTCATCAACTTTGCGAACGGCTCTCCTTTTTTCGCGCGATCGAGCATTTCCTGCGCCCGGGCCTTCTCCCGGAAGAGCATGTGGCTCACCCTGGCCCGCTCCCCCACCCGGTGCTGGGCGGGATCGGCTTCGTACGCCTTCCGCAGCGCGGCATCGGAGAGGCCTGGCGCACGCTCCGCCACGTCGCGCAGCAGCGCCTCGAGGACGATCGACTTGCGCGCCATCGCGATCCGGTCCGCCACCTCGGGGCGGCGGTCGATCCCGCGGCGCAGCGCCTCGCGCATCAGCAGGTCGCGGGTGATGACGCTCTCGAGAAACTGCGCCCTGCCGGCGGGTGTTTCGAGGATCGGCCGCACATAGGGGGGAAGGTTCTCGACCTCCTTCATCAGCGTCGCCTCCGTGAGGAGCTCGCCGTTCACCACGGCGAGGGTCGTCCCCTGCTTTCCGCTCCCGGGGGGGCTCCCGCAGGCGGACGTGGCAAGAGCAAAAACCACCGACAAAACCAGCATCTTACGCATGGAGCGGTTCTCCTTGGCGAAGAGTGTCGAGGGGATGCGATCCGCAAGATTCATATGCTACTGCCCGTACCGAACCGGTTCAACAGGTTTTTCGCCGCCGCCAGGACCTCGGCGGGATCCTGGGCGGGAAGACGCATCGCCAGGATCTCCCCGCGCACGAAGGAGAAGGTCTTCCGCTCCCGCGTCACCCAGGAAACCAGCTTCCCCCGGTCGAAGGGAGAGTCGGCGGAGAGGGCGAGGAAAAGGGAACCGTCCCCGCGCTTGAGCTCCGCCACCCCCGCCGTCCGCATCGCGGCGCGCATCCGCGCAAGGTCGCACAACGCGCGTGCGGGAGCGGGAAGCCGCCCGAACCGGTCCAGCAGGGCCATCTCGATCTCGTCGGCGGCGTCCACGGTCTTCGCCGACGAGAGCTTCCGGTAGAACTCCAGGCGCTCCCCGGCCTCGTCGATGTAGTCGTCCGGAAGGAACGCCGGAACGCGCAGGTCCAGTTCCGGCTCCTCCTCCTGCGCGGAAACGTTCCCGGAGATCTCCGCGACCGCCTCCGAGAGCAACTGCGTGTACAGCTCGTACCCCACCTGGTGGATTTGACCCGACTGGTCTTTCCCCAGCAGGTTTCCCGCGCCGCGGATCTCCAGGTCGTGGGAGGCGATCCGGAATCCCGAGCCGAGCTCCGTGAGCTCCTCGAGCACGGCGAGACGCCGGGTGGCGTCTTTCGTCAGGGCCACGTCTTTCGGGACGATGAAGTACGCGTACGCCCGGTGGCGGTCCCGGCCGACGCGTCCCCGGAGCTGGTAGAGCTGGGCCAGCCCGAACCGGTGCGCATGGTTCACGAGGATCGTGTTCGCGTTGGGAAGGTCCAGCCCCGCCTCGATGATGGCGGTGCAAAGGAGGATGTCGGCGCGGCGCGACGAGAAATCGTCCATCGCGCAGGAGAGGGTCTCCTCGTCCATCTGCCCGTGCCCCACGACGATCCGCGCGTCGGGGAGCAGATCGCGCAGGAACCGCTCCATCGCGGGGAGCGTCTGCACCCGGTTGTGGACGAAAAAGACCTGCCCGCCCCGGTGGATCTCACGCTCCGCCGCCTCGCGGATCGTCTCCCCCGAGAAGGGGACGACGAAGGTGCGGATGGAGAGCCGGTCCTCGGGGGGCGTGGCGATCAGGCTCACGTCCCGGATCCCGGAGAACGCCATGTGCAAGGTGCGCGGGATCGGCGTTGCCGACAACGTCAGCACGTCGACGGAGGCGCGCATCCTCTTCAGACGCTCCTTGTGCGCCACTCCGAACCGCTGTTCCTCGTCGATCACCACCAGCCCGAGGTTCGCGAACGTCACGTCCCTCTGCAGCAGCCGGTGCGTGCCGATGACGATGTCCACCGAGCCGTTCGCGACCTCCTTCACCACCTGCGCCTGGTCCTTCCGGGTGCGGAACCGGGACAGGTTCGCCACCCGGACGGGGTACCCCGCGAGGCGGCGGGTGAAGGTCTGGTAATGCTGCTCGGCGAGCACGGTCGTGGGAACCAGCACCGCCGCCTGCTTTCCCGCCATCACCACCTGGAACGCCGCCCGGATCGCCACCTCGGTCTTGCCGTATCCCACGTCGCCGCACACGAGCCGGTCCATCGGACGGGAGGAGGCCAGGTCGGACAGCACCTCGCGGATCACCTGCTCCTGGTCCGGCGTCTCTTCGTGGGAGAACGCGGCCTCGAATTCGCGGAAGACCGCGTCGGGCGGGGAAACGGGGGCCCTCGAAGCGAGCTGCCGCTTCGCCTGCAGGTCCACCAGCTCCTGGGCCATGGCGAGCAGATCGTCCCGCACCTTGCGCTTGGCGCGCTGCCATGCCGTTCCGCCCAGGCGGGACAACTGGGCGCGCCCTTCCTCCGACGCCACGTACCGCTGCACCCGCGACATCTTCTCGACGGGGACGAACAGCCGGTCACCCCCCGCGTACTCGAGGACGAGGTAATCCCCCTCGGTCCCCGCGGCCGCGCGGCGCAACAGGCCACGGTAGATCCCGATCCCGTGATCCACGTGGACGGCCGGATCGTTCACCCGCAGATCCGCGAGCGAGAAATCCTCGGGGACGGCGATCCGCTCCTTCCGCGGACGGCGCGCCCGGGCCTTCTCCCCGAAGATTTCGCTCTCCGTGACGATCGCCGTGCGGAACTCCGGCGCCCGGAATCCCCGCGTGACCTCCGACCCGCACAGAAAGACCCCGCGATCCCGCGACAGGGCCTCGCGCAGCGTGCCGACCCGGGAGAGCGGGACGGCGTACCGGGAGAGGAAGTCCTCCATCCGGTCCACCTGCGAGGGGGACAGGGACGTGACGATGAACCGCTCCCCCCGCTTCCACCACGCCTTCGCCTCCTCGGCCAGCGGGTAGAGGAGGCCCTCCGACGAGGCGGTCGCGGTGCTTCGGCGGATCTCCTCGTTCCCGTCCACCCCCGCGTCCCCCCGCAACGGAGCCCGGAGCCCGAAGGGGGGGACCTCGATCCCGTCGAAGGCGAGCATCGATACGCCGGAGAGCGCTGCGAGCAGTTCCGATTCCGGCACGACCAGGTCCTGCGGCGCGGGGAACCCCCCCTCCTCCCCCGCGAGGGCGTGGTTCTCCACCGCCTCCTCGAAGGTGTTCCGCGCGGCGGCGATGCATTCCACGGAGTCGACCGCGACGACGAGCGCATCCATGGGAAGATACGAGAAGACCGGGGCGGCGCCGCCGTAGAGGCGGGGAAGGATCGCATCGGCGCCGTGGAACCGGATCCCTTGCCGAAGCGCCTCCGACCATGGGCGGTCGTCCTGCCCTTCGCTCGCCGCCGACAGATACTCCTCCCGGGTGATCACCTGGGAGCACGGAAGGAGGACGAGCCGCTCCCCGGGCCCGGGCTCTCCTTCCGCCCGCGCTCCCGCCGGCACCGTGCGCTGCGTCTCCGGGTGGAACCACCGCACCGACTCGACGACGTCGCCGTCCAGCAGGAGCCGCGCGGGAAGCGGGTGGGCCGGGCTGTACACGTCCACGATTCCTCCGCGCACCGCGAAATCTCCCGGGTCGGCCGCCGCGGGAAGGCGGGCGTAGCCGAGGGTGACCAGGCGCGCGGAGAAGGCGTCGATGTCGAGCGTGTCCCCCGGCGATACCGCCCCCACCGCGTCGAGGAAGACCTCCGGGGGAAGCGTCTTCTCCACCGCCGCGGCGATCGGTGCGACGACCACGGCGGCGGGACCGGAGAGGAGCCGGTGCAGCGCCCGCATCCGGTCGTGGACCGCCGGGAGGTGGGGGGGGATCGGCTCGTACGGCGCCACCTCGACGGAGGGGAACGGGAGGACGGCGTCCGGACCGAGATACGCGGACAGTTCGCGAGCCGCCTCCTCCGCTTCCTTCTCGCCGGCGCACAGGTAGAGAAGCGTGCGCCCGAGGCGGCCGAAGAGACGGGCGGCGAGGAACGACCGCGCCCCGGGCGGGATCCGCATCCACTGGACGCAGGGGGAGGTTTCCCGCTTCGCGAGGGCGAGGGCGACGTGCTCGAAAGAGAGCCTCGGGAGGGTGTGGGGCATTCCGTCCAGAACTTACGCGGCGTCGCGGGGAACGGCGAGCATCGCGTCGAGGGCGGCCTTCGCCTTCCGGCGCACTTCTTCCGGCACGCGGATGACCGGCGACATCGAAGCGAGCGCGTCCCGCACATCTTCCAGCGTGGTGAGCTTCATGTTCGGGCAGAGGAGGGCGCGCGAGGCGATGTGGAACCGCTTTCCGGGGTTCTCCTTCCGCAGCCGGTAGAGGATCCCCATCTCCGTGCCGATGATGAACTCCTTCGCGGGGGAGCGCCGGCAGTAGCCGTACATCCCCGCCGTGGAGAGGACCGCGTCCGCCATCGCCACCACCTCGGGCGGGCACTCGGGATGGACGACGAGCAGGGCGTCGGGATAGGCCTCTTTCGCCTTCACCGTGGCGTCGACGGTCAGCCGCTCGTGGGTCGGGCAGTAACCGTCCCACCATGTCAGCGCGCGGCCCGACACCTTCGCCACCCAATGCGCGAGGTTCCGGTCGGGGACCATGAAGATCTCCTTCCCCGCCGGGATCGACTTCACCACGTTCACGGCGTTCCCCGAGGTGCAGCAGACGTCGGAGAGGGCCTTCACCTCCGCGGAGGAGTTGACGTACGTCACGACGATCGCCCCGGGGTGTCCCTCCCGGAACAAAGCAAGGTCGGCCCCGGTGATCATGTCCGCCATCGGACAGCCCGCATCCTCCCGGGGCAGCAGGACGGTCTTCCCCGGCGAAAGGATCGCGGCGCTTTCCGCCATGAAGTGGACCCCGCAGAAGACGATCACGTCCGCCCTCGTCTTCGCGGCTTCCTGCGAGAGCCCCAGCGAGTCCCCCGTGATGTCCGCGATCTCCTGCACCTCGTCGCGCTGGTAGTTGTGCGCCAGCAGGATCGCGTTCCGCTCCGGAAGCATCTTCCGGATCTCCGCCTTGAGGGCGGTCCGTTCCTTCTCCATCGCGCGCCTACTCCTTCTCCCGTTTCAGCGCCCGGGAGAAAAGCTCGTCCACCGCCTGCCGGACGTCCTTCCCCTCGTGGAGGATGCCGTGCACCTGCTCCGAGATCGGCATCGGCACGCCCGTGCGGCGCGACAGCTCCACCGCGGAAACCGCGGTCCGGACCCCCTCCGCCACCATCGTCATCCCGGCGAGGACATCCCCGATCCGCTCTCCCCGCCCCAAGCGCATCCCCACGGTCCGGTTGCGCGACAGGTCGCCGGTGCAGGTGAGCACCAGGTCTCCCATCCCCGACAGGCCCGCGAAGGTCTGCGGATGCGCCCCGAGGCGCACGCCCAGCCGGGTGATCTCGGCGAGCCCCCGGGAGATGAGGAGCGCCCGCGCGTTGTGCCCGAACCCCAGCCCGTCGGCCATCCCCGCGGCGATCGCCATCACGTTTTTCAGCGCCCCGCCGATCTCGATCCCCGTCACGTCGTCGTCGGCGTAGAGGCGGAAGCGGGGACCGGCCAGGGCGTGCTGCAGCCGCCGGGCGACGGCGAGGTCGTCCGCCGCCACCGTGGCCCCCGTGGGCTTCCCTTCCGCCACCTCGCGGGCGAAGGTCGGGCCGGAGAGCGCCGCCACGCGTAGGGCGTGTTCCGGAGCCGCTTCGGCGAGGAGTTCCGTCATCCGCTTCAACGAGCCGTTCTCCACTCCCTTGGCCAGCGACACGAGGCAGGCGCCGGGGGACAGATGCGCCGCCGCCCGCGCGGCGACCCCCCGCAGATGGTGGGACGGAACCGCGAAGGCCACCACCGTCCTCCCGGAAACCGCCTCGGCCAGGTCGTTCGTCGGCCGGACGCCTTCGGGAAGGACGATCCCCGGGAGGAACGCGCGGTTCTCCCGACGGTCCCGGATGTCGGCGCAAACCGACGGCTCGAACGCCCAAAGGGCGACCGGATCGTGGGCCCCGGCAAGCATCGCGGCGAACGCCGTCCCCCACGATCCCGCCCCGACGACGGCGACCGACTCCTTCGCTTCCCCGCTCACCGCTCCCCCGCTTCTCCCCCGGACCTGCCCGTCACGGTTTCCGCAGGCGGCCCTTCAGCCGCTCGATCTTCGCCTCCACGTACGCCGGGTCGCCCCAGACTCCCCGCAGCGATTCGTACTGGGCGATCGCGCCCTGGAAGTCTCCCATCCCCTCGAGGGATTGCGCCATCCCCCAGCGCGCCTGGCCCTTGGATTCGCCGTCCGCCGCGAGATACAGGAGCTTTCGGAACTCCCGGTCCGCGTCGGCGTACCGTCGCTGCCCGAGGAGCGCGTACGCCAGCATCCACCGCCCCTCCGCTGCGCGGCTCGACTTGGGAAACCGCTCCGTCAGTTCGGACAGCGCCGCGGCCTGCCGGTCGCCTTCCCCCGTCCCGCCGTATGCCCGCGCAAGCAGGAAAAGGACCTCGTCCTCCCCCTCGAACCGGGGGAACTCCTCCCGGATCCGCACCAGGTCCCTGGCCGCCGACGCCGGGTCGAGGTACTGCGACAGGTGGATCTCGGCGGTCCGCAGCAGCGCGCGCGGCACCTCGGACGCCTTCGGGTAGTTGTAGACGAGGGAGTCGTACGCCTCGAGCGCCGCCGGGAAGTTCCGGTAGTAGCCGCCGAAGAGGTCTCCCTGGCGCAGCAGGGCGGCGGGGGCATACCGCGATTGCGGGTGGTCCCGGGCGATGAACCGGTAGTCGGCGAGGGCGGCATCCATCTTCTGCGAAAGAAGCTCCTTCTCCGCCCGCTCGAACCGTTCCCGCGCCGGGTCGGCGCACGCCGCCGGAAGCAGCAACGCCCCGCACAGGAACCCGATCCCCAGCGCCCTCGCCGGCCCGTCGAGGGCCATCCGTCACTCTTCCTTCTCCGCCAGCCGCGCGATGGAGACGACCCGCTCCTTCTCGGCGAGGCCGATGAGACGGACCCCCTGGGTGTTCCTGCCGATCACCCGCAGATCGCCCATCCCGAGACGGATGATCTTCCCGCCGTCGGTGACCAGCATCACCTCGTCCGTTTCGGCGACCTGGCTGACGCCGACCACGCGGCCGGTCTTCTCCGTCACCTTCAGGGCGATCACGCCCTTGCCGCCCCGCGACTGGCTACGGTACTCCTCCACCGCCGTGCGCTTGCCGTACCCGTGCTCCGTGACCGAGAGGAGCGTCCCCTGGAGCTTCAGGATCTCCATCCCAACGACGACGTCCCCCTCCTCGAGGTCGATGCCGCGCACGCCCACCGCCGCGCGGCCCATCGGCCGGACGTCCTCCTCGTGGAACCGGATCGACATCCCCCGGCGGGTGGAGAGGGACACCTCGTCCTGCCCCGTGGTGAGGGCGGTCGCGATCAGCCGGTCGCCCTCGTTCAGCCCCATGGCGATGATGCCGCCCGCCCGCGGCCGGGAATACTCCATGAGGTCCGTCTTCTTGATGACCCCAAGCGCAGTCGCCGTCATCACGAACTTCCCCTCCGTGAACTCCCGGACGGGGAGGATCGACGCGATCTCCTCGCCGGGGGAGAGGGAGAGGAGGTTCACGATGGCCCGCCCCTTGGAGGCGCGCCCCGCCTCCGGCAATTCGTGGACCTTGAGCCAGTACACCTTCCCCTGGTCCGAGAAGAAGAGGACGTAGGTGTGCATCGAGGCGATGAAGAGCATCGAGACGAAATCCTCCTCCTTCGTCCCCATGCCGACCTTCCCGCGCCCCCCGCGCCGCTGCGTCCGGTAGAGGCTGATCGGGTTCCGCTTGATGTACCCCGTGTGGGAGACGGTCACCACCATCTCCTCGTCCACGATCAGGTCCTCGAGCCGGAGGTCCTTCGTCTCCCGCTGGATCTCGGAGCGGCGGGCGTCGCCGTAAGCGTCCCGGATCTCGCGGAACTCCTGCCCGATCACGCGCAGCAGCTCCGCCTCCTCGCCGAGGATCTTTTTGAGCCGCGCGATCTCCTCGCGCACCTCCGAAAGCTCCTGCAGGATCTTCTCTCGTTCCAGTCCGGTCAGCCGCTGCAGCCGCATGTCGAGGATCGCCTGCGCCTGGACCTCCGACAGGCCGAACTTCGCCACCAGGCCTTCTTTGGCCTCCCTCGGGTCCTTCGACGCCCGGATCAGCTTGATGACCGCGTCGAGGTGGTCCAGGGCGATCTTCAACCCGAGGAGGATGTGCTCGCGGGCCTCCGCCTTGCGCAGCAGGAACAGGGTCCGCCGGGTGACGACCTCCTTGCGGAACGCGAGGAACTCCTCGAGGAGCTCCTTGAGGTTCATCGTCCGCGGGCGGTTCTGGACGATCGCCAGCAACTGGACCCCGAAGGAGGTCTGCATCTGCGTCTGCTTGTAGAGGTTGTTGAGGACGACCTCCGCGACCGCGTCTTTCTTCAGCTCGACGACGACGCGCATCCCGTCGCGGTCGGACTCGTCGCGCAGGTCCGAGATCTCCTCGATCTCCTTGCCCCGCACCAGCTCGGCCATCCGCTCGATCAGGCGGGACTTGTTCACCTGGTACGGGATCTCGGTGATGACGATCGACTCCCGGTCCCCCTTCTTCGACTTCTCGATGAAGGCCCGGGCGCGGATCTGGACGCTGCCGCGGCCCGTCCGGTACGCGTCGCGCACCCCGTCGAGACCGTAGAGGATCCCCCCGGTGGGGAAGTCGGGCGCCGGAACGTGCTCCATCAACTCGTCGACCGTGATGTCGGGGTTGCCGATGAGCGCCAGCAGGGCGCCGACCACCTCGCGGAGGTTGTGCGGCGGAATGGAGGTGGCCATCCCGACGGCGATCCCCGCGCTCCCGTTGACCAGCAGGTTGGGGACGCGGGACGGCAGGACCCGCGGCTCCTGGAGCGACCCGTCGTAGTTCGGGAGCGTCTCGACGGTCTCCTTGTCGAGATCGGAGAGAAGCTCCCCCGCGACCTTGGCCATCCGGACCTCGGTGTACCGCATCGCCGCCGCCGAGTCGCCGTCGACCGAACCGAAGTTCCCCTGCCCGTCGATCAGGGGGTACCGCAACGAGAACTCCTGCACCATCCGCACGAGGGCGTCGTACACCGCGTTGTCGCCGTGGGGATGATATTTACCGATCACGTCGCCGACGATGCGGGCGGATTTCTTGTACGGCTTCCCGTACTCGTTCCCCAGCTCGTGCATGGCGAAGAGGATGCGTCGCTGGACGGGTTTGAGGCCGTCCCGCACATCGGGGAGCGCCCGCCCCACGATCACGCTCATCGCGTAGTCGAGGTAGCTCTGGCGCATCTCGTCCTGGACGCCGCGGGGTTGGGCCGTCTTGTGGAACAGGTCCATGAGGTGGTTGTTGCTCCTTTGGTGAATCGAACTATTCTATCACAGATCGGGGGATCGACGTGTCAATGAAAACACAATGATAACAACCGGTTACGAAAGGTTCCGGATGCCGCCGGAAGGGGGCCGGGGCGCGCTGCCTCCTCACCCCCTCCACGGGGGCGCGATCTTCGATGGAATTACCGGATGTTCAACACGATTTTCCCCCGGACGTGCCCCGTCCGGCTCCGCTCCTGCGCCTCCGCGGCCCGGTCCAGCGGAATCACCTCGTACTCCGCGGGTCGGACCTTCCCCGCCTCGATCAGCGCCGCGATCTCCCGGAGCTGCCCTCCATCCGGAGAGACGAAGACGAAGTTCGCCCGCGCCCCGTACCGTTCCGCATCTCCGGATTCCGGAAGGTTGACGATGGATACGAGCATTCCACCTGCCCTGAGCGCCTTGTAGCTCTCCCGCTGCACGTGCCCGCCGATGGTGTCGAACACGAGGTCGACCCCTTCCGGCGCCAGCGTCCGCACCGCATCGACGAACTTCTCCCGCGTGTAGTCGATCGCCGCGTCCGCGCCCATCCCCTTCACGTAGGCGTGGTTCCGGCCGCGCGCCGTCGTGTAGACCGTGGCGCCGGCGTTTTTCGCGAACTGGATGGCGAGCGACCCGACCCCCCCGGCGCCGGCGTGGATCAGCACCTTCTGCCCCGCCGACAGCTTTCCCGCGTCGAAGAGGGATTGCCAGGCGGTCAACCCGGTCAGCGGGATCGTGGACGCCTCCGCGAAGTCAAGGTTGCGCGGCATCGGCGCCACCGCATCCGCCCCCATCGTCACGTACTCGGCATACGTTCCGTGCTGGATCTTCGGCTTGCGGCAGTAGGCGAACACCTTGTCGCCCGCGCGGAACGCCGTCACGCCCTTCCCCGCGCCCGCGACCACGCCCGCCGCGTCCCACCCCGGGACGATGGGGAAATCGTACGGGAACAGCTCCGCGAGCATCCCCTCCCGGATCTTCCAGTCCACGGGATTGACGCTCGCGCAATGGACCTCGATCAGCACCTCCCCCGCCGCCGGCGAGGGTTTGTGCACCTCCGCCAGTCGCAGTTTCTCGGCCCCCCCGAAGGCGTCGAACACCACCGCTCTCATCGAATCCCCCTTTCCCCGCCGCGCCCTACCACTTGAGAATCGCGCCGGTGCTCGCGCTGGTCGCCATGGAGGCGTATTTCCCGAGAGAGCCGGCGGGTTTCTCCCTCGGCGGAAGCCGCCATTTCGAGCGCCGTTCGGCGAGTTCCGCCTCGGAGACGAGCAGGTCGAGCTTCCGGGACGGGATGTCCAGCCGGATCCGGTCCCCCGGGTGCACCAGGGCGATCGGCCCTCCCGCCGCCGCCTCGGGGGATACGTGCCCGATCGTGGCTCCGCGCGTCCCGCCGGAGAAACGCCCGTCGGTGATCATCGCCACCTTGTCTCCCAGCCCTTCCCCCATGATGTACGAGGTGGGGGCCAGCATCTCCTGCATCCCCGGGCCGCCCTTCGGCCCCTCGTACCGGATGACGACGAAGTCGCCCGCTTTCACCTTGCCTCCGAGGATCCCCTCGCACGCCTCGTCCTGGGACTCGAAGATCACGGCCGGCCCTTCGAAGACGAGCATCTTCGGGTCCACCGCCGCGGTCTTCACCACGCTCCCCTCCGGCGCGAGGTTGCCGTAGAGGACCGCGAGCGCCCCTTCCTTGCTGTAGGCGTCCCCGAGCGGCCGGATGACCGCCGGGTCCTTCGTCCCCGCCCCCGCAACGTTCTCCCCGAGGGTCTTTCCCGTGACGGTGATGCAGTCCGGCTTCATGAGTCCCGGCACCTTGAGCAGTTCCGCGAGGATCGCCGGGATCCCCCCCGCGCGGTCCACGTCCTCCATGTGGTATTGCGAGGAGGGCGACACCTTGCACAGCGTCGGCGTCTTCCGGGAGATGGCGTCGATGCGCGCCAGGTCGTACGGCACCCCCGCCTCGTGGGCCACCGCCAGCGTGTGGAGGATCGTGTTCGTCGATCCTCCCATCGCCATGTCCAGCGCCAGCGCGTTGTCGAAGGCGGCGCGCGTCGCGATGTCCCGGGGCTTGATCTCCTTCCGGATCAGCTCCATCAGCCGGAACGACGCCTCGCGGTAGAAATCGTCGCGCTTCGTGTCGACCGCCGGCACGGACCCGCTCCCGGGAAGCGACATCCCCAGCGCCTCGCAGAGGCAGTTCATGGAGTTCGCCGTGAACATCCCGGAGCAGCAGCCGCAGGTGGGGCAGCCGTGGTCCTCGAGCTCCTTCAGCCCCTCGTCCGAGAGGTTCCCGAGCCGGTGGGCCGCCACTCCCTCGAAGACGGAGATCAGGTCGATCGTCCGGCCGTCCCGGGTCTTCCCCGCCTTCATCGGCCCGCCGGAGACGAAGACCGTCGGGATGTTGCACCGCATGGCAGCCATCAGCATCCCGGGGACGATCTTGTCGCAGTTGGGGATGCAGATCATCCCGTCGAAGCAGTGGGCCTTGAGCATCGTCTCCACCGAGTCGGCGATGATCTCCCGCGACGGCAGGGAGTAGAGCATCCCGCGGTGCCCCATGGCGATCCCGTCGTCCACGCCGATCGTGTTGAACTCGAAGGCGACGCCGCCCGCCTCGCGGACGCACTCTTTCACGTACCGGCCGACCCGGTTCAGGTGGACGTGGCCGGGGACGATCTCGACGAAGGAGTTGCACACGGCGATGAACGGCTTTCCCATGTCGGCGTCGGTGACGCCGACGGCTTTCAGCAGGCTTCGGTGGGGGGCCCGCTCGAACCCCTTCTTGATCGTGTCGGAGCGCATCGGAATCCTCCTGGCGGAGAAGAGTCGTGGAATCGGGATCAGGATATCGCGGATTCGAGGGAGGAGAGCTCCGAAAGAGCCGCGAGGATCCCCTCTCTCCGGGAGCCGGAGCCGCCGCCTTCGCCCACCAGCCCCTCGACCGTGGCGAGCTCCCGTTCGAGGAACCCCGAGGCGTCCCGCGCCAGGCCGTCGATGACGACACCCGCCGCGTCCGCCCACTGCGCCGCCACCCGGGAGAGGTTCTTCTCCGTCTCCCAGGGGATCCTCCGCAGGAAGTGGCGGTGCACCAGCGGCCGGAAGACGGTCATGGGGATGAGGGGCCAGAGCAGCTCGAAGTAGGTGTCGAAGGCGGGGGAGAGCCGGACATCGGGGTGGGACGGCTCCTCGACCTGCGCGTCGAAACGGGCCCCCTCGAACCGGATTCCCAGCGCGCGCTCGATCTCCCCGGCCAGGCGGTCCTGGAACGCCCGGACGGAGCGGGAGACGCTGGTCTGCGCCCGGAAGAGGAAGCCCGCCAGGTGCCCCTCCCCGTGCAGCGAGACGGCCCCCATCTCCTCCATCATCGCGTCGCTGAGCCACCCCTCGAAATCCCGTGTCACCCGCGCGAGGTTCCCCTTCCACCCCGGCATCGCCTCCCGGAGATTCGCGGTCACCCGCCCCGCCGCCTCGCCGTGATAGGCGTGAAACCGCTCGTCCGCCGCGGTGCGGGCCTCGGCCTTGAGGTGGTTGCAGAGGAGCCGGATCTCTCCCTTCACGGAGCCGAAACCGCTCCTTTCGCGGGCCAGCGCCGCGACGAGATCGGACCGCGCGGCGTCGGCCGCCCCCGCCGCGCGCTCAGCGAGGAGCAGGTACCCCCGGCACCCCGTCACGAGCCCTAGGGCCTTGTGGCGCGCGATCTCCCCGAACGCCTCCTCCCGCCGCCCCGCGATCCGTTCCCGCAGATACTCCCGCACCTCCCCCCGCATCTCCTCGAAGCCGGGACGGTTGGAGACGGGGAGGATCCGCCACTCCTTCCCCGTCCGGGAGGTCGCCTGACCCCGGGTGAATTCGATCACCGACGCGAGCTCTTCTTCGGACACCAGGTCCGCCTTGGTCAGCAGGATGGCTGCCTCGGGGGTGTGCGAGGAGACGTCGTTGAGGAGCAGCAGGTCGTCTTCGGAAAGGGGATGGTTGACGCTGACGGCGACGAGAGCCGCCCCGACGCGAGGCATCCAGTCCATCGACACCCTCGTGTTGTGGGCGAATACGCTTCCCAGGCCCGGAGTGTCGACGAACCGGATCCCCTCGAAGGCGGAGAGGGCGGGCAATTCCACGTCGACGAGGGATACCCTCTTCTCGTTCGCGGGGTTCCCCCGCTCCGTGACGTACTCGGCCAGCCGGGAAAGCGGGATCTCGAACGGTTCTCCCGCAAGGCCGTGGACGAGGACCCGCTCCCTTGGCCCGTACCCGAGCCGGGTGACCACGGCCGTGGACGGCAGAACGTCGACCGGCACGACGGCAGCGCCGATCAGCCCATTGAGGAACGAGCTCTTCCCCGCCTTGAACTGCCCGAGAACGGCCACGTCCACCACCCCGCCGCCGCCCAGCAGCTCCCCGCACGCCGCGAGCTGCGGCGCGAGGGAGTCGATCCCGAACCGGCGGCAGATCGCGCCGACGCGGTCGACGCCGGTTGCCACCGGACCCTTCGCATCGTCCGTGATCATCGCGTGATGCGCCTCCTGCGGAAGAATCGCGGGATTCCACCGGGCGGGAACAGGATACCCGGTATCTCCCCGATGCGCGTCATCACCCGTTCACGCCAGTTTGTCGGGATATCCGCAGGCCGGACGCTCCATATCGATTCGCCGGAAGGCTCCGGTTCCCAGTACATCCGGAGGATCTTCCGGATCCACCCGTCCATCCTCGGAACGTCGGTCTCCTCCTCCGGGCGGGGGAACCAGTGCGGGCAGCCGAGGCAGACCTGCCACGCGTCCCGGGGGAGCGATTTCGGCTTCAGGGCGCAGAACCATCGGCAGGAGAAACCGGTTCGAAGGGTATCGCCCTCCCAGAGACGGGCCGGGACCAGGAAAAGACAGGGGCGGCGGGTCGGTGAAAGTTCGACGGGGATGTTGCACGGCCCGCACGTGTCCGCCAGACCGAGCGCCTCCTCTCCCATCGTCCCGATCGGGATCCCGCCGGAACAACCGCAGACATAATACGGAGCAGAGCCTGCCCCGTCCCGCACCAGGTGCCGGTACCAGCAGACCGGAAGGTATGGAAAATCAGACATAAAAAAACTCCGGCGAACGCATGGGGATCGCAGGAGTCATTAGCCGTCTGTTCGACAGGCGGTTATCGGCGAACTCCATCGCCTTGGTTGCTTCTTCGTAAATTATAACTGCTGGGAACCTGAATGCAAAGAACGGTCGATCTCCGGGCCTGGATCTCCGTAGTTGACGAGATACCCATGGTTCCCTATTCGTCCTGCAGACCGTTCTCCCTTCGGCGCTCCTGTTGCCGCGTATTCAATTCGTACGCTTCTGCCCCGGCCGCCTTCTCGGGCAACAGATGTTTCGGCAGGAACGCGAAATTCGCAATCATGGTGGGGACGACCGCGCTGGCGATGACCGTGGCGACGAGGAAGGAGTACTGTCCCCGGGTCACGATACCATGGGAAAAACCGTACAAGGCAGAGATCGTGCCGAACGTAAGCCCCGTGGACATCATCAGGGTGTAATACCATCTCTCATTGCGTTCCCGCTGGAATCGGCCCACGACGGGGTACAGGCCGAAGATCTTCGTCCCCACCTTACCGCCGAGCAGGACGAGGAAAACCAGGGGGGTGGCCAGGATCGCCGGAAGGGCTACCAGGGACCCCGCGCGGATGAAGTAAAAGGGGGTGAGCAGACCGATGGTAAGGGTACGGAGCCGCCGCACCCAATATTGATCCTGGGACGCGGCGCCGGCCAGGATCATCCCTGCGAGGTAGGCGGGGAGGACGGCCTCGCTCCCCGACCAGAGGGCGAGCGCACCGAGGCCGAAGAGCACGAGGAGGACCCATTTCGTCCGGATGGCGGCTGTCCGATGCCCGTACAATCGGGTGATTTGGTTGGTCAGGAACGGTAGGACCGCCAATACGACAGTGCTGGCTGCGAGGAATATCAGGGTCCGATAGGTGAACGGGGCGAAGATCAGGCCGAGAGCGATGACGGTTCCGAGATCGTTGATGAAGCAGGCGCCGAGGATCCCCTTTCCGTACTCCGTACGATTGAAGCCGGTTTCCAGCATAACGGCGTACACCACCGCCATCGAGGTGGTGGAGAGTGCCACTCCCGCCAGAAGGCTCGCGCGAGGATCCCAGCCGAGGGCATAATGCGCAAGGAGCGCGCAGCCGAGGAAGGGAGCGAGGAAACCCACCACGCCGATGACGCTCACCTCCTTCCATTTCGTACGGAACACGGCCGGCTCCAGCTCCGCGCCGGCGAGGAAGGTGAGGATCACGGCGCCCAGGGTTGCAAGGAAACGCAGCCACTCCCTGTCCGCACCGAGGGCGTCCGGGCCAAGATAATGTTCCGCCAGCGCTCCCGCCGCGACGCCGACGCAAATCTCCATCAAAGCCATGGATATGCGCAGATGATAGGCGAGGATGCAGGAGAGCACCGCGAGGGCGAGCCAGAAGGCTGCATGGGAAAAAATGTCGGTCATGGGGAATCCTCCTCGGGAAATTATCGCCCCACGCGCAGGAACAAAAAAACCGCCATGCGGCGGTCGGTTGCCCCGCACGATGAACCTACCGCGTCCGAGCCTGCGCGGTAGGAGTCATCAGCCGGGCGTAGGCGATTATGAGGGGGACTCCATCCCCTTCACGCGTTTTAAAGCTACAACATACTGTCCGATAATTCAAGATAGGTGCCGATCAGACCGCGGAACCTCCCATACCGAAGCAGGGTACACATTTCCGGGCGAGGGTACTTTACCTCGCGCAGCGCAATAGAATCATCGTTCGTCTCCCGTTCCGTCGCGTTATTTCCCGCGACGGAACGGCGTTCCCCCCGCAAAAGCCGCGGTCTCGCCCAGCTCCTGCTGGATCCGCAAAAGCTGATTGTATTTGCAGACGCGATCCGTCCGGCAAACGCTGCCCGTCTTGATCTGCCCCATCCCCATCGCCACGGTGAAATCGGAAAGAAACGCGTCTTCGGTTTCCCCCGACCGGTGCGATACGACGGCCGTCCACCCGGCGGCGTGGGCCATCTCGACCGCTTCCACCGTTTCGCTCACGGTCCCGATCTGGTTCAGCTTGATCAGGACGGAGTTTGCGACCCCCTCCTCGATGCCGCGGGACAGGAGGGAGGTATTCGTCACGAAAATGTCGTCGCCGACGATCTGGATCTTGTCTCCGAGCTCCTCCTGCAGGATCTTCCAGCCCTTCCAGTCGTTCTCCGCGAGGCCGTCCTCGATCGAAACAATCGGGAACTGTCGTACGAGGTCCGCGTAGAACGTGACCATCGCCTCCGAAGTCTTCCGGCTCTTGTCCGATTTGGAAAAGACGTATTTCCCGTCCTCGAAAAATTCGCTCGCGGCCGGGTCCAATGCGAGGGAGACGTCCTTTCCCGGCTTGAACCCCGCCGCAACGATCCCTTCCAGGATCACCTCGACCGCCTCCAGGTTGCTCTTCAGCATGGGGGCGAACCCGCCTTCGTCCCCGACGGCAGTCTGGTATCCCTTCTTGCGCAATACGCCTTTCAGCGCGTGGAACGTTTCCACACCGTACCGCAGCGCCTCGGAGAACGTGGACGGCCCCAGCGGCACGATCATGAATTCCTGCAGGTCGACGTTGTTGTCGGCGTGCTTGCCGCCGTTGAGGACGTTCATCATGGGGACCGGCAAAAGATGGGCGGTCGGCCCGCCCAGATACCGGTACACCGGAAGACCGGTCAAGGTCGCCGCCGCCTTGCAGGCGGCGATGGACACCCCGAGGATGGCGTTCGCCCCCAGCTTCTCCTTGTTCGGCGTGCCGTCGAGGTCGATCATCCTGCGGTCAAGGGCGAGCTGGTCGGTCGACGCCATCCCCACGACGGCGGGGGCGATGGTCTTCTCCACGTTCTTCACCGCTCGGAGAACGCCCTTCCCCCCGAACCGCTTTTTATCCCCGTCCCGCAGCTCCACGGCCTCCCTCTCCCCCGTCGATGCGCCGGAAGGGATCGCCGCCCGTCCGATGATCCCGTTTTCCAGGACGACGTCCACCTCCACCGTCGGATTCCCCCGGGAATCGAGAATTTCCCTCGCGACCACGCTTCGTATCCGGCTCATCGACACCCTCCCCTCGCTGGCATGGATTCCCCGTATCCGGGGTAGCAACCTTCCGTTACTCTTTCTTTTTATCCGGCAACGTTTCCCGAGCACTCATCTCTTTGCGATACGACTCCACCAATTTTCGGATTTGCGGAGGCGGATCGCTGAACTCCAAGAGAACCTTTCGGAGGAACCGGATTTCCGTATAGAGCTGGTCTTTCTCCCACTCGATGCACCGGAGGGTCGCTTGCGTTCCCGAGAGCCGCATTTCCAGATTCCGAATCTCCTCCGCCATCTCGAAGGCCTTGAAATTCAACGCGGCGAAGCGGGTGGACAGCTCGTTCACCACCGCGTGATATTTCTCGTTTTGCCGCCGCAAGGCACCTGCATCATCCGCATGCATCCCTTCAGGGACGCCCACTTCCTTCTCCGGCATCCCGTTCTCCTTTCCCCGCCTTCCATGACTGGAGGATGGTTTCCCGCAAATCCTTCTCCCGGGCGAAGTCAGGCCACTTTTCCCGGAGCTCGTCCAGTACGCCCAATGCCTCCTTGTGCCGCTTCTGACGGAAGAGCGCATATGCCAGGTGATGGTGAAATCCCGGTTTGTACGGGTTGAGCCAGATCGCCCGGCGGAACGATTGCTCGGCGATGCCGTATGCCTCGCGGGATAGGCAGTGGACGCCGATCCGGTCGTGGTCATGCCCGATATAGGGGCAGGGACGAAGGAGCTCCTCGCGGGCGCGTGCGGATGCCGCGTCCCACCGCTGCTGTTTCGGACCGCGCTTATCCAACGCCGACCCCGAAAAGGAAAACGCCCGCCGGGAAGGTTCCTCGCGGGCGTCGGGATACACACGTTTTCACAGGCGTGACTCCTCCGTAAGGACGTACGACCAGGAGTCATCAGCCCGTTCGGGCGGTTCACGGCGAACTCCATCGCCTGCCTTCCAATGTACCTTCGTTGAAAACGATGTGCAAGGGGCCGCAAAGAGGCCGCACAGCTCCCTGGAGGACCCATCCCGCGATCCTTGTGGCGGTCCCGTTACAAACCCTCTGTTTCGATGCCGGCTGCGGCAACTCTCCGGTGTCCCGCCAGTATCATGAGCCCTTGCAGATGGGCTCGCTTTTCTTCGTCGCTCAGCAAGGCGCGGCGCCGCGCATCATGCTTCAAGGCGGAGCGCTGCATGTTTTCCGAAACCCGCTCGCAAATCTCCGCTTGCCGCTCCGTCAGTTTCCGTGCGAGTTCCAGGTCGGCGATCCTCGCCAGGAAGGCAGGGAGATGCAGAAAGCATAGAAGAGGAAGTTCCTGCGGCCCGGTCTCGGACACCTTGGACAACCACGTTGAAAGGGCATCTTCTTCCGCGGAAGCTTGAACTTGGCATGCCTTGCACTTCGGGGAAAATATTGCCAAGCGGGCGATGCCCAAGGAAAGATCCACGACGGATTTCGCTTTGCCTGCCACGCTGCGCAGCTGATGTGCCACGATTTCCAGAAATTCCGCATAGGCGGTGCAAACGCCATGAGGAGAGGCGATCTTTTCATACTGCCAGGTATGCATGGCGCAAAATCCACCGTTTGCGGCATGAGCTGAATGTGCCTCGCTGCTGATGCTCAACTGGTATTGGTACTGGCACAGGAAATCAAAGATACGTGTGACCACTTCCCCGCAAATTGGGCAGGATCGGTCCAGCCGGACCTGGTCTGAACGCAAAAAGGCTGCCATGGAAGCTGGAAGCTCAGAAGCGGGTTCTTGACCGCCATCATTCCGAAGCTTCTCTTGAATTTCCCGGACCCGAGTCGGAACGGCGGCGTCCGAAGAAATCCCGGCTCTGGCAACCAAGTCGAGCAGGCGTCGGCAGGTAAGAGTCAGCATATTTTCCGCTTTCTCAGCGGTGAGAAAGCGTACGAGTTCCTGCTCGAATTCCGGCAAGCCGCTGTTCTGAAGCTTTCGTGCATCACCTTCTTGCTTGGCATGGAGGCCTGGAACAGATCCCCGATTACGTATCCACGAAAGAGAACCCCCGGCGCAGCGTCTCGGAGGGAATTTGCACCTCCACATAGTCCACGCCCTTGCGATTGCCGGGATTGCCGTCCTGAGTAACGTAATCGGGGATCTGTTCCAGGGATATTTCGTGTGGCATGTAACTGTTTTCATAACAGACGAGCACTCGCTCTCTGCTGCCGTAACGCACCATGGTGAGCACGGAAGTCAGAGGCAGGATTCCCGTCGGCAGCCGGTCCCAGCCAAGGACGGCATTCATCAGCGATGTCTTTCCGCGACTGAATCGACCCACAACCGCCACGTTGATTCGATCCTCCGCCAGGCGGGCCAGCAGTTCCTGCCCTTCGTTCCGGGTACCCTCATCGACTGTCTCCTGGGCGGTGACCTCCCGGATCAGTCCCGCAAATTCGAGCTTGACCTTGTCGTATTCGCGCAGCAAACTCCGGGGCGCGATCGGGGGCGTCCCCTCCTTCCGATCAACGGCCGGTTTTTCGGCGTCACTCGGGGTCATGACCTTCCCTCGATTCCCCCTCCGCCCTCCGTTTCACGGCAAGCAGGAATCGCAGCACCTTGTCCGGGGATCGGACGGCCTCCGTCGCAGGTTGACGGCAAGCGATCTCTTCATCGATAACGATCCGGGCGCTGTCGAAACGCCGCAACAGCCAGCCCTCGATCTCCGTCTGCAGAAACAGGTCGACTTCCGGCAGCACCTCTACCAGGCGGCGGACCGCAAGTCGCCGGCAGCTTTCTTCCGCCACGAGCAGGGCGATCCAGCACGCACGCGCGGCGATTTCGGGGTCACGGTCGCATGTCAAGGCAGCCAGGTTGCGCAACTCTTCCGCCGACAGATTCCGTTCGGCGAGAAGCCGCAGGGCGGAAGCGCGACGCAGCAGACTGGACGGGCTTTCATCGGCGGCGGAAGGAACCGGGGCCAGGGCGGCATCCAGCAGCGCCCGGTGCGCGGTTTCCCCGACCTTCCGCAAGGCTTCTTCCGCGGGGCCCCTGGCAATGTCGTCGCCAAGAGCACCAATGAAATCGGGGATCGTCCCGGGTCGCCGGTACTCGCCGAGGGTTTCGATCACGCCCGGCATCGGCTTACTGCGCAAGAGCCACAGGAGGACGTTATAGACTTCCTCGTCGCGCCAACCCGCAAGGAGTCGCGCCGCGGTATTTTCCACCGCCTCTTCGCCATAACGATCGACGGGATCGGAGATATGCTTCCCGGAAGCGAGATACTCGAGCAGGACATCTTTGGCGCCGAGTTCCGCGAGCACCTCTACGGCAAGCTGCCGCGGCTGATAGATTCCACTTGGCCTGCCGTACAGCAGGAACCGCCGCAACGGCTC
>Ga0209212_1002713_pt1 | contig 24584 bp, 29 predicted proteins | sample RifGroC2_FD_183996 | JGI IMG/M metagenome (GOLD analysis project Ga0209212, IMG submission 183996) | Groundwater microbial communities from Rifle, Colorado, USA - Groundwater C2 (SPAdes) (version 2) | ecosystem: Environmental > Aquatic > Deep subsurface > Groundwater | place: Rifle, Colorado... | reverse complement strand
CAATTCGTCAACATCAAGTCAGGGCGCGTAACGCCCCTGGCCATCGATCCCGAAGCGTGGAAGCGCTTTGGCTACGATGAGAATGCAAAACCAAAGCGGCGCAGTAAGGCCGCGAAGAAGTAGGTAGTTAGCAACGGGTCCCATCCGCGACGTTTGCGGATAGGGACACGATGAATCCCCTTGTTGGAAATAGCCATCAGGGGGCTTCACTAAGTCATTGCAGGCTTAGTGAAGCCCCTTTTTGGCTTCTTCACCAACAACACAAAGGAGATTCATCATGCCGTTATCTGCTGAAATGTACGTATTTTTTGACAAGGTGGCCAAGAAGAACTTTTGCTTGGCTTGCGATGTGTACCATGCTCTTGCAACTGGGAAGGAAATAACACCCAGCCTGCGAGCTAAGGTACAAGAGGCATTGCGTCTTTCACGTTAATGTGGGGGCGCAACAAAAAGAAAAGCCAGCGCATTCGTGCGCTGGTTTTTCACAGTCTGTGTGTCCACGTCTGGCAGCATTTAGCCTGTGAAAAGTATTTTTCACCAGTGGCAGCTTCACGGCAGCCAGTTTGCAACCATCAACAATCACTGTGTGCCAACCTGCTTCTAATTACCATTTTATTATTACCACTCAATTCTGCTTGAGCACTCTATGCGATATTGTGTGATCAGAAATTATCATTATTGAACCATGGCTGACATGAGTTTAATGGGCTACCAAAGTGATCAGTGCAAAACGCACAAACTGGTGGATTTCAGCGCGCCAACACCCCCAACACACCAACGCGAGGATAGCGTTATCGATAACTGATACGACTATGGATAGAGGGGTGCAAATTGTCACAATTTGATACAACACTGAAATCCCTGTGCAACGTTCACCTCTCATTATGGCCACATCAGGAACGCGACCTGATTTAGGCAACATAATCTAAATTAACTAACAGGAGTACATGATGAACAGCAGAAACTTTTTTTATAATGCCGCACTGATTCTTGGCCTGGCCACCACAGGAATAAGTTTTGCGGATGAAGCTACTACGGTAGATCCTTCCAGCATGACCCAGCAGGAGCGTGAAGCCTATCGCGCCGAAAGGCAGGCCAGCATGACCCCCGAGCAGCGCGCCGAAAGGCAGGCCTCCCATAGCCAAGGGGGTAGCGCCCAAGGACAGGGCACAATGGCACGCGACGGTTCCGGGTCGGGTGGGCAATATGGGCGTAGTGGCGGTACGGGCGGCGGGCAGGGCAACGGCATGGGCGGTGGTCGTGGTCGGGGCGGGCGCTGATAGAAACCTTTGATGTGGAGATTACCCTGGTGGCGTGAGCGTGGTCTCTGTGGTTTTGTTCCAAGGCTCTAACGTAAAACTCACGAAGCGAGCCTGATACTCTCCCTTTGAAGGAGTATCAGGGGAAAGGAAAGCAGACATGGCGTATCACCACCTCGGCTATTGGGGCAGTGATACGCCATGCTCGTTAGGTGAGTGTCAGCCATGCATCCGTGCCGTCGCGTTCACGATGTTCGGCAGACGCGACACCTTGGGCGATTTGGTCAGCTCGGCACCGGGCCAAGGTTTGTCCAGCATGTAAGCATAGTGAAACTTCAGCCCGTACAAATCGTGCTTGAGTGTGCTCCACGACAGATGCTCCAGAATCTGCGCGAAATAATCGGTCAACTGATCTTTGCTCAAATCATCGATGTAATAGTCGAAATGTTCGCCTGCCCGGCGCACGCCGTGACTGTACGCTTCTATCGTCTTGGGCTGTATACAGCGCAGCTTCAAATGTTTGAGCAGGCTGCCGTAATTCCTGGCAAACGGTTATGGGAACTCGTTGTGGGAACTCGTGTTTCATAATCATTCTCCTCATGCTAAAGTGTAAAAACCCCTTGCGGGGATGAGGAGAAATTATGGCTTTGAATCAAATTGATGCAGGGTATTTCTCCGCGATAGCGGCTTCGTCCAACCTGGTGCTTAACCTCGCTTCCTTCGTTCGAGCGATCACCGCTTCGCGGCTTCGCCCCACTTGTTCCACCTTCGCCCTGCGGGCACGGTGTCACGGCGGGGGTGTTGCTCAATTGCGCTCCGTTATGCGTCTCACAATCACTGAACCTATGCGCGTCCTCCGCCTCTTTATTTTGTCGCTTGCTTTCACCATGTCTGGTTGCACCACACTTGAGCGCACGGCGCACATGTACAGCAGCGAAGCACCTCCGCCTCAGACATTTCAATACAAGGATGGCGGCTCTGGCATTTACTATTCGTTTACGGTCGGAGATGCACCACAGCCGGATACCGCAGTCTTTTTCTATGGCGCAACAGGCTGCCCCAGTTGGAAATCTGTCATGCCTGATTACGTCAGCGGTCTTACGGTCGCTGCCCGTGTTTTCGTCCTCAACAAGCGATTTGTGCCTGACCGTTCCACGGGTCTATTCGACTGCGGCCGAGACTTTCATCTCGCAAACAATCCCGATCAGTGGGTAGCCGACTATTCGGAATTCATCGCCGCGCAAATAAGCTCCGTTACGCCCAAGCCCAGAAATGTCGTCTTGGTTGGCGTTTCGGAAGGTGCATTGCCCGCAGCCAAAATCGCCGGGCTACTCCCTGTGGTTACCCACCTTGCAATCATCGGCAGCGGCGGTTACTCAATGCGCAAATCGCTCGCCACACTCAAGCAGAGGGGTGCCATTCTGTTCGATGTCGACTCTGGCTGGGAGAAGATCGCCGCTGATCCTCGCAGCATCGAAAAGGATTGGTATGGCAACCCCTATCGCTGGTGGTCGGATGTCATGGACATTGAACCCCTTCCTGACTTTCTCAAGTTGAATATTCCCGTCGTTGTCGGCATTGGCGAGCAAGACGAAAGTGTGCCCGTTGAGTCTGCGCGTTTTCTGGCATCGCAATTCAAAGATGCCGGTAAGAGCAACCTCATTCTCCACGCCTATCCGGGTGGGGATCACCGCTTGAGCGGCAATGGCATTTCCCATCGCAGCGAGTTTTTTGCAGAGCTGAGCCGCCTACTACAATCGACACATAACATCGCGGCGCGCCCCTTACCTTAATACTGGGTGCTCGAAACATGCCATTGACTCACCGCCCCGCAGAAGAAAATGACATTCCGGTCGTTTGCGGCTTTTCGCAGAGCGAAGATGAGCTGTTCTTCATGTTTCCAAAAGCTTCATATCCATTATCTCCCACACTATGCCGAGTTCCTGACTATGCCGAGCAGATTGACCCGCGCTTGTGCTGCTCTCGAATTTGCGCAATCTCACTCGGCATAGTTTTATCTCCTTCCGGGTCATCAGACCCAAACCGAAGGAGATATCTACCAGCCATTTGTCAGTCGTTTTCTCGCCGAGTATTTTGCCGATGGGGAGCTGCGGCTCGATAGTTTGTGCGCGGCCGATGTGGTGCGGTTTGTACAGCAGGAGGCCGCCAGGATTAATCATCCCAAGCGCGCCAAGCTGATGACCACGGCACTCCGCGCATTCCTGCAATACGCGCGTTATCGCGACCTCATCCGCACCGATTTGCGATTGAGTGTGCCGACGGTGGCTAGTTGGTCTATGGCATCGCTTCCGAGAGGTCTGTCGTCAGAAGATGTCCAGCGCCTGCTGAATCACTGTGATCGGCAGACGGCGATAGGTTGCCGTAATTGGGCAATTTTACTGTTGCTTGCGCGATTGGGGTTGCGTGCCGGTGAAGTGGTTGGCTTGACGCTCGATGATATCGATTGGGAGCGGGGGGAGCTACGTATCCGGGCAAATGGGAGGAGTGTTGACCTGCTGCCGATCCCTCGGGATGTCGGAGCCGCGTTGGCCGATTATTTGCACCGTTTGCGTCCGGCCTGTGCTTGCAGACAAGTGTTCGTCCGCATGCGCCTGTCAGAACTCACCGGCATACGCCGCGACACGGTGATTCTTGGCGCAGGAGCTCACATCAGAGTGCTTGGGAAAGGGCGCAAGGAACGTGCTATCCCGCTGACGAAGCGGACAGTCGCAGTTCTGAAGGCTTGGTTGCGGGACATCCCCGACAGGGACGACGCGATTGTGTTTCCGAGTGCCCGAGGCGCTCATCTGAGTTCGGACGGTGTGCAATACATTCTCGCCAAACACGTCGCGGTTGCCGCCAAGTCGTGTTTATCTTTGCAGCAGCGGCGGATCACGCCGCACATGCTTCGTCACACCAGCGCCATGGAGTTGCTGCAGGCGGGGATGGATCGAAGCGTGATCGCATTGTGGCTCGGACACGAATCGGTGGAGACGACACAAATCTATCTCGATGCCGACCTTGCCATGAAAGAGAAAGCGCTGGCCAAGGCAGCTCCACCAGAGGGAAAGCCCGGCAGATTTCGGCCAGACGACCGGCTGATGGCGTTCCTCAAGGCGCTATAGGGGTAAAAACTATGCCGAGTGAGATTGGGAAAATTCGAGAGCAGCACAAGCGCGAGTCAATCTACTCGGCATAGTCCGGTACTCGGCATAGTGGATTCTATGCCGAGCACGGCATAGGCGGCACAGTTGCGGGACTCAATTGCTCAGCGGTCGGATTCAATAGTGGTGGAGCTTGATGGTGAAGTTGTTGGGTTCGCTAACTTTTATCGCTGGGAAGCCGGCGGCTGTTGCTCCATTGGAAACGTCATTGTTTCCCCGGCAGCCCGTGGGCGCGGCGTAGGTCGCTATCTCATCGAACAGATGATCAACCTCGCTTTTTCAAAGCATCAGGCCGCCGAGGTAACGGTGTCGTGTTTCAATCAAAACATTGTCGGCCTGCTGCTTTACCCGAAGTTGGGCTTTCGTCCTTACGCTATCGAGGAACGGCTGGACAAGAAAGGCAATCGGGTTGCGCTTGTCCACATGCGGCTGCCGCAAAATGCTAGCTAATCAACTGTTTGGCTTATATGTTCGAGATTGAATACCGCCACAATTTTCCTCTTGAGGTCGCTGATGTGGCAGCGGTTTTTGATGCCTCCGGTATTCGCCGCCCCACCAAGGATTTGGCGCGGATCGAGCGCATGTTTGCCAATGCCAACCTTATTCTCTCCGCTTGGCATGAAGGCAAGCTTGTTGGAGTGTGTCGCGCACTAACCGATTTTAGTTATTGTTGCTACTTGTCCGATCTCGCAGTGGATAAGGCTTTTCAAAAACACGGTATTGGACGTGAGCTTATTGCTCGTGCTCGCTCTGTTATTGGGGAAGAGGTGGCGCTTGTTCTATTATCTGCACCTGAAGCAATGGGATATTATCCCACGGCCGGCTTCGAGAAAATTGAAAATGGGTTCATCATCAAGCGCGCCCGGTAAATCCAACTCACAATAGGACATAAGAGACACCAATGGAAATTTTAGCTTGGGCTTTTCTCGGTGGCATAGTTGGCGCTGTGCTCATGGACGTCACCGAAACTTATGCGGCCAAGGTAGGCATTAGCAGCGGCGTAAATGTCGCTTTGGTTGGACGTTGGTTCCTGGGCTTGTTGCGCGGACAGATCACCCATACCAACATCCGTGATTCCAAGCCATTTCCCCAAGAAGCAAAAGCTGGCTGGGCATTCCATATCCTTGTTGGCGGCGGCGGGGTAGCGCTTGTCTATCCGCTCTTTTTCCAAGCCACGGGGTTGCCCCTCCCCAGTAATCATTTGCTTGGCGGCCTGCTATTCGGCTTGGCTACCTCATTGCTGCCTTGGCTCGTTCTTCTGCCCTCGTTCGGCTGGGGTTTTTTCGGGCGACGCGGGCCGCAAGGGTCAAATGCCTTGCTTGCAAGCACGCTCTCCCATATTCCTTACGGCCTTGGGGTCGGGGCTGTTATCACAATGGGCTCATATATATGAGCAGTCGGGTGATAGGTAACCTATACCGAAATGCCAGATGACGCATGTGATCAACCGCCGTGGTAATAGCGGCGAAATCGGTCGGATCAATACAACCGGCTGGCAAATCCAGCAGGCTCCTGAAGCCAGCCGAGCGTGCTACGGCAGACGCGCTCGACGATCTCTTCCGCTTCCTCGTCCGTAGTTATCAGAGCCGGAAGCAAGCGAATAGTTGAATTGCGGGTAATGTTGATCAAGACACGCTCATCGAGCAGTACAGATTCCATCAGCCCGGCACACGGACGTTGAAGTTCAATGCCGATCATCAGGCCGCATCCACGAATTGCACGAATCCCGGATTTGCCGCCGAGGCGAGATGTAAATGCCTGCTGTATCGCTGTTCCGAGCTCGGCGGCACGCGCCACCAAATCATCGCGCTCAATGATGTCCAGCACGGTGCAGGCGGCTCGACATGCGAGCGGATTACCGCCGAATGTCGATCCGTGGCTGCCCGGCGCAAATAGTGCCGCAGCCTTGCCGGAGGCCAGGCAGGCACCAATGGGAACGCCATTGCCGAGAGCCTTGGCGAGCGTCATGACATCGGGCAGGATGCGTTCGTGCTGATGCGCGAACCAGCGCCCGGTACGGCCGATGCCGGTTTGAACTTCGTCGAGCATCAGGAGCCAGCCATTCTGATCACAGAGCGAACGCAAAGCAGCAAGGTAACCCGGTGGCGCTGGATGCACGCCACCCTCGCCCTGTACCGGTTCGACAAGAATCGCCACAATATCCGGCGCTTGGCTGGCGAGCTGTCGCAGCGTCTCGATGTCGCCGAATGGTGCACGCACAAACCCTTGCACTAGCGGCTCGAATCCTGCCTGCACCTTGGGGTTTCCACTTGCGGCCAGGGTGGCAAGCGTCCGGCCATGAAAGCTGTTTTCCATGACGACGATCAAGGGCTCCGTGATGCCCCGCTCACACGCATGCAAGCGGGCAAGCTTTATCGCGGTTTCGTTGGCCTCGCAACCGGAATTGCAGAAAAAGGCCTTATCCATGCCCGAAATGGCGCAGAGGCGCTCTCCCAGGCGTGCCTGCCATTCGATGCCGACCAGGTTGGAGGTATGGATCAATGTCTTTGCCTGCGCGTAGATCGCCTCGGCTATATCAGGGTGCGCATGGCCTAGACTGGTGACCCCCACGCCCGATATCGCGTCCAGATACTCCTTCCCCCGCTCGTCCCACAAGTGGCAGCCACGGCCTCGCACAAAGCTGACCGGCAATCGCTGATAGGTTCGCATCAGGTGGTTGCTATCCATTCCTCTTCCTCTTCTCTTCGAGATATTCAACGATCATCTTGCAGGGGCTGGAAAATCGGCTCGCGCGCCAAAAGCCGCAAGCCCCCGGGGCCGCTTTCGACGATGCGGCGCTCCTCGGTCGCCACAAATATTTCCACGCGATAGCCCGCGTCCTCGGGCAAGCGCGCGATGAGGTCGTCCACCGTCTCCGCCGCCCACGGCGTGTCCGCCTCGATACGACACCATGCGCGCCCATGCAACGAAACCTCGATCCGATATTGTTTGCTCATCAATCGATTTCCTCGGCAGGGAGTGAAGGAGGACAGCAACCAGGTGATCGCAGCTTATGCATCATGCGCCGGCCCCTCGATCCGTGCCGCCCAGCTCTCGACCTTGCCGCACGCCAGGCGGGTTTCGATCATCCGCCGCCAGGACGGCACCAGGGGCAAATCACGCAATTGTGTCAACAATTCGCGGTCGAGCGGACGGTGGTAGAGCAGTTCAATAAGACGCAGCAGCGGCCAGTCGGGGTGTGGGCGGGCAATCAAGGTGATGGCATCGCCCGCCTGCAAGCTGCCTGGCTCCAGCACGCGGCAATACCAGCCGGTGCGCAAGGTCTGTTGCACGCGTAGCGCCATGTCAGGGACGCCAAAGCGGTCATTGAGCTTCCAGCAGGGCTGACGTGACTGCGATACCTCCAGCAGCGCACCGCCGATGCGCAGCCGGTCGCCAAGACAAACGTCAGCCTCGGTCACGCCCTGTGTGCTGAGATTTTCACCGAAGGCGCCTGGAGCGCCGAGTACCGGCCGCGCACCAAGCTCGCCGCGCCACAAGGGGTAGTGTTCCGTGGCATATAGATGCACGGCCTTGTCCGGACCACCATGCACGCGCCGATCACCCTGCTCGTCGCCCGTTAGACCTTCGCGATGCACTTGCACCGGCCCCTCGACCGGCTGCTTGGCGATGGCGCTCCAGCTGCCCGGTCGGGTGTAGGGCAGTGCGCGGCCGGTGAGCACGGTTTGTACGCGCCCGAGCAACAGATTCATGATGGGCGGCCCTCCACACCATCAATCCAGGCATTGAACACCGCTTCGGCGGCCACCTTGAGCGCTGCTCCGTATTTCTCTGCCTGCGCGCGCAGGGTGCATGGATCGATGCCTGTGTTCATCAGTTCGGCCGCGTGCCCCACCAGCCACTGTTCAATGCGCCTCGCGTCAGCTTCCAGATGGAATTGCAGCCCGAGCGCGTGATCACCGAGTGCGAAAACCTGGTGCGGGCAGATTCCCGTACGCGCCAGGACTTCCGCGCCAGGCGGGATGTCGAACTGGTCGCCATGCCAGTGCAATACCGCCACATCCGGCGGAAGAGCCGCTAGCACAGAGCGGCGCCCCGCATCGGTCAAGCTGATCGGGGCGAAACCAATTTCCTTGACGCCCATCGGACGCACCGCCGCTCCCAAGGCTCGCGCCATCAACTGCGCGCCCAGGCAGATACCCAGCAAGGGGCGTCGAGTACCGAGCCGCTGGCGGATCAGATCCAGTTCCTGGTTCAGAAATGGGTAGCTTTGTTCGTCATACGCGCCGATTGGCCCACCCAGCACGATCAGCAGATCGACTTTGTCCACATCCAGCGTCCACAGCTCGTGTACGCCGATGTCGTAGTAATGAATGGTGTAACCGCGCCTGCGCAGTAGCGGCTCGAGGATGCCCAGGTCTTCAAAAGGAACGTGGCGGATGGCAACAAGGGTTTTCATTTATGTACCATTACAATATAATGAATGTATGCAAACATTATATACAAAAGCTTCGACCGCTGTCGAGATCGCCGATGATGTGGAGGCACAGATTCGGGCGGGAAAACTGGCTGCCGGGGAGCCGCTACCAGCGGTTCGCACTCTGGCGCAGCAATTGGGTATCAGTCCCAACACGGTGGCAGCCGCTTATGCGCGGCTGCGTGAAGCGGGATTGCTGGTCACCGATGGTCGCCGGGGTACCCGCGTTGCTGCTCCGCCGACCCACGGCGATGTGATGACGGCCGTGCCCGCTGGCTTGATTGATCTTGCCAGCGGCAATGTTGATAGTGGCCTGTTGCCGCGCCCCGATCCCGCCTGGCTGGCGGAACAGGGGGTGCTCGCCGGATACGACGCGGACAGTGACGATGCCGGCCTGCTGGCCGTCGCGCGCCGCTGGATGGATAGCCAGAGAATCGTAGCAGAATCAGTCGGGGTATTTTCTGGCACGCTGGATGCTATCGAGCGTGCCTTGCGTCTGCACGCTCGCCCCGGTGCGCGCGTATGGGTGGAAGACCCATGCTGGCCACCCCTGCTGGCATTGCTGGCCAGCCTGCGCCTCAAGCCGGCTCCCTTGCGCGTGGACGCCGAAGGCTGCACGGTACCCGAACCGGATGAGCAAGCCGTTGCCCTGGTGCTCACTGCGCGCGCGCACAACCCGACTGGGGCCACGCTCAGCGCCGCGCGCCTCGCCGCCTTGAGCAAGGCGCTGCGGCGTCGGCCCCGCACCTTACTGATTCTTGACGATTACTGGGGTCCACTGGCCGCTCGCCCCTTGCCCGAGCTTGGTGATCTGCCGGAGCACTGGCTGTATGTCCTCTCAACCAGCAAGTTTCTCGGCCCCGATCTGCGTGTTGCGGTGGCAGGCGGCAATGCCGCGCTTATCGGGGACATGCGTCGTCAGCAGGCATTGGGGCCGCGCTGGGTCAGTCTGTTGTTACAGAGGCTGGCCGCACATCTGTGGCAGCACGCCATGCAGGATGGCGGTCTGGACGGCGCACGCAAGGCCTATGCCGAGCGCCGTTCCATGTTGATCCACGCCATGCGAGCGCGGGATGTGGATGTTCTGGACGCGGGCGAGGGGCTGCACCTGTGGCTGCCGGTATCCGACGAATCGGCCATCATGCAGGCGCTGGCGGCAAAAGGTTGGGCATGTCAGGCTGGGCATCCTTTTCGCCTGCAAAGCCCGTCCGCCATCCGTATTAGTGTGGGTAATCTGGTGATAGATGCCACTGATAGGTTGGCCGATGATCTGGCGTCATGCCTCCGTGCTCCAAGACGCGCCTGGATATGAGCGAACTAAATCGGCTTCTGACCACAATCTACCTCACGATAATTAGACAGCGGCCCCGCCTTCATATCCATACCATAACAAGAGCATCGGTTCCAATCACGCCACATGCAGAGTAGTCTCCCTGATTACTCGAGCGACCGCCCTTCACCTGCCTCCTCAAAGGTTCGCCCATCGCGGATGTGGTAGATGCGCTTGAAGGTGGGGATGATTTTCTCGTCATGAGTCACGACGATGATGGCCGTCTGGTATTGGCTGGCCATCTGGTTGAGGATACGCATTACGGCCATCGCCCGCTCGCTGTCCAGCGGCGCGGTGGGTTCGTCGGCAAGGATCACCGGCGGACGGTTGGCCAGTGCGCGGGCAATTGAGACTCGCTGTTGTTCGCCGCCGGAAAGTTCGGAAGTTTCTGCCCGGGCACGGTGTGCTACGTCGAGCGCCTGGAGCAACTCCATCGCTCGTGCGCGGGCTTCTCCGTTGGGTCGCCCCGCCAGCATGGGCAACAGCGCAACATTGTCGGTCGCATCCAGAAACGGGATCAGATAGGGAGCCTGAAAGATGAAGCCGATGCGATCCCGGCGCAGCACCCGCAGGTCGGAAATCTTCCAGCCGTTGTCGTAAATCACCTCGCCGCCCAGGGTCATGCGGCCCTGCGTCGGTTCGATGACCGCTCCCAAGCATTTGAGCAGCGTACTCTTGCCGGCCCCGCTGGGGCCGACGAGACCGACTACCTCGCCGGGGGCGACACTCATGTTCACTTCTCTGAGCGCATCGACAGCAGTATCGCCCGCGCCGTAACGCTTGCTCAAGCCTTCGATGTGGATGCCGATGCCTTTGTCCATTTTAAAGCTCGTGAAGAAATTGTAGCGAGCGGATCGCAGCGGGGGGCGGACGGAGCGCAGTAACTGGAGTGTATGTTGCTATACACGAGGATTGCGAGCACCGCCCAACCCCTGATCCGAAACGCGCAGTAGATTTATTCATGAGCTTTCAGCCTCCGATGGCGTTGGCCGGATCGACCTTGAGCGCCGCGCGTATCGCCAGCGTGCTGGCAAGGGTGCAGACCACCATCACGGCGACGAAGCCGCGCGCCGCGTCGCCCGGTTCGAGCAGGACATATTTTGGAAACGCCGGCGCCCACACGGTGGCGGCAATCTTGCCGACGGCGAAACCGATCAGCCCCAACCCCAGCGCCTGTTGCAGGATCATGCCGGCGATGGTGCGGTTGCGGGTGCCGATCAGCTTCAGCACGGCAATCTCCCTGATTTTGCCCAGGGTCATGGTGTAGATGATGAAAGCGACAATGGCCGCGCTGACGATGGTCAGAATCACCAGGAACATGCCGATCTGCTTGGCGGAAGTAGCAATCAGCTTGGCAACCAGAATCTCTTCCATCTGCTCGCGGGTAAAGACCTGCAAATGTTTCCAGCGGCGGATGCCCTGCGCGACGGCCTCGGCAGAACGACCCTCGGCTACGCGCACCAGCACGGCATTGACGTTATGGTTGCTGGATTGCGAAGCATCGATCGCGTCAAGCAGGCCCGGCACACCTGGGCGGTTGAGAGCGGGATTGGCGGCGGTGCGGGCGCGATCGTTGACGATGGCGTCGTTATCCTTGAGAAACTGCGCCTCCTGCGCATCCTTGAGCGGGATGAACACCATCGGGTCGCCGCCGGAGGACACCATGCGCCGACTCAGGCCGACCACGGTGTAACCATGGCGGCGTATGCGGATATGGTCGCCCAGGGCGAAGCCGGTTTTGACATCGGCCACCGCCTCATAATGGCCGCGAGTAATACGCCGGCCCGCCACCAGATAGCCCGGCTCGCCCGGCTGTCCGGGCTCGAAGCCCACCACCATGGCGCGCACGTCGGTGTTGCCTTTGCGCACCTGCATGGTGAGATAAGTGACATTGGCGGCCTGCGCCACGCCGGGCATGCCGAGGATGCCGCGATAGACATCATCGTGAATGCTGGACGACTCTGCATAGGGGCCTTGGGTATCCTTCTGCACCACCCACATATCGGCGCCGCTATTGCTGAGCAGCACTTTGGCATCATCCACCATGCCGCGATAAACCCCCGCCATGGTGAAGGTGACACCGATGAGCAGCCCGAGCCCCAGACCGGTCAGGACAAATTTGCTCCAGGAATGCAGGATGTCGCGGCCTGCCAGACTGATCATTTTGTTTTGCCTATCATTTTGCTTCGCCTACCATTTGGATTTCCCGGTCATTTGGATTTTTCGGTCAATGAAGCAACCACCTTGATGCGGCTGTCATCATTGAGGTCGCGTTCGCTGTAGACCACTATTTCGTCGCCGGCTTTCAGACCTTCAATAATTTGCACCTTGCCGTCTGGATCCTCCGCTCCCGTTTTCACCGGCGCAAAACGCAGCTGTCCGTCCTCACGCAGCCAGACACCGGCTTGGGCGCCGCGATAGCGCAGGCTGGCATTGGGAATGAGCAGCGTGTCGCCGATCGCCGTCAGGCGCAGCGTCACCTCGGCCATCTCGCCGATGGATACACCCTGCGGCATGAGATCGAAGGCCACCTGGGCGATGCGCTCCTCGGTCACGCTGTCGCTGTTCGGCTCGACGCGAACGACCTTGCCCGCAAAGGGTTTGCGGGGATTGGAGCGGAGCGTGATTTCTGTCGGCAGTCCAGCCTGGAGACCGGCGGAGCGCCCCTGATCCAGCCTCACCGTCACCCACAGGCTGTCCGGCTGCACCAGTTTGAGCACCGCCTGCCCGGCCACGACGGTGGTGCCGGGTTCGGCATCGCGCGAGGTCACCACGCCGTCGGCAGGCGCAACGAGGCGGATATTCGCCCGTTGCTGTTTCATCCCCTCGCGGTCGGCATCCGCGCGCGCGAGGTCCTGCCGGGCGCTTGCCAGAGCGGATTCGGCGGCGGCAAGCTGGGCATCTGCCGACTGTTGCTGCTGCAATCTGCCATCCACCACGCTAGCGCTGACGAACCCCTTGTGCCCCAGATCAACATAACGGCGTGCCTCGCTGGCAGCCAATGCCTGGCGGCTCTTCGCATCCTCCACCTGTGCCTGCGCCGTTGTCACGGCACTTTTGGCGCGAGCCGCAGCAGCAACCGCAGAGCTCACCCGCGCATCGAGATCCACCGGATCCATTTCCGCCAGCAACTGCCCGGCCTGAACCGTATCACCCACATCGACCAGCACGCGCCCGACCCGGCCGGCGATAGTTGGCCCGATCAGATAAGCGCGCCGCGCCTCCACCGTGCCGATGCCGAACAAAGCGGGGGAAACTTCCCCCTTGGCGACCTGGGTTACGGTCACCTGTATCGGCGCGAGCGGGCCGCTCTTCAAAGCCACCCAGATTAAGGCAAGCAGCAGCACAATGCCGAAGGCGGAAAACCAAATCTGTCGTGGCAGAATCATGGGAATTTTCATTGTTTTCCTGAATGTGAGTTGGATAATAAATTGTTTAGTTCGGGGCATTGAGATTCATTAACTTCGCCCGTATCAATAATGACGCGATTTCTGCCTTCTCTTTTTGCGCGGTATAGCGCCCGGTCTGCGGTTTGAATCAACTTTTCTTTGCTATCAACACTTGCTCCCAAGCATGCCAAGCCAATGCTGATGCTGATCTGAATAGTTTGTTTTTCGCCAGAACCATCAGTAATTTCGACTTGATGCGATTCAATTAGCTGTCGGAGGCGTTCTGCCACTAATTCTGCGCCATCGATGGGGGTATTGGTGCAAATCATCAAGAATTCTTCTCCCCCATAGCGCGCGACAACATCCAAATCGCGAAGTGAATCCTTGAACAGGCTGCCCAGTATGGACAAGGTGATATCCCCAGCCTGGTGTCCGTATGTGTCATTGATATGCTTGAAATAGTCAACATCAAGTACCATGACAGAAAGTTCGAGAGAGTATCTTCTTGATCTTGCGACCTCTTCCTCAAGGCGACGATCCACATAGCGGCGGTTGTAAACCTTGGTCAGCGAATCGGTAATGTTCTCGGCTTCAAGCAGATCCATCCGCTGAAAATCAATAGTAGTTTGCAGCGAAAGCTTTATTGTCAGCCACACAAAGATGGCCCCGAATAGGAAGATGCCGGAAATAGGAAGTTCGTGCCACGCGATCTGCTGACCCCAAAGCACCACTATGTAGCCCAAGTAGCCAGCAATGAAAATAAAAATCAGTCCGGCCATGGCAAGCCATTTATTGCGCAGCGATCCGGCAGGAAGCATCGCTATCAGCCTGTGCAGCGGGGCAAGAGTTGCCACATGTAGAAGCAAGCCGATTAGAACCAGTAAAGTGGATAGGTAGGCAATCATGGCTGGATGAGTATCCGGTTTTTGGTCTCTATATCAGTTAAATCTTCGCAATTTGTGAGAAGAATCTCTCACACGGCGGCACGGAGACGCGGAGAAATACGCCATACACACGCTTTATTTTCCTCCGCGTCTCTGCGTGTAAAATTTTTGGTTCCGGTTGGTCAGGCTTAAGCATAATGTTAGTAAAGAGCCTGATTGATTATAGCCAACCCATCTTCGCTCAATGAACCCACCGCCGCTTTCAGGCGCAACTGGCTCAACAAGTAACTGTATTCGGCCTGGTACAGATCGCGGCGTGTCGAGTAGAGTTGTTGCTGTGCATTCAGCACATCGAGGTTGGTGCGCACGCCGACTTCCTGCCCCAGTTTACTGGCTTCCAGGGCGCTCTCGCTGGAGGTCAGCGCCTGCTGCAGCGCCCTGACCTGGGCGATGCCGCTGACAACGCCAAGATAGGCCTGGCGGGTTTGCAGCGCGACGCTGCGGCGCGTGCCTTCCAGTTCCTGCTGGGCGCGCTCGCGGTTGGCTTCCGCCTCGCGCCACCTGGATTGAGTCGCCCCACCCTCGAACAAAGGCATATTCAGTTGCACACCGATGCTCTTGCTGGTGTTGTCGCTGCCCACGCCGAAACTTCCACCATTGGCATTGCTGTTGGAATAGTTCGCCACCAGGTCCACCGTTGGATAGTGTCCGCCCCGGTTGCGTGCCACTTCTTTTTCGGCAATTTTCGCACCCGCTCGTGCGATGGCTAGTTGCAGACTGTTCGACTGAGCATCGTCCACCCATTTTTCCATGTCGGCAGGTTGCGGGGTATCGAGCTTGAATCCTTTGCCGAGGTGCCTGAGGTCTTTCGGCATCGTGTTGATCAATTGTTGCAATGTGCGTTTCTTGATTTCCAGCGTGTTTTGCGCGGCGATTTCCTGCGCCACGGTCAGGTCATAACGCGCCTGCGCTTCGTGGGTATCGGTAATGGTGGCACTGCCCACCTCGAAGTTGCGTTTGGCCTGTTCCAGTTGTTCGGCAATGGCGGTCTTCTGTGCCTCAGCCAGTTGAACACTGTCCTGCGCGATCAATACATCGAAGTAGGTTTGCGCGACGCGCAGGATCAGATCCTGCTCGGCGATCCTGAATTGCGCCTCGCTTTGCGCGACCTGCAATTCGGCTTCGGTATAGGCCAGCCAGTTTTGCTGGCGGAACAGCGGTTGCGTCAGGTTTACGCCGTAGCCGTGGCTGTTGTAGCGGTTATTGCCGCCCGGGAATGGGGCGGTGTCCTGATACTGCGTGGTCTGATCGTTGAAGGTGCTGTTCGCGTTGAGGTTGATGCTGGGCAGCAACAGCGCGCGGCCTTGCGGCAGTTTTTCCTGTCCGGCTTGCAGTGTGGCGCGCGCGGCGGCAAACACCGGATCGTTCGCTTGAGCGGCACGGAAGGTTTCCAGCAGGTCGGCGGCCTGCGCCCAACTGCTCGCGCCGAGCAATGTTGCTAATAGAAGTGGTAATGGCTTAAGCTTCATCGGGTTTTTGCGCCGCTGTTATGAGATTTCTTTTAATGCCACTGCCCGCCCGGCAATGGCTTGTTCGTGTAAATGCGTAACGAGTGTGCCTCGCGGGCAACGTGTTGCGTGTCATGTGAACTCAAGACGGGGTGCATGCACCCCGGTGGCTCAACTCACTGACGGTAAGTTGCGTGACACGATACGCAATATTCCATCGTTTTGTTCAACGCGCGCAATGACGTGGCTACATCCCCGGTTTTCAATGCATCGCCGAGGTCGTCACCACTCTTGTGGAAAGCGAATCCCATCTCCCTGAATTTTTCATCGCCGAACATGCTGCACATCTTCTGCATTTCCGGGGTCAGGCCAAGCTTGCCATGCGCTATTTTTGAGGCATCCTCGAGCTTGTTTTTCGACATCAGGCCGATGATCGACTGAATCGCTTCCAAATGCTCCCGCATGTTCGATAGCTGGTGCTGCTTCATTTCCGGTGATAATCCCAGTGAGATTCGCGCGTCCGTCATGCTCATGTCGTGGTGATGGGTTTGATGTTGCATTTTTTCGTCGGCAGCGGATGCTGCATTCAAGCCAACGATTCCGATGAATACTGAAACTGCTATCAAAATTCTTTTCATGCTTTGGATTCCTCATGTGATGAGATCGGCTGGAGCCGGCCTCGTTTGTTTAGGCAAAATTCTCTATTTAAATTAAGGAAATTCTGCCGATTATTACCTTGGCTGCATGTTGCAGATTAGGCAAGTTTTATGGTTGATAATCTAATCGACAATCGCTTTTTTCGATCATTCTCCCGGTCGACCTTGAGACTTCGGTAGATAAAGCACCATGCCGGAACCGAGTGTGATGTTGTCGATATGGCCAGTCATCTTGTCGGCGCGCGAAACAAAATGAATGTGGATCGCATTCTTCAGGCCGCTATCACGCTTGATCGCCGGTGCATAATTAGCAATGAATACACCTGGATGATGTTCAGAATAGAACCCGATGATGTCAACAGGCTCATTGTTGGTCACATAAGGCTCCTTGGATTTTACAAACAATTCATTGGTAATAGCTTTGCCTTCAGTGCGGTCGACATTGATGTGCCACTTGATTTCTGTCGGTATTCCCGAAAGCCGAAAGGGGAAAGGCTTGGTTGTGTCGATCCCTGCGTTGCCCGCTTGAGCTTTTACGAAGTTTTGCAGATCAACATAGCCTTTTACAGTCTCTGGAATAGGAATGTCCCGCCACTGTGCCTGCTCAGTCCAAACCAGGAAAAATGCGCCGTGGTTATGGGATTGTTCAACTACTTTTCCGCTCTGCCGTACTTTGCTCACATAAGGTTTCCCGTCAAGAATTGTGATTTCTCCATCGAGCCCCTCAACCGGACCAACACCATAAAGTCCTGGTCGCTCCGGCAGGGATTTCAGCGACATGACCCGCTCGGCTTTGCCTTTGGTGAAAATGTCTTTTTGGGCGCCGGTGTACTCGATCATGCCTTCTTTAGTCGAGGTGATGCCGGTAGTGGTACATGCGGCGACTAGGCCGATGCCAAAAATCGTTAAATATTTTTTCATGATGATTGTTTCTTTCAGTAGTGATTGCACCATCAACAACGATGGGCGAGTCACTATAAGCGGGCATCCTGGAATGGTGTATGACTGAGATCATACGGGCGGATCCGGTTGTCGCTGCAACAAGGTCAGCGTTTGCCCATGCCGTTGTAGTACGCCTTCCCGCTCCATTTCAGCCAGGGTGCGATACAGCGCTTCGTGGCTTGCCCCCAGCTCCACTGCCCAGCGGATAATGGGCTGATCCAGTTCCACACGCCCTTCTTTACCACGATCCACCAGGTAGTGGATGACACGCATGCGCAGGCTTTTCAGGCCCAGCCGCTCTTGGGCTGCTCGTTGCCGACGGAGGTTTTTGGACAGTGTAGCGATCCATTCCATGGAGAAACCGGGGTCGTTGGCCAAGCAATGGCGCAGCGCTTCGGCTGGCAATCGCAGGCAACGCCCGGAACGGGTGCAGATCGCGTCGCAATGATATTGTGTGCCAAACAGGCTGGCTTCGGCGAAGAAATCGCCTTCACGGGCGCGGTGCAGGACAATCTCGGCGCCTTCCGGCGAAAAGCGCGTCAGGCACACTTCTCCATCCAGCACGCGATACACGGCATCTACTTTGCAGCCAAAGCGAAAAATACGCTGCCCCTTGCCTATATCCATGGGGCGCGCCGCCAGTCGAAGTCTATCCGGGGTTTGTCCTATCCAATCGTCCGTCAACATGGCTCTCTACTATTTCTTTATCGGAAAATATCACATGATTACCCACAGCAGGGAATAAGCCATGGGCGCGCCGAAAATTCCTGGTGTGCATCAATGTAAAACTGAAGGTCATTGCCCCCGCCCCATAGCACCGCTTCCCTGCATTCTCTGCCCACCGCTCTGCCCTTTTTTTTGCTCACGCATTTGGTTGCGAAATTCCTCTTTTTCCGTAGAGCTCATGTTCGCGGTACGTTTCCGCATCTCATCCCGAAAAGCGTTGCGGTCTTCCTCACCCATCTCATTGGGTTTCAGTTGCATCAATTCCGCCGTGTCCGGCGTGGAGAAATCCTGCGCCGCAAGAGCGTTCAGGCTAACGAGGCACAACGCCACTGTAGCCGCCTGCATCAATTTTTTACCGTACATTTTCGTACTCCTTTTAGTTTGAAGTAACCATCGGCCGGGGTGCTACTGACCGGTATTTAATAATTGCTTATCAAGCAATCTTCAGAACTGCATCGGCATATCCTGGCCGAAGCGAGCGTCCAATATTTCTTTCTGCTGCGGCGTCAAAACAACATATAACTGCTTCATGGCTGCCGCCGCGATTTCCATACTGGCCGCACGTTGCTTCATGAGCTGGATACGCTCGCCGATCCGGTCAGGCGCGGGTTGTGTCGATTGCACGCTGCTTGATTGCTGCATCCGTTCCTGCATCGTAGACATCATTCCCACTCTTTGCTGCTTGATAGTTTTGGCGAATGCTGCCCATGCTGCTTCCTGTTTGGAATCAATGCTCAGATCTATTTTTAATTGGGCAAAATGGTTATCTACCTGATTTGCGTTGGCCGTTATATTATCTGGCATCGCGCATCCATCTCCCGATCCCATGCTTATGTCTGTTGCATAGGCGGGAGCCATCGCGCCAATGCCGAGGGCGGTGATAATGGTCAATACTGTTTTCCGGGCGCGTTTCATCATTGAGTCTCCATGTAGAAGGGGTTAATTGCTTTGCAGCGGAGCGTATTTAACCGCAGTGGTGTAACCGGCATATTTCAAAACACCCCCTTTTTGTAACCTATTGTGACAGGATGCCGGGGCGTTTCATGCACCCGCAGGTGCGAGCTTATTCGACTCGTGACGTATTGCTACTGAATTCCGTTGCGTGATGCAAGCCCGTGATGGCCGGTGTCCGCCCCAAAAAACTCGCGTATCAAAAAATCTTCCAGCCCTTCGTTATCTTCCATGCGTGCAGACAGGACGACCACGCGGTCGAGACGCAGCGACTCCCAATTAAAAAAATCTTTGAAATATCTGCGGATCAGCACAATCATGCTGCGTACTATTTCACGCTCCACATCACCATTTGGCCCGGCATCGACTTCGATCACTTCACGGCGGGCGCTACTCGCGTCTTTTGCCCAGCCGCGAAACGAATATCTGGCTGTCCGGTCACCCACGCTGACAATCTGAAATACGCCGTTCGTGCCTTGCGGCTGGAGATTGCGCATGATTTTCGCCATCCTGATCTCGTCGGCCGAGGGCCCGCGTTCTTTAGCTCTTGCCTCTGCATATTCGCGTTCGGCGGACATCTCGGCGGCACGGTGACGCTCTCTGGCGGCATTGATATAGGCCATCAAATCTGCCGGTGGCGCCGGGTTTGGTTCGGGTGCGGGATCTGCTTGGGCCGCAGGTTTGGTGGCCGCGATGTCAGCACGACGTGACGCATCGGGACGAGGTGTTATCCTGGGCGGGCGGGCTGCCTTGGGCGGGGATTTGGACTGAGCTTCCGGGCTTTTGGCCGGAAGGGTTGGCGCCACTTCAGGCAACTCCACAAAGCTTGCTTCGATGGGTGCAGGCGCTGCCATTTCGACCCTGGGAGAGCTCAGGAAAGAGCCGAATTTCCAGATGAGCGCCAGCCAGATGATCAGCGCCATCGGTATCGGCCACCACAGCCCGATCTCCCTGGCACGGAAAGCGGGCACATGGATGCGCACGATCTCGCCACAATGGCTGCATTTGGCCTGCTGAATATCCCCCGGGCGGAAAACTGGCGCGCTTATGGCGTCATTCATGCTTTACCGCGATCAGGAAATTTCTGGCGCCGGCCGCCCGCGCCTGCAGCATCGCCTGCACCACGATGCCCTGTGGCGCCAGGTTGTCTGCAGACACGATAACGCCGGGCTGCGCATCGTTCAGCAGCGGAGCGAGCGTGGCGGCCAGGGTTTGCAGAGTCACCGGCGTGCGGTTGACTAGGATTTTGCTCTCTGCTGTCAGCGTCAGGGTGACCGGCGTATCCGTCTTGAGCTTTTCGGCTTTTCCCTGGGGCAGGTTCACCTGCAGCGCATCGAGGTTCTGCATCGACAATGAAGACAGCATGAATGTCGCCAGCAGGAAGAACATCACGTCGATCATCGGGATGATTTCGATGCGCCCCTTGCGGTACGTCCTGGGTTTACGCAGCTTCATGGGCGTTACCCTGCTGGTCAAGACGGATGTGATCGATCAGGCGTGTGCCGAGACGCTCCATTTCGTCCATCGTTTGCGATTGCACACGCGAGAAGTAATTGAATCCGAATAAGGCAATCAGCGCGATCAACAGTCCGATTGCCGTTGCTATGAGTGCCTGTGCCACGCCGCCCGTCACCCCCGTGGGATTCACAATGCCACTGCCGCCGATGATCTTGAAGGCATCCATCATGCCGCCTATGGTTCCCATCAGCCCGAGCAAGGGTGCGGCGGTCACGATGGTTTCCAACACCCACAACCTGCGGGCAAGGGCGGTTTCGATCAACTGGGCCTCGTCCGCCGCACGGGATTCGGTCCACCATGCGGGACGATGCCGGTTGGCGATGACCACCTCGAAAAAGCGCCTGAAATAATGGCGGTCATTCAAGCCGTAAAGCCTTTTCTCCAGCTCTTCCCAGGCGAAGCCATAAGTCTCGGCAAGTCTGAGCAAGTCAAGCGGCAGGCGGGCATAACGCCAATAGATAAATGCCTTCTCAAGCATGATGGCCAGGGCGATGATCGCCAGCAACGACAACGGCAGAATGATCATCCCGCCGAGTTTTATTGCGATCCAGGTTTCTTGCAGGTCTTGCATGGTTATCTCCGAATTGGGGTGGTTTGAAAATAGGGGAATGCGCTAACTGACCCGGGAGCAGAATGGCGCGTCCAAAATTCGCCATCAGTGCCCAGGAAAAATTTTTGCGGGAGCGCGCACATCAGTGCGCAATGCTTTTTTAGAACTCAAGGCTCAGCGCGACAGAACCGTAAGCCTGATTGGGTCCCTGTTCCTCGAATTCCCGCGAACGGTAAACACGCATCACGGCCAGCTTGACGCCATGTCCGGCCACCAGGCCATGGGTGCTGACCCCGACAGCGGCCTGGGCAATCCATGGTCGGCGAGTGACACTGTGGCTTGATCGAAAGAGATTGCCGTCGAGCGAAAAATCATGCGCGACGAGCTTTGTTTCCATCGTCCCGAACAGGTGAACGCCTGGGCGCAGCCTGGCGACCGCCGAAGGGGTATCGCCCGAATCGCTGTGGACGGAGTCTGCCGATGGCGGACGATTTTCGGCGCCCGGCCTGATCGGGTAGGTGCCGAAGTCGTTCGGCAGATTCCAGCCGATACGCCCTTCGATGCCCAAGGTAGCGGAGGTTTCGATGTTGCCCAGCCGCAGCCCCAGCGAGCGGATCGAGTCGGCAGAGAAACCGGGCATGATTGCACCCGTTCCGCGATAGTCCTTGAATTTGCGATCCATGGCCAATTGCAGCGCAGGCTCATTCTTCAACTGGTGTTGCCAACCGAGAAATCTATCGGCACCGATCGCATCGTGAAATAGGTTTTGTGACTGTTCCGCGAGAGACAGCGGGCCGATGACGCCCAGGGTGATCTCGCGCGTATCGAGCATTTCCGAGTTGCTTTGTGGTTCATGTTTGCGGCGGTTCCACGACATGCCCACATACAGCAGGCCCGCATAAGGCCGATCGTCCGCGATCAGATCGGTTCTGGAAAAATCTTTCGGTGTGAACATGGATTGGCCAAACTTTACTACTACGTTCTGCGTGTGTGCGGGATTTTCCGCATCTGACCAAAAAACGGGGTTCAGAAACTTGATGAGTTCCGCATGCAGCCGTGCCGGCGTGGGCAGGCACTCGGTTCGGAGCCTGCCGGCGATGTCGTGCGAAACAGCGGTGAATGCCACGCCGTTCGTGTAATTCTGGTCGGTGCCGGTAAAAAGGTCGTTCTCCAGCCTTGCGGTACCTCCGCGAAATCTGACGATTTCATCTGCCTTGCAATCATTGACGCTGGAGATATTCTCATTAGCGGCTTGCGCGTTGGCCGACACGATAAATAAGAACAGCGCGAATACCCACGCGGGTGGCCACAGGAAGGTGAGTTTCACGCTGCACCTACACCCGCTGTCGTTGTCTCATCAAGGGTGGCCGCCAGCCGGTCGAGCAGTTCCTGCATGGCGAGATTGATGGTGTCGAACCGGCGTGTGTCCGCAAACATCGCCTGTGGCGTCTGGATGTAGCGGCCTTCGACGAGTTCGTCTTCGCCATGGGCGATGATCTGCCACGCGCTGGACGGAGTCGTCTCCAGGTGAAACTGCAAGCCGACGACTCGTTCATCGTAAACGAATGCCTGATTCGCGCAACCTGCGCTACGTGCGACGTGCAACGCGCCGTCCGGTATATCGAAAGTGTCCCCGTGCCAGTGGAAGGCATCGAGTTGGCGGGGGAATGTGGCAAACAGTCTGCTCCGGGATGCGGCTTCGGTCGTCTCAACCGTAAACCAGCCGATCTCCTTGTCGGAATTGGCATACACCTTCGCGCCAAGCACGTCGGCGATGAGCTGCGCTCCAAGGCAGATGCCGAGCACGCGCCGGCCGGCGGCGATGATCTGCTCGATGAAACATTTTTCGTCCGCGAGCCACGGATAGCTGGCTTCTTCGTAAATGTTCATCGGCCCGCCCATTACTATCAGCATATCTACTGTTTCAACCGCTGGCAGGGATTCGCCTTGGTAGAAACGCGTCGCACTGAGGGTATGTCCTTTCTGTCTAGCCCATGTTTCGATGCTTCCCAGCCCTTCAAATGGTACATGCTGCAGGTAGTGTATTTTCATCGTGTTTCTCTTTAGTTATGTCGTTTTCGTTCATGCCATATCAGCAGCTTAGTGATCCCCGTGTTCCGGCTCGGGCTTAAGCTGGTCGTAAACAAGACGGAACTGAACCGGTTGCATTGCCGGGAGATGAGCAGATGTAGAAATCATGAGCTGACCCTTTTGGGCGTCAATTTGAAAATTCTGAGTCAGCTTTGTGCCACTACTCAATGTTGTCTCGACCACCAGCGCAGTACCCTCCCAGCCAGCAACGGTCACACGCTGCTGCAAATCGCCGTTGGCGGAAACACTGGCACCGCGAAAGTCGGTGAAAATGGGCTGACGTCGAGCATTTTCATCTGTGATTAGCAACAGCGGATCCTTATGGGCGATATCGAGTTTTTGCGCAGTCGAGATCAGTGCAGACATGTCACCGGAGGGCATCTTGTTACGCCTCTCCATCCCCTCTGGTGAACCGCGCCCCTGACGTCCGCTTCCCATACCACCACGGCCCTGTCCGCCAGAACTGCTTCCCATTCCGCGCCCGGCGCTCCTGGCCTGCTTCATCGTTTCCTTTATTTTTTCCTGCGGGTCATCACTTGCCTTGGCGTTGAGAGCCCATAGGCCGGAAAAATCCGGCCTGGATTGCGGCTCCGCAACAGGAGTCGGCGAGGCCACAGGCACATCCGTATTCCTGCCCGCCATCCCGGTAGCGGGACCCTTGGCACCGCCATCGGCATGAGCTTGTGCCGGATCAGAGGGCAATGCCAGCGACGGGCTGGCGCTGGCGGCCAATACCAGGAATGTGCAAAACAGGGGGGTAAAATATGCGTTCAAGCTCATCGAGTGGTGCTTTCTGGCCTCGCCAGCTTCGTGCGCAACAATCTGCGCCAGGCAATCGCCGCGATCGTTGCCCATACCAGCGTGCGCATGCTCATGGCGATCACCGTGCGCTTCTCGTACAGCCCGCCAAAAAACACATGCGCGCCGAATGCGGCAAACACGAGCGCGGTCGAGGCGGCGATGGCAATGGCCAGCCAGACCGCCCAGTGCTGCTGCATCCACAGCCCGGCACCGGCGATGACATAAGCGAAACCCGCCACAAAGTTGAACCAAAGCACAAATGGCACATAGTTTCCAGCTGCACTGACCGCTGCCTCATTACCAATCAGAGTCATGCCACCTTCCTTGATGGTCAGTAGCCCGAATCCGGCAGCAACCAAGGAAATTGCCCAGGCAAG
>Ga0209212_1002711_pt1 | contig 24590 bp, 24 predicted proteins | sample RifGroC2_FD_183996 | JGI IMG/M metagenome (GOLD analysis project Ga0209212, IMG submission 183996) | Groundwater microbial communities from Rifle, Colorado, USA - Groundwater C2 (SPAdes) (version 2) | ecosystem: Environmental > Aquatic > Deep subsurface > Groundwater | place: Rifle, Colorado... | reverse complement strand
TGAAATTTTTGCGCTTTCTTTCGCTCATTGCCTGCTCCTTTTTGTCGCAGGCACCATCTTAAACTATTGTCCTGAAAACGGGGTCCACTATATTGCATCAATAAAGACCCAACCAGCAACGATAAATCCATAAAAAGCGTAATAGATTCCCACATGTCCCCCCTTGATTAATTCATTTAAAGCTAGGGTGGTCGGCAGAGTGGCATTGTCTTTTTGTACTTTTTCCAGCCATCATCGACATGCGGAGTGCGTCTCGAACCGTTGGCAGTCGAAGTCCTTTACCCTTCTTGGCGCGCTTTCGCCCTCCGTTAAAACTTCGCGAACTCTTAATCAAACTTCATCGACTCACAGATACTCCCATTAACTCAGCACCCTCAACTTACGCAAGATTCGCCAGCGTTGTCACTTTGAATACGCGACCCGTCGGGGTTGACCGGGCCCGTGCAAAGGTGCGTTTCCTCTACCACGTGATACGCCATACTCAGCCCAACCGTCGGGCATCTCCGCGTAGCGCCGTCACCATACCGGCCATATCGGCACTGAAGATTAGCAACGCGCAATCGAACGGGCGTCCCCATCTGTCCCGGGCGTCCCCATCTGTCCTCGTCCGCATTTTGTCCAACCGTCCCTACACCCCATCCCCACCCCCGCCCTCCCCTTGAAGGGGAGGGAGAGTTACCGGGGTATCAGCGCAAACAGGTTTTCCCGTGGGGCGCGGGGGAGTGAACTCAGCTTTCGTAGGCCTTGCCATCGCGGATCTCGATCATCCTCCCCCCGAGCCGGCCCAGGCTCGGGTTGTGGGTCACCATGACTATGGTGAGTCCCGCCTCCCGGTTCAGCTCCTGCAAGACCTCGCCGATCTCCACCGAGCGCTTGCTGTCCAGGTTCCCCGTGGGCTCGTCGGCGAGCAGAATCTCGGGACGGTTCACCAGGGCGCGGGCGATGCACACCCGCTGCATCTCCCCGCCGGAAATCTGTCCCGGCAGATGGTTCATCCGGTGCGCCATGCCGAGCAGCCCGAGCAGCCTCTCCACCTCCCCCTCGGTGCCGGGCTTCCGGTAGAAGGCCAGCGGCAGCGCCACGTTTTCCCGGACGGTGAGGGTCGGCACCAGGTGAAAATTCTGGAATACGTAGCCGAACAGCTCGCGGCGGATCCGGGTCAGGGCCCTCTCGTCCAGGTTCTTGCCGCTGCCGAAGATGGCCCTGCCGGCCAGATGAAGTTCCCCCGAGGAGGGGTTGTCCAGGCAGCCCAGGAGGTTCACCAGGGTGGTCTTGCCCGATCCGGAGGGGCCCATGAAGGAGACGAACTCGCCCCGCTTGATCTGCAACGACACCCCGTCCAGGGCACGGATCTCCTCGCTGCCGCGACGATAGAGCCGCGACAGGCCGCGCGCCTCCAGTGCCGCCACGTTCTCGGCGCTCATCCCTCGCTCCTTATCGATTCCAGCGGGCGCACCCTCCCCGCCTTCCAGGCCGGGTAGATGCCGCTCAAAAGCCCCACGACCACGACCACGGCCAGGGTCAGCAGAGCAAGCTTCAGGTCGATGTCCACCAACTCGCCGCCGGGGGCGTAGGGGAGGATCCTGCGCACCAAGAGGTCGGAGAGCCGGGAAAAGACCAGCGCCAGCCCGATGCCGGCGACGCCGCCGCTGGCACAGAGTATCAGGGTCTCGCACCAGACCAGGAAGAAGATGTCCCCCGGCATGGCGCCCATGGTCTTCAGGATGCCGATCTCCTGCATCCGTTCCAGTACCGACATGAGCACGGTATTCACCACACCGACCATGGCGATCAGGATGGCGATGATGGCGATGGAGAGCACCATCACCCGTGCCGTGGCGATCAGTTTCATGATGGTCTGCTTCACCTGGCTGAAGCTCACCACCTGTACGTCGGGCAGCTGATACAGGGCGGTCTCCAGCTTCTGGCTGTCGGCGTCCTTCCTGGTCTTGATCCCGATGGTGGTGATCTTGTCGATGGCCGCGATCTTCTGCAGCGTCTTCAAGGGGACGAAGATGGTGCCGTCGTCCTGGGTCCCGGTCCGCTCCAGAATACCCACCACCTTGAGCGGGACGTTCTTTTCCGGGACCATGATCATATCCCCCACCACGCGCTGCTCCAGCTCGGCCGCTTCGTATCCCATGACCGCCTCGCCGGCCTCCTCCCCCTGGAACCACCCCCCCTGGTGAAAGCGCAGGAAGGGCTTCATGGCGGGGTAGCTCGCGGCCTCGACCCCGTAGTATCCGGCGATCCCCCCGCCATCACCCTTGTCCGGATCGAAGAAGGCCTGCATCAGGATCGGGGTGATCTTTTCCACCTCCTCCCGCCCCGCGATCTCGGCCACCATGGACGGCTCTATGTAGCGCAGCCCGGCACCCCCCTGCAGCATCATGGTGGCCGCCTCGTATGGGCACCCCTTGGCCATGACCATGAGCTGGTACCCCATGTTGTCGATGTCACGGTTCAGGGCCTGTTCATAGCCGCGGTTGAAGCCGAGCAGGCTCACCAGCACCCAGGAGGAGAGCATGATCCCCACCAGGGTCAGCAGGGTGCGGGCCTTCTTGCGCAGGAGATTCTTGTAGGCGATCTGGAATCTGCTGATCACTGCCTTCCCCCTTCGGCCGAGTAGACGAACTCATCCATCAGCACCAGGTTCTTCTTCACCGCCCGCAGCAGGCCGTAGAAATCGGTCGCCGCCTCGGGCGCCGGATTGCCGATCGCCGCCACCTTGCCGGTCCCCTTGCCGCTGACCGTGTCGTAGCGCTGGAAATCCTTGAGCCCCAGTTCGAGGAACTGTCTGCCGAACTGCGGCGAGGTGAACTTTCTGGCCCACTGCCCGGCGATCCTCTGGATGTAGAACGCCTTGATGGTCCCCTTCAGATCCAGGGAGACGAAGGATTCGATGACGCCGAACTGCCCCTTCTGGTTCACGCCGTGGATGTAGCCGATCTTCTTGTCGCCCTGGTAAATCTCGTACAGGGTATAGGGGACGTCCAGGGGGGCATAGAGAGCCGGCGCCCCGCCCAGTCGCGCCTCCACCTTGCGCAGCAGGGGCGCTCCGCCGCGCTGCCCGAAGGAAAAATAGCTGGTCTTGAAGCCGGTTGAGCCGGGAAAGAGCCGGGCCACGTCGCGGGAAGGGTAATTGAGCTCGCAGTTCACCGCAGCCGGCGCGGGGAGAGCCTCAAGGTGCAAAAGAAGCAAAAGCACGGTGCCGATAACGAAGCGTCCCGAAAAGGGAGCCGGTTTCCCGTTCGCTGCAGAGGTCATCGCTCACGCCTCACATGCCACGCCCCGCCGTTTCTAGCGTCAGGGAGTCTCGTGGGTTTAATATTCCAGCCAGCCACTCTTCTTGACCAGCCCCCCCTGGGAGAGCTGGACGATATAGCACCCCTGGGAGGCATAACGCAGTCCCGGCCCGAAGCTGAGACGTTCGTACAGGCGGACCTCGAGCTCCATGATGGTGCCGATCAGGTCGAGCAGATAATCGCGGTAGTAGTTTCCTCTCAGTTCGTCCACGGTCATGCGCAGCAACATGCCCAGGATGTAGGACTGCTGCGAGATCCGGTTCCTGGCCAGCGCGTTGAACTGGGGGTTGACGTCGAAGTTCTGCTCTTTCATCGACCTGCCCCCCCGGTCCTTGGGGAGCCTGCCCTGCTCCTCGGGCGACAGGGAAATGCGGTAGGGATAGGTCAGGTAGCTGAAGTGCCGGGCCTGTTCCGAAAGGGAATACATGCTCTTCCCCAGAAAGCTCGAAGAAAGCAGCACCAGGTCCGGCCGGTCCTTCTGCGCCGCCAGCAGCTCCAGGGTCCGGACCGATTCCGGGCCGTCCCAAAGGAGCAGCGCAGCAGGCTTTTCCTGAGCCAGCTTGTGCTGCAGGAACTCCGCGGTCAGGGCTTCTCCCCTTTTCAGGGTCACGGTAACCGGCGCACTGCGTCCCAGTTCCCGCCATGCCTTCAGGAAGCCTTCGGAGAGCGTGCGTCCCTCCAGCGTGTCGCGGACGATCTGCAGCACCGGCCTGTCCTGCAGCCTCTCATGGTCGTTAAGGAAGCGGGCGGCCCCCTCCCCCTCCTGGTAGTATCCCTTCGAGAAGTACAGGGTGTACCAGTCGGTCGGGGAGATGACCGGAAAGTCGGTCATCGGGAACAGGCAGGGGATCCGGCCCTCCTCGCAGAACTGGTGGATCGGCTGCCAGGGTCCCTCGGTCAATCCTCCCAGGATGGCGAACACCGGCTCGCTGCGGTTGAACTTCTCCAGCTGCTCGCGCCAGGTATCGGGACTACCCTTCAGCACCCAGCGGGATAAGGAGAGCTGGACCGTGGGCGCCGTCTTGGAGTCGGGAGGGGCTTCTCCTGCGAACCGGGAGGCGGAGCCCGACGTGCCGGTTGCGGCCGGTTCGTGGCTGGCAGCATCCCGGCTCTTGCTCAGGATATAGCTTTCCAAAGGAAGCAGCAGCGCCTGCTGTTCCGGAAGGGCGACCCCCTCGCTGACGATGGTGGCGAAACGCAGGGTCTTGACCGGTTTCCAGGGGGTGAAGCGGGCCGGTTTCCCCGGCGCCACGCCGGGTGAAAATTCGGCGGACAGCGATTTCAGGTAACTGATAAGGATGGGCATCGCCGCGTCGTCGAGGTCGTAGCGCGGCATCACCTCGTCCATGGTGCGCCCGGCGCAATCGATGCCGTCACGCAGCGCGTGAGCGAGCGACTGGTCGCTGTAGGCCGGGCGGCGGCGGGCAACCTGGTAAGAGACGGCGCCCTGCGGGCCCGAGCCGAGGGAGGACGAGAGTCCGGCGCCGCTCCTGGCAGAGGAGTAAACCTGGAGGGACTTGAAAAGCTTGGCGCCATTGGCCGGTGGCGTGAAAACACCCTCCTGGTAGGCGCCGAGCCCGCTGCGCAAGTGGCAACTCACGCAGGCGAAGGAGGTGCCCGGAGCGGAAATGCCGCCCGCCAGCGAGGCGCGCAGCGGCTCTCCCGAAGGGAGCACCCCCTCCCGGTAGATCCGCTCGCCCAGGCGCAGCACGTCCTGCGCAGGAACCGCGACGGCAGGTGCTGCCAGGCAGGTGCCTGCCCATCCCAGTAACGGTGCAAGAACAGAGCAGACTATCGCCAGGGCGCGGCGCAGCGGGGCCAGCTTTCGGGGGTGGCTCATAGGATCAGGCTCTCCAGAAACGGCATGGTGGACCAAGCGGATCGATCGCAATAGCGAGGCCGCTAGAGGTCGAATAGGTAGGCTCCGCGAAAGGGTGCCGTCCCCTTTTTCATGAAAGTGAACCTGATCTCCCAATCCCCCGGCATGACCAGCCGGACCGGCAGGAGGTAGGCCCCCTTGGCGGAGATGGAGAAATCCTTGTCGCCGCTGCTGTGGGCCCCTCGCATCGAGGGCATGTCCGCATCCCCCTTGACCACGAACGAGGTGTCGCGATTCCCCTGGTTGTCGAATATCTCCACCTTCATGATGGCCATGCCCAGCTTGGGTGGCTTGTCGAAGCCGTAGATGAAATAGTGGCCGGCGCCCAGCGCTATCTTCTTCCCTGGTTTGGGGAGCGGTTGATAAACTGCCGTTGCCCCTGGAGCGGGGGCGGCGGAAGCGGGCGGCGGAGCGGAAAGGGTCAGGGCGAGGACGAGCGAACCCCACAGTACCACTGTTTTCACGTTATCCCTCCTTCAGGCCTTCAGGGCCGGCAGCGGTTTGATTGGCGCTCCGGCCGGCATTGCACGGCTTTACGCCCTACTTGAGCTGGGATCGTTTCATCCGCTTGAACTCACGGATCATCTTCGTATCCTGGTACATGTCGTCGTAAGCCGCCTTGATGGCGGCATCGAAATCGACGATGCTGCCGCCGTTGGCCGCGATAAAGCGCTCGGCCGCCGCTTTGGAGGCGAAGGCCCACTTGGCCTGGCCGGTCATGACCCCTTTCCTGTTGCCCCCCATCACCCAGACAGCCGTTTCGGCGTCGATAAGCTCTTTGCTGTCGTACTCTGCGACCCTAACCATGACCGGGATCTTGTCGATGCTGTTGGCCAGTTCCACCGCGGCACAATGCAGGCTGCAGCTCCCCGCCGTCGAGCCGTCCTCGTACTCGATGACGATCCGGCTGTAGTTGAACTTACCCCGATCCATCCCGCACTGCTTGCAAGCAGGAGCCTGCGAAATGTCGGCAGGCGCCGCGGCAAGAGAATTCGTCGGGACTGTCATAAGAAAGCCAAATAGAAGTAATAAAAAAAGTCGCATAGTCATCCCCCTGAGAGTGGTGATATGGCTACAGTCAGAGCATGTCGACAAATTAACAGTAGTTCATGTAAATCAACACATTTATACATACACAGCGATATTCATATTTAGGCATTACCAATATAAAATCAAATCAAACATTGTCAAGCAACTGGCAAGTGGACAGAAGCTCGTCCCTGCCACAGACCGCTTGCGTAAAGTTGACAAGGGCGCGAGTCGGCTGGGCCGGCTCTGAGTGCCGCCCTTGCCGGGGATTGTTCCGATTGGAAATCGGCGCTATGCTGAAGGGTACGAGAAAGCTTCCAGGTGACCTGGGGTTCGAGATGAGCGAGCGCTGGCAGTCCACTCCGCGAGTGGCCAAAGTGGGAATAGCATGAGAAAAGTAGTCTGTCGGCAGGGGCAAAGGCTTGTTGGCAGAAGGAACCATTCGGGCCCGGCTTCACTTTGCTTAACGGCGAGATTTCACGCAACCTCTTCAAGGAGACCTTACATGACCACGATAGATGAATGGGATGACCGAAAAATGACAGCAGAGCAGAAGAGTATGGTGGATCAGCTTTCTGAAGCGGACATCAAAGAGATCGAACGGAACCTATTGGAAAACGCCTCTGACGAGTGGTGCAAGGTTGGCAGAATTGTCCTTACCACCATGATAGAGAGGGAAGAAGGGGTGACGGGACTTCCTGAATCTTTCTTTGCTCATAGAATTGCAAAGCTGGTGAAGGAAGGTCTTTTGGAGTCCAGAGGCGACGCCAGCAATATCAAGCTTACTGAAGTCCGCTTGACGCAGAAAAAGAAGGATTGAGGGTACCCGCGCGTTGCACCCCTGCCTTCTCTGCCCACTTTAGCCGGTTCGGCGATGGTTATCGCCCCAGAAACTAAAGAACCCCCTGGCCTTTTGGACCAGGGGGTTCTTGGTTAATGGGGATCAGGCCATTGAACAGATGCTGCATCTGAGCTAATTTACAGAACTTTTACAAGACACATTTTCAAACATACCTCCAAAAATACCTCCAACGGCTATGAGCGTGACCGGCGCGGGTTCATCGCGACCGAGTCCACGCGAGAGTTGGAAGCTCGATTTTCATTTCTCAAGGGTAGATTTATCGGGGGTCTTCACCCTCTCCAGTGTTCCATACTGTATTGAATTGCTGTCATAAGCCGCATTAATAGCTCTTTGTTTTACATTTTCTAGGATTTTATAATAATCTTTAAAAATCCTTGCTTCTATTTGTATCGCGCCGTGTTGATAGTTTTCATCAACAAACAACTGTCCATCGATATTGTGTTTATTTGGGTCTGTCGAATAATTAAGAATAGTCGTCAGACTACCATCAATAGATGAGCGCCATGTAGTTACGGAATATATTGCGTCCCACTCACAACTTTTATTTTTCTTAGCTGTCCAATCAAAGTATCCCTTGTCAGAGATACCTCGTTGAAGCCAATTTATTCCAGATTCATTGATAACTATTTGAGGGGCAGGTACTGACCAACATAATACGGCACCAACAATGCAAAAAAGGGCAAATACAATTCTGATCCAATCAAAGTTTGAGCCGATAAAAACGAAAATTGCCCCCGCCACTAAGATGACGCTGGCAATTCGAATCCAGAAAATGTTGGCTTTGAATATCGCATCTGTCATTTTATCTTCCAACGCTGAGAGCGCAGCGGCGAAGCGGAGCGTAGACCGTCTGCCGCGCTTTGTTGGCGCTCCTGCTATTGCTCAGCAGCCTCTTCAAGCCACTCAAGAAGGGCTTTTTTGGGGTTCAATCGCAATGCTCGTTCGGTATTTCCCTCGTCCGGTGGCATTACTTCAACATTAACCACGATCTGAAGCCTCCTTGCTCCGCTTCCGAAGAGTCCCTCTGAGTCAAGTTGAGCCATCGCGCTCTCCATTGCGCGCAAACGCAACTGATACTCAAGCTTCCATTCTTCGGCAGTCATCGTTTGGCACATTCTGGGGCGAATATCAAATAAGTGTCGAACCTCGCGGAAATACTCTTCTCCATAGCAGCAGTATGGAGAATCCGCGTAGGACCACCTTAATTCGGCTTTGGCAGTTGTTGGGTTGTCATCCTTCAGAGCTGCGGTTTCCAATGCTTCTTTTGACCAAGCGACCAAAATAGGTGCATGTACTTCGCCTGTAGTAACCAAAGAACAGTAATAAAAATGCTCCTGATGCTTCGCAAACAGGTCGCGGATTGCCCTCCGAGCTGCGCTAATAATTGCGTCAGAAAGTTGCTTTTCAGTTGGTTGATACACATTTCCTTCTTTGCCAACGCCAGCCTGACCGGCTTGGCCGGTCCAGGCGTGAGTTGGAACTTTTATTCTCATCTGCCGATGCCGAGAAATTTATTTATTTATGGGCGTCCCGCTGCCTTATGACGGGGTTCAGTTGAGCAGCGGCCGCAGGGAGTCGCTTTTTAACCGCATGTTGGCTCGTGTTATTGCCGTTTCCACAGTGGTGGATCTCCAAATTTCTTCTTGAAATCGAACCCTGTATAAATGAGTTGCCCCCAGAAGTAGACTCCAAACAGGAACTTAATCAGCTTTACATCAAAGGGCGGAATCTCTCCAAGGTAGAAACTGATAAAGATAGAAACCCATTGAAAGGCATGCAAGACTAAGCCTTTCATGGGATTCCCAGTGTACGCGACTCCGAGGCCAGGGACTAAAAATGAAAACAGCAATGTAAGCCCAAGGTCACGTCCGCCTTGTAGTCTCCCGGAGAGGTAAAACAAAAAGGTTAACGGTAACAAGCCCAGAGCGATGTAATTTAAGGGGTTAGGCAGCATCATTAAGAAGACCAACAGCATTTTCTTGCCTTTCTTGCCTCTTTCAATTTTTATGAACGGTGCCGAGGCGCAGCGGCGGCGAAGCCGACCGTCTGCCGCCGAGTGGTTGGAAGTGTCTTTGCCTCAGTCAAACAATTCTCATTCTTTTCCAGGAATCGTCCTTGAGAAGCCGATCTGTCTGGCCAACTCCTGGTTCTGTCGGCAGTTCTCCTGAGAGTGTGCCCAAAAGCGTACCCTTATCTGTTTCAATACAACATGCGACTAAATCTCCTGCTCCTTCCATGTACATCACGCCATGGTTGCCGTGTTGTAACTTGGTAACAGCTGTCGGGGTCCAAAAAGCACTGATAGAAAAATACCGATGCTGCTCACTTGATTGAATATCGAAGTTCCATGCATCAGGCCTGAAACCAAACTTTGTGGGAATCGGGATGAAATTCATAGTAACTTCGATTGGTTGACATGTTCGTCTTGCTTTTCTCGCAAGCGCACGCACTTTCCGATCACGTATCGCTGGCGATATCATTAATTTCCAGCAAATCAACATCAATCCTAGTGAAACGCATCCAATCAGGAATAGAATTTCCATTCTCATATTCTTATCTTCCAACTGCCTCGTTGGGACTCCGCCTTTTTAGCCATCTGCTTTTTTACCTTTGTCTCGTTCCAGGCCAGACCCCTCCGGGGTTCCCTTTACTTCATTCGCAGCTAACGAATGAACGTCTTTTTCACGCGCGTTGATACGGAGAAATACGTCACCCAAATACAGCAACTAATAAAAGTTATCGCAAGTACATCAAACGAGGTGTTAACAGCCCGAATTTTACCAGCAACATCTGGTAGGGACTTCGTTGAAAAGTAATTTATGTAGGCTACAGCTAAATTCATCAAGTAATATAGTCTTATTAAAAGCGGCAATCGCTTTTTTTTCCTGAATAACATTATTAATAAAGTAATAGGTATCAACGCTATCAGTACGCCTATAATAGTGGCTGCAAGGCGCATATTGCTATTAACTCTTGGTGCCGGATCTATTACAGCAGACAAACTTAAAATTATGGAGATTACGAGCCCACATGCTACTAAAATTAGAGCACCATCTATCTTGTTATAATTTGGTGGCGGTACTTGTATTACTAACTCATGTCCGCATGAGCAGCGAAGTGAATCATCGTCATTACCATTGAATCCGCAAGAAGGACAATCCCATCCCATAGTGTTCCTCTGTATGCATTTATATTTGACCCAACGATATAATTGAGCAGTTAGAGAGGCTACCTATATAGGCGACATGTTGCTTATATAGGTAACCTCTGGTTGCTTATATAGGTAGCTTCTGGGTGCCTACTGGTTGCCTATATAAGCAACTATTCGACATGTATATACCCTTCCGGCAGTTTGGTGCGAATCCGGGGCGCAGCATATCATGCTCGGTTAGCCCGAATCAATGTAATTAAGCGACTTTGCACTGGCCGGCTCGCCTTCAGCGACGAGCGTCCCCCCCCCGCTCGTTCGCTCATCTGCTCTGGCTTGGCATTTGCCGGCTAAATGTTAGTATTTGCCAATGCGTCGCAACGGTTGCGACAGATCGCTTCATGACTCATGCCTGGCCGGGAGGAGGGTGTCATCATGCTGTCGATGTCACCGGGGATGAGCGCGGGGCAGGCAGGCGGGTACTTCTCGAAGGAGGACTACTACCTGAGGGATGACGAGCTCGGCTCCAACTCCAGGTGGTGCGGGGAGGGTGCCCGCGAGCTGGGACTTGAGGGGTCGGTGGGCGAGGAGGATTTCCGGGCAGTGTGCCGTGGCGAGGCCCCGGACGGGAGCCGGATCATCGCCTACAAGCTGTCACGCGATCACGAGACCGGCGCCCTGGTCGAGCAGCACCGCGCCGGCAACGACTGCACCTTTTCCGCGCCGAAGTCCGTGTCCATAAGCTACGCCTCGGGCGTGGAGGCGGCGAAGGAGGCCCATGATGCCGCGGTTCTCTCGGTCGCCCGGCACCTGGAGAAGCACAACTCCTTCTACCGGACGGCCGGGGGGCTCAAGCCTGGCAAGCTGGTGGCCGCCAAGTTCGACCACGCCACCTCGCGCAACATCGATCCGCAGCTGCACTCGCACCTCTTCGTCCTGAACCTGGTGCGGACCCCGGAGGGTGGCTGGAGGACGAACGAGCCCAAGGGGATCTACCAGGAGCTGAAATCCCTGGGTCTTCTGTACCGGCTGGAGCTGGCCCGGGAGCTTGAGGCGCGCGGTTTCGGCATCGAGATCCTGGACCGCTCACGGATGTTCTTCGAGCTGAAGGGGATCGATCCCGGCCTGGTCGAGCACTTCTCCTCCCGGCGCGCCGAGATCGAGAAGCAGGTGGCCCTCTGGCGGGAGGAGGGACGGTTCCCGGAGGTACCCCACGGCAGGCTCTACGAGATGGCGGCCCTGGAGACCCGGGATCCCAAGCGCGTCATCACCCGGGAAGAGGTGGCCGGGATCTTCGAGGCGGGCTTTAAGGCCTGCGGCACGACATCCCTGGAGGTGAGGCGGGGCCTGGAAAGGGGGCTTGCGCCTCAACACCGGGAGCCGGACAGGCGGCCGGAACTGACTCCGGCCCAGGCGGTACAGCTGGCGGCCCGGGAGCTCACCGAGCAGGAGGCGATCATCAGAAGGGAGCGCCTGCTGGACCAGGCGGTACGGATCTCGGGAACCCGCTTCGGCATCGAGGAGCTGGACGCTGTCATCGATGCGGGAGCGGAGGGGGTAGTCAGGCTGGGGCGGGACGCGCGGGGGAGGGAGTTCCACACCACCTCCGCCATGCTGGAGCTGGAGGCCGGGAACCTGGAAAAGGTGCGCAAGCTCGCCGAGACCCCCTTCTTAAGCCCGGTACAGGAGCACGAGATCGAGAGCTTCCGGGATCGGCTCGCCTCCGAGGGCGTCCGGCTTACAGCCGGACAATGGTCGGAGTTCACTAACGAGGTGGCCGGGGGGAGTGCCTTCACCCTCACGGTGGGGGACCCGGGGACGGCCAAGACTCGGACCCTCGGCTTCATCGAGCGCTTTTACCGTGAGGTGCTAGGCCCCACCGGCAGGGAGCCCTGCACCATCGACCTGGCCTACACCGGGAAGGCGGCCCGGGAGCTGAGCCTTGCCACCGGGCACCGGAGCTTCACCTTGGACAGTTTCCTCAACGCGGCTTCCAAATTTGACCTACAGAGGGAGAAAACGGGGCAGGCCATACTGGAGGTTGCGGGTGAAAGGATTCTCATCCCTGAGGGCGCGTCGCTCATTTTGCGGGTCGACGAGGCGGGTTTCCTGGGAGCGAGGCAGGCCCGCGAGATCATGGGGGTGGTCGAGGAGCTGCAGGAGCACGGGGTGCAGGCGAAGCTCCATCTGTTGGGGGACACCAAGCAGATGCAGGCCATTGCCGCCGGCGATTTCCTGCGCCAGGTCGAGGCCCTCGGGAAACGGGGAGAAGCGGAGTACGCGCACCTGACCGAGATCCTCAGGCAGCGCGACCCGGGGCTCCTGGAGATAGCCCGGGGGCTGAACCGGGAGGACCGGCCGCTCGGGGAGAACGCGCGCCAGGCGCTGGCCGCCCTGGAGAAGCGGCGCGAGCTGACCGAGATCACGGCGGAGCCCGAGCTCAAGGCGGCGGCCGTGAAGCATTACCTGGAGGAGAGCGGCAAGCTCTCCCAGATACCGGAGCGGGCGGAGGCCGGGGAGCGGCAGTCGGTCCTGATGCTTTGCGGCACCAACGCCGAGCGCAGGGAACTGAACCGCGAGGTGCGGGAGGCCCGGATCGCTGCCGGGGAGATCGGGGAGGGGAAAAGTTTCCGGGTCCTTGCCCCGGCGCGCCAGGGGATCACCGTCGAGGGATACCAGCCGGGGGACCGGGTCCTCTTCACCGGAGCGCGTGACGGGGACGGGAGACTCAGGAACTGGGGCGCCCGGATCGGCACCGAGGGAGAGGTCACAGGCCTCGACCGGGAGAGGAACCTGGTTCAGGTGCGCTACAGCTTCACGACCGGAAAGGGGCGGGGACAGGAGGTCGGGCGCACCGTGACCAGGGAGTTCCCGGCCGCCGAGATGACGGGCAAGACCGCGCTATACCGGGAGGAGGAGCGGAGCTTCGCGGTGGGGGACCGCATCGTGGCGCTCAGAAACGACGCGAAACTCGACCTGCAAAACGGCACGCTCGGGACCATCAAGGAACTGGACCAAAAGGGGCGTGCGCTCATCGACCTGGGAGAGCGCAGCGTCGAGCTCGAGCTTACCCGCTACCGGCAGATCGATCACGCCTACGCGGTCACCATCCACAAGAGCCAGGGGGCCACGGTGGAGCACTCGATCATGGTGGCGCTGGTGCGACCCGAAGCGGAGCGCGGCAGGGAACCGGAGGCCGGGCATGAAGCGTACGGGCACGCGAGTTACAACGCGCTCAACGTCGCCGTGACCCGCGCCCAGTTCGGGACCCGCGTCTTCACCAACTCCATCGAGGGGCTCGCCAAGTCGGTGGACGTCGTGGACGCCAAAAGCTCCACCCTGAACAGGACCCCGGGGCTGACCCGGGAGCGGGAGCGTGCCGTCCCGGGGCCGGGTTCCGGGCCGCAGCTACCACCCGGGGAGCTGACAGAGAAAATCCGCGCCCTGGGGCACTCGATTTCCTCTCCCGGAGATGGGGTGCGCCGGCTCTCCGTGGAGAGCATCAAGGTGCCGGCTCTGCCCGCTCCGGTGCGTGAACTTTTCAAACCGGTGCCGGCGCTTCCCGGCATCGGCAAATCGGTGGGACGGGAGCTTGAGCTTGCCCTCCCCAAGAAGCCCGGCCTGGATCTGGACATGGGGCGGTGATCGTGGCTGACTTCCCGGACTTTTAGGCTTGGTCCGTAAGGCGGGCTGAGCCCTGGGGCTCAGCAATTTTCCTTCCGCACACCCAACGCAGCCCTTCGGGCTACGTCGGGTGTGCCACTTCCGAAAAGTCCAACGATTCCGCGACGGACGGTGACGGGCGGATCGGGTACCGTTTGTCATACAGCTGTGCTGAAAGCGCCTGACACCGTGTACTTGCACGGTTACAAAATGACCGTCGGCTGTCCGACGTGGGAAAGGAGAGGTGCAATGGGCAAAGTGAGCGTTCGCCTGCCACCGCAGACCGTCAAAAAATTGGAGAGCGAGGCGCTCCTTCTGAGCCAGCTCGGCAACGAAACGGTGACCGTTTCCGAGCTGATCAGGACCTGCATCGCGGAAAAATTTCCCGAAGTCGGGGCGAGAAAACTGCGCGAATCCCAGGTGCTGGTCGATCTGCACCAGGAGGTTTCCCGACTCAGGGAAGATCACGGACTGCTCGCCCGGGATGTGGAAAAGCTGGTGCGGACCCTTGCGGAAATGTTCCCGCTCCTTGCCACCCGCGAGCAGGTCGAGTCGCTTACCGACGGCATAGCGGCAGTGATCAGGAGCCTCAAGGGGAGGTGAACATGGAGAGCGAAAAGGAGTCGCCCAAGGAGAGATTGCTGGAGGCCTGCGGGGTAGAGCAGCCGCCCCTCTCCCCCCCGGGGAGCCGGGGCCAGGAGCGCCAGATGCATTTCGAGGCGATGCTCGCCAGGGCGGAAACCGCCGCCATGGCGACCGTGCAGGCGCAGGACAGGATGGAGAAGGCCTGCAACAAGCTGAACGGTTTACTTGAGGTCAAGCTGCCGGGACAGTTGCGAAGCGCCTTCGAATCTGTGGCGAGGGAGCAGGTCAACCAGGTGCTGAGTCCCCTCAATGCCGGCATCAACCAGGCGGCCTTCAGCATCAAATCCTGCGCCGAGGGTTTGGAGAGTCTTTCCTGGAACGGGCGCATCATGAGGCTCACGGTTCTCATCGGAGTGTGCACGGTTTCCGTGGGGGCGGTTTTGGTGCGCTGCACGCTTTTCGACGAAAAGCTCGAGGAGGCGAAACGCTACGAGGTATTCGGGCGCAAAGTCGAAGCGCTCATAGGACGGTACAAACCGAAGGAACAGGAGAGGATTTACAGGTGGATCGGTAGCAGACCTTGAAGGTTAACCGAACCTTCCTTCTGGAAGGTCCGGTGGTAGCGTGCAAAACTCAAAGGAACCTGCTTGCCTTGTCTTGCGGTGCTGAGCCGGCCTCATTATGGGTGGGCCAAAGCTTTATTGGGACGACAAACTGCGGCTCATTTTAGCAGTGTGGGGGATTGGAGAGCCCGGCTGGTTGGGTCAACGCCGAATCTACCACCTGGGGTTTTTCGATCAAAGACAGGATGTCCTGCCAGTACCAACAGGTTGTTCGTGGCCCCAATTTGATCGGCTGCGGGAACCTACCCGTTTTTACCCCTGCCCACCAGGTCGCCTTGCTGACGGGGACGAATTGAAGAATTGTGGAGACTCTTACCAGGCCGTTTTTGGGGATCTCGCTTTCCATGTCTTTCCTCCTTCACACCTTAGGGCTTAGAACTACCTCAGGTCGTTTGAGAATCTGGAAGTCCCCCAGATGAGCCGCTTTGGCCGCCTGGGAGCTCCCTTTGACATGGGGACTCTTGCGTTTAACATGCCAGCCTAATCATTTGAAATAACTAATTGAACCTAAATAGGCGCGACTGGATCTGCACCAAAATTGGAAAGGTGGTGTTCAACACCTGCACCGGAAGCCCCAAGACAGGGTCAGACATCGATGGAGCCGTTACGCCGCAGTGGGATCACCTTCGCACCGACCTTCAAGCCATCGAGATAGTCGGCCCATAACTGCATCATCTTCTTTCGCTCGGCCATATGGGATGTGCGGTTGTAGGCGCGGCCCAGGGCATCCCGAACGGCATGGGCCAGCTGGTGCTCGATGAAATCGGGACGTATCTGCAAGACCTCGTCAATCAGGGTCCGCGCTACGGCACGGAAACCGTGCCAGGTCATTTCCCCATGGTACCCCATGCGGTGAATTGCTGCCGTCAGCGCAGCCTCACTCATGGGCCGCAGGTATGAGCGGGCACCGGGGAAAACATAGCGGCTTCTTCCGGTCAATGGTTGAATGGCCTTAAGGATGGCTATCGCCTGACGGCTCAGAGGGACGCAGTGGAAATCCCCCTTCCGCTTGGCCTTCTCCCTGGTGGAGAGCTTCATCTTTTCAATGGGAATGTTCCACTCCGCCGAGTCAAAATCGATCTCGGCCCACTCGGCATGCCGAAGCTCACCCGGCCGAACAAAGACAAGGGGTGCCAGCTGCAGGGCGCACTTGACGACGAAGGAACCTTTGAAATCGTCGATCGCTCTCAGTAGCGGAGCCAGTTCATGGGGATGGGTAAGCGCCGGGAAATGGGTAACAATCGGGTCCCGTTTCATGATGTCTCTCGGTTTGAGCCCCTCAAGCAGATTCCGCTCAATGTACTCCGAGGCGACGCAATAACGGAAAATCATGTTGAGGGCGGTATACATCCGGCGGGCCGTTTCGGGAGCGCGCTCTTCGATCCTGTGCAGCACTGGCTTGATGTCGGAAAGCTTGATTTTGCTGACTGGCAAAGCGCCTAGCCATGGGAAAATGTTCTTTTCCAGCCTTTCCAAGGTGGCCTTTGCATGACTTTGGGACCACCCCTCAACTTTACCGGCATGCCAGGCGCGTGTGATCACTTCTAAGGAGTTTTCACTCTTAGAAAGGACGGCGGCCTTCTGTGCCTTTCTGATCTCCACGGGATCGGTCCCGGTTGAAAGGAGTTTCCTGGCTTCATCGCGCCGTTGTCTGGCCTCAGCAAGGGAAATCAGGGGGTAGGAACCAAAGGAGAGGACTTTTTGCTTGTCAGCAAAGCGATATTGCATTCGCCAGAGCTTGCCGCCGGTTGGGGTAATAAACAGATAAAGGCCGTGTCCGTCTGAGAGTTTGTACTCTTTATCCTTCGGCTTGGCGTTTTTGACTTGAAGGTCGGATAGAGGCAAAATCCGCTTGGGCATTGTGTTTCCTCCTTTTTGGTGGTATCCGGCTTTCACGCGTCGTGAAATACCATCAAAATTACCACCAAAATCCTGGATTTAAGGATACCAGAGAGGATGTAACCAGACAACCGCAAAAGAAAAAGCCCTGATTTCTCAGGGCTTTTTGACTTCTCCATACTTATCAGGAGGTATTAATGGTGGCGGATCAGGGACTCGAACCCCGGACCTAGCGAATATGAGTCGCTTGCTCTAGCCAGCTGAGCTAAACCGCCAAACTCTATATAGTTTTCAACAACTTTCAGCCTCGAATGGCGCCCTTTCGGTCCGCCTCAAGAGTTTTCTTTTATAGTACAGCGATCCTTTTTTGTCAATTAAAATGTAGTGAGCCGACACTAATCCTAATCAGGGCATCCGCCGCCTGCTCGCGCTGCCCCCCTCCACCCTGCGGGCTGAAGCACCCTTCGGCGCGCCAGCCCTACCTCCCCGGGGAGGAGAGTTGGTTCAAGCCAGCGCTACGACTGGAGGCTACTTGAGCACGTCGATCAGCTCCACTTCGAACACCAGGGTGGCGTTGGGGGGGATGGCGCCGGCGCCGCGCTCGCCGTAGGCGATCTCGGACGGACAGACCAGCTTGGCCTTGCCGCCGGCCTTCATGAGCTGCAGACCCTCGGTCCAGCAGGCGATGACCTTGTTCAACTCGAACTCGGCCGGTTGTCCTGCGGCGTAGCTGCTGTCGAACTCCTTGCCGTCCACCATGGTGCCACGGTAGTGCACCTTCACCTTGTCGGTCGCGGCAGGTTTCGCCCCGCCCCCCTCTTTTACCGGGATGTACACCATACCCGAGGCGGTCTTGACGGCCCCTTTCTCCTTGACCGCTTTGTCCAGGTAGTCCTTGGCCTGGACGGCGAGCTTCTGGCTCTGGGCATCGCGACGGGCCAGGGCCATTTGCTGGATCTTGCCCTGGTAGGAATTGATGTTCACCGCCGGGGTCTTGCCGGCCACGCCGTCTTCAATCCCCTGCTTGACCATGTCCAGTTCCTGGGGCGAAAGGTTGAAGACTGCAAGTTGACGGGCGATGACGATGCCGACCGAGTACAGGGTTTTGTCGTCGTCGGTTTTGGGCTCCGCGGCAAATGCCGGGACCGCGATCAACGTGATGAGTGCTGCCAGGATGAGTCTGCGCATAGGACTGCCTCCATTCGGGAAAATAATAAAGGGAAACTATAACCCCAAAACCGTTTTTATCCACTCACTGTCCATTCGCGGACGATTTTGGTCTCGATTCGTAGACCAAAAAGGGCACCTGCAGCTAAATCAGGTGCCCTTTTCTCTTCGTTGGTGCCCTTAGGCGGCCTGCCTAGGCTGCCGCCGCCTTCTTCGCCTTGGGCGCGGCCTTGGCCTTAGCTTCCTTGGGCGCCTTCGCTGCCTTGGGCGCCTTGGCGGCAACGGCCTTGGCGGCCTTGGCCGGCTTTGCCGCACCACCCTTCTTCGCCTCTATGTTCGCCATGCGCACTTCCCTCGCCTTGGCGAGGTTGTCCGCCAGACCCCGGTCCTGGGCCATCTTCCTTCTGGCTTCGGAGTAGCTCTTGGCGGAGAGCGCCTGCTTGCTGGAGATGCCGAACTGCTTCTTGTAGGCGCCGGGCTTCATGCCGTGGGCGGTGCTCAGGTGACGCGCCAGGGTCTTGAACCCCCCTTTGCCGCAGACCAGGCAGACGATCTCGTTCTTCTTGAAGGCCTCCTTCAGGGAAAGAGAAGGCTTCGCCTCTTCCGCACCTTCCAGGGTCTCTCCAGCCTCAAGGCTTTTCAGGGCCGCATGTACCTTGCTGATTTCCGCCAGAAGCTCATCTGAGGTCATCGGCGTGCTCGAAGCGTGCGATGACACGAGTTGCGCCGCAATTTCTACTAGAGTGGCCATCAATCATCCTCCTCTCATTTAAATACACTGTATGATTAATAGCAGAGACAGAAAAAATGTCAATGGTAAAGTATGAAGACTTTTTATCCAATCACTGTAGTGCGATGTTGCTCTGACTAAGTGATAGCATGACAGTCGTTCCTGGCGCAACTTGTACACCTTCTGAACTCGCCTCATTATAAGCATCCTGTACCGCTTTACTTGTCAACTCATTACCATGGCAGCTCTTCCTGCTCCTAGAAGCGCGGCGCGCTCATTGAGTATCAGGTGTACGGGAATGGACTGTACCAATGAACTGAGCCGCCCCTTGGAAGTGAACGCCACCATGAAGGCGGGACCTTTGAGTTTTTCGATGATGCGCGGCGGGATGCCCCCCCCAAGATAGACGCCGCCTGTGGCCAGGAAGCGCAGGGCGGCGTTGCCCGACTCGGCCCCGTACACGGCTACGAAGATGTCGAGGGCTTTGCTGCAAAGCTGGCAGCTGTTGTCCAGGGCGGCCCGGGTGATAACAGCCGGTGCGTCGCCGGCGTTCATCGCCGATATGATGGCGGGGTCCTCGGGAAAGTAGTGCTTGTCCCTGAGGAAGCGGTAGATGTCCAGAAGCCCGGGGCCGGAGACCACCCGCTCGTAGCTCACCCGACCATGCTTGGCCTGCAGGTAGAGCAAAAGATCGGCCTCCAGATCGTTTCTGGCCGCGAAATCGGCATGCCCCGCCTCGCTGGGGAGCGGGCGGTGGGTATTGCCGTCCCAGTAAGCCAGTGACTCGCCCAGGCCGGTGCCGGCCGAGACCACCGCTATGGTTCCGGTGGGGTCGGGCTTGCCCGGGTTCAGGGTGTAGAGGTCGTCCCCCTTGAGGGCGGGAATGCCGTAGGTGTTGGCCTCGAGGTCGTTGATGAGTTGCACCTTGGGGAGCCCGAGCAGCTCGGCCAGTTCGGCCCCTTCTATGTTCCAGGGGAGGTTGGGGGTCCGCACCCTCCCCTCAAGGACCGGCCCGGCGATGCCGAAGCAGGCCTTCTGGGGGGTGAGCCTGTGCTGGCTGGCAAAGCGGCGCACGATCTCCACCAGGCTGCCGTGCTCCCGGTTCTGGTAGCGCCCCTCGGCGAGAACCGTAAGCTCGCCCCCCTCCCCTTCAAAATAGGCCAGGCGGGTCGAGGTCCCGCCTACGTCGGCAGCGAGAATCAGCATGTGGCCTCCTCGGTGGAATACGGAGAGTCAAAAACCGGTCCACGAATAAACACGAATGAACAACTCCCCCTCCCCTTCAAGGGGAGGGCCGGGGGTGGGGATGGGGTAAAACAGGCGCCAGAGTCCCCCATCCCCCACCTGTCCTCCCCCTTGAAGGGGGAGGGACGCCCTGGCGGAAGGTTGTCGATAATCAGGAAGCGTAAAGCATAAGCAGGATTGGTGAATGCCTGCAAGGCCGTTTTCTGGTCAGCCGCAAGTTTAACGCCGGAAAGGGGGTTTGCAACAGAAGGGGTGGCAGCTCCCCGGTTGCTGGGCGAGAGTTGGGAGAGTGTGTGAAGCCGAGGTCCCCCCTCCCCTTGCGGGAGGGGGTTAGGGGGGGGGGGTAGCAGCCACATTTCGCTACGTTGGCAACTTCACCCACCCCCCTGCCCCCTCCCGTCCAGGGAGGGGGAGTAGTCGGGATGAGCGAATACCGTGTGATCAGGGCTGTGCTTGTTTTGCCGCGCCCGCGGCCTGCAGCGCCTTGGCGATGTCCGCGCTCACGCCTGCCAGGGCGCGGCTCAGGGCGGCCACCAGGGGGTCGTACCCAGCGCCCTGGACCTGCTCGCGCACCAGGGAGCGGCCGGTCACCGGGCTTCCTCCCGGGGTGCGGCGCACGGTCCAGGCGGTCTCGACGGTGACTGCGGCGCCCGGTTCGGCTTCCAGACGCACGATGTCCAGGAGCACCCGGTACTCGGCCCCGGCGCCGGATTGCTGCTGGTAGCTGGAGACGCGGTCCGAGCCGAGTTGCCGCCCCAGATTCCGGGCCACCAGGCGCGGGATCTCGCTCTTCAGCGGCTCGGCCCAGCGGTGCGACTCCAGGATCTCGACCCGGTTCACGCCGGACCGCACCACGAGCTGGGGACGATCCACCACCTCTGGCAAGGTCACCGGCCCCACGACCACGGCAGGTACCCCCTGCCCCACCGCCGGCGCCTCGATGGCGCCCGGCTCCAAGGTATAGAAGGTCACCCGGGGCGACCTGCTGCAGCCGGAACCGGCCAGCGCCAGGCAAAGGGCGGCACTCCCCAAGAGCAAGCTGCGTGTCATCATTTCTCCTCCCTTTTACCGCGGATCAGCGATTCGGGATGCTGTTCCAGGTAGTCACCCAGGACCCGCAGCGACTGTGCGGCCCGCGACACTTCTCTCAAGGTATCGCGCAGGTCGGTCTGCACCGGCGCGTCGGTCGAGAGTACCTCGTTGGCCCCGCTCAGCGTCTTGCGCGTCTCCTCCAGGGTCGTTCTCACGTCCCCCAGGGACTGCTTGGCCTCGGTGAGCACCTTGCGCGCCTCGGGCAGCAGCGTGCTGTCCACGTTCTTCAGGAGCTTGTCCGCGCTGGTCAGGGTGGCGTCCAGCGAGCGCAGGGTCTGGCCGGCGTCGCTCGCCAGCTCCTGAAGCGGCAGTTTCTCGAACTTCTGCACGATCTGCATCAGGCTCTTCTGCACCTGTTCCATCGATCCCGTGATGGTGGGGAACCGGGGCGGGGTGCTGTTCCAGTCGATCTTGGCCGGGCGCGTCTTGGGGACGAAATCGAGGCCGATGTAGAGCTGTCCGGTGAGCAGGCTGCCGCTTTTCACCTGGGCCCTGAGCCCGTGCGCCACCAGGGAGTCCATGAACTCCCTGGTGTTTTGCGCCTTGGCCTGTGCCGACTTGCGCCCCAGCTGTCCGTGCAGGCGTTCGGGGTAAAACTGGATCTCCACCGGAATGGAGACGTCGGAGCGTTGCGGGTTGAGCGCCACGTCGATCTTGCTCACCTCACCCACCGTGACGCCGCGCAGGTCAACCGGGGCCCCCACGGAGAGGCCGCGCACCGATTCCTTGAACACCAGTTCCAGGGTCTCCACCGCCTCGACATGCTTCATCGCCTCGTCCTTGGTGGCGAAGAGCGGGAATATGGTCTCCGGGGGTGCGACCGGCGCCTCGGTCAGCGCCTCGTCCGGACCGTGGAAGGAGATGCCGCCCAGGAGTATGGAGACCAGCGACTCGGTGTTGATCTTGACCCCGCTGGTGCTCAGGTTCAAGTCGATGCCGCTGGCGTGCCAGAAGAAGGTGTTGGTCTTGACGTACTTGTCGTAGGGGGACCGGATGAAGATCTTGACCGTGATCCCCTTGCCGTCCGGGTCGAGCTGGGTGGCGATCACCTGCCCCACCTGGATGCGCCGGTAGAAGATGGGCGAACCGGTATCCAGCGAGCCGATTTCGGCGGTGCGCAGCACGTACTGGCGCCCCGGGACCTCCATGGAGACCACGGGCGGGGTGTCCAGTCCGGCGAACTGGCTACGGGGCTCGGTCGAGCTGCCGACGTCGACGCCTATGTAGGAGCCGGCCAGAAGCGTCCCGAGACCGGTGACGCTCCCCCCCGAGATCCTGGCGCGCACCACCCAGAAACGGGTGTCCTTGACCAGGAGCCTTTTCGCCTCCTTGTAGATCTCGGCGGTCACCACCACGTGCGAGCGGTCCTCGGAAATGGCGAGCGTCGTCACTTCCCCGATCTGCACGTCCTTGTACTTGATCTTGGTCTTGCCGGCCTCCATCCCCTCCCCGGTCTTGAAGGTGATGGTTATGGTCTGGCCGCGGTCCATCCAGGACTTTACCCCCAGCGACAGGCCGATGATGGCGGCAATGATCGGGATGATCCAGACCAGTTGGACCGAGAAGCGCCGCTTGGGCTCGCTCAGCGCCTCCGGGATGTCGGAGAGCTCTGGATGGTTGGAATTAGGTGTATCGGTCATGAAAACCTCTTTGCCACGAAAAGGCGCAAAAAACACAAAATAGATTTTGTATTTTATATTCTAAAACTCGTTGAACGAATGATTCCGTATCGGCTATCAGCTTGATCTAGGTTCGAGCAGGGTTATTTTTGCGTCTTTTGTGCCTTTTCGTGGCTAGAGCGTCTTTTGTGCCTTTTCGCGGCTGAAATCAGTCTCTAGCGGGTCCCAGATCAGGCGCGGGTCGAACTGCTTGGAGGCGAACATGGTCAGTATCACCACGGCGCCGAAGGCCACGGCGGCCGGCCCCGCCTTGACCAGGGCCATCGAGCCCAACTGCACCAGGGCGGCCAGAAGGGTCACCACGTAAACGTCCAGCATGGACCAGCGCCCGACCAGCTCGATCATGCGGTACAGCCGGGTGCGCTGCTTGGGGCGCCATCTGGAGCGGCGCTGCACCGAAATCAAAAGCAGGGTGAGCGAGATCAGCTTGAGCAGCGGGATCACCACGCTGGCGACGAAGACGATGACGGCAATCATCATGTTGCCGGTTTTCCAGAGGTGCACGATGCCGCTTATGATGGTGTCCTTGCGGTAGCTGATCAAGGAGCCGGTCTCCATCATCACCAAAAGGTTGGCCGGGACGTACAGGATGTAGCCGGCGATGAGCAGCGCCCAGCAGCGCTGCACGCTCTGCGGCTTCCTGAAATGAACCGCCGTGCCGCAACGGGGGCAGCAGGCGGCCATCGAAAAGCGCGGCTTTCTTGAGACCAGATTGCAGACGTGGCAGGATAAGAGCCCGCTGCCCGCCGCGCTCCCCCCCTGTACCATCTTCCCCTTGGGGCTCACGGTGCCACCCGCCGCTGCTTGATCTGGTCCAGGCGGGCCCAGACGTCGCGGGAGCTGAAGGTGGAGGCCATGGCCGCGACCAAAAGGGTCAGAAGCCCGAAGGACCACATGGCGATGCCCGGGATCACCTTGAAATTCTGGGTCAGCTTCACCAGGGAGACCAGCACGCCCAAAAGCAGCACCTCGACCATGCTCCAGGGCTGGGCGCGCTGCAGGGTGCGCATGAATAGCGTATGGCCGGGGGGCACGAATCCGAGCTTGAGCGGCAAAAGCAGATAGACCATCGCCCCGAGCTCAACGGCGGGGATGATGATGGTGGTGACAAAGACCGAGGCGGAGACCAGCCTCATCTGCTGTTCCCAAAGCGACAGCACCGAACCGTACAGCGTGATCGAGGCCCGGTCCCCCTGCAGCTCGATGGTCAGGATGGGGAACAGGTTGGCGATCAGGAACAGAAGTGCCGCGGCCAGCGCGTAGGCCAGGGTGCGGTTGATGCTGTCGGTGGCGTTTCGGTACAGTACCGCGCCGCAGCGCGGGCAACTCGCCGTGCAGCCGGGATTGAGCGGGATCTCGCGCTGCAAAAGATCGCAGTCGTGGCAGGCTATCAGTTGTGCGGGACCGTCGGCCATCTGGGAAAGGAATCCTCAAGTTGCGTTACGCTTATGCCCGGTTCATCGCCCCGGGAGTGCCGGCCTCCTGTCATACCAGTTCACAAGATACCATAAAATTCATCGAAGTATCTGATCTAATTGGCAGTTCCAGCAGCGGCACCCCGTCTCCGGCTGTGCCCTGCGCCGGGAAGAGACAGCAGGCAAAACCTGCCGCTTCGCGCTAGGAAGCGATTCTTTACTACAGATTCCGGGTACCTGGCAAGCTAAAACGCCCTTTAACCGGAATTCCCGCACAAAGGGAGGGGGGCGCCGGGAAACAGGGCCAGCGCGGAGCGGCAGGTTTTGCC
>Ga0209212_1002707_pt1 | contig 24609 bp, 22 predicted proteins | sample RifGroC2_FD_183996 | JGI IMG/M metagenome (GOLD analysis project Ga0209212, IMG submission 183996) | Groundwater microbial communities from Rifle, Colorado, USA - Groundwater C2 (SPAdes) (version 2) | ecosystem: Environmental > Aquatic > Deep subsurface > Groundwater | place: Rifle, Colorado... | reverse complement strand
CATCAAAGTCTTGAAGGAAAGACACCTGCAGAGGAAGCAGAAATTAGACTGCCATTAGGGAGAAATAAGTTATTTGGGATAATAAGGTATTGGGCAAAGAATCGTATCACGAAAAGATGACTATATCTAATTTGACAAACCTTTTTAAACTATCAATCCTCTGTCATGGTTATGAAAGTAGTCATTACTGTTCCGGCATACAATGAGGAAGACCAGCTTGGAAGGGTTCTTGAAGAGATAAAGGGAGTAATAGAGAAGACAAAATACCAGCATGCTCTCCTTGTCGTCGATGATGGCAGCACGGATAAAACAGCAAAAATTGCCAGGGAGCATGGTGCCCATGTGGTTTCCCATTCAAGAAACAGGGGCCTGGCGCAAACCTTCCTCACGGAAATGGCAGAATGCCAAAGACTCAAGGCTGATATCATTGTCCATACCGACGCTGATGGCCAGTACCCGGCAAAGTACATCCCTCAACTCGTCCAAAAAGTAGAAGATGGACACGATCTTGTCCTTGGCTCTAGGTTTGGTGCAGGGAACTACAGTGGCTCCTTCATGAAAAAGCTTGGAAACAAGGCATTTGCAAGGGTGTTCTCCTCTCTTCTCAAGACAAGGATCCAGGACACAACAACTGGCTTTCGTGCATTCACAAAGGAAGTAGCAGAGCTTCCACTAATCAACTCTTTTACTTATACCCAAGAGCAGCTCATCCGTGCAGGGAAGGCAAAAATGAGGATTTGTGAAGTGCCAATTCTCACAAACAAAACAAGGGAGAGCCGTTTGTTCAAAAGTCCACTCGATTATGCAATCAAAGCATGGATAAATATCCTGAGGATTTATCGCGACTTTGAGCCTTTAAAATTTTTTGGCATCATCGGCCTGTTCTTCATTGGGTGTGGTGCGCTCATCGGCGCTTACATTTCCTATCATATCATGCAGTTTGGCAACGCCGGTGGGATTCCAAGAGTCATTCTCAGCATGCTCCTCATACTTATTGGCGTCCAGATAGGATTATTTGGGTTCCTTGCTGATATGAATAGAAGATGAAAAAATACTGGCTTCTGATGAGGGTCGTTGTGGGAATAAGTATTCTTTCTTTTTTATATGCACATATTGGCATCGATAACATCCTGGCAACCTTGGCAAACGCATCTTTGTTCATCATCCTCCTGATGTTCATCCAATACGTGTTTTCCTTTCTTTTGTCCGCCTTCAACTTGCATCTCATGCTAAAAGCCCTTGGCCATCCTATTCCATTTCCAAAGCTGGCCTATTGCAACATGAAAAGCTGGGCGCTTGGCCTGTTTGTTCCAGGGAAGGTGGGGGAATTCTCGATCATCTACTTTTTAAAGAAGCAGGGTATTCCTGTTGATGTGGGTTCAGCTGTATCCCTTGCTGATAAGCTCATCACCCTTTTTGTTCTCGCAGTGTTCGCCTGTGTTGGAACATTCATATTCTTTGGCAGCACCGCAGGGATAGTGATAAGCTCACTGGTAATCATTGGAGTGGTGGTGGGGTACTGGATCATTTTTATCTCAAAGCTTGGGAAGATGGTAAAGCAATACCTTCCTTTCCTAAAGGCAGCAGAAGGATTCTCAAAGCAGATAAAGGTTCTGAAAGGGAAGACAGATTATATAGGCGCTAATCTGGTGCTCACCATCCTGAAATGGGTGGTCATGGCACTCATCAGCGCAAAAATCCTCATGCTGCTTGGTGCATTGGCCCCTTGGCCTATTTTCCTGATGGCTGATGCGACGACAAGGATACTCTCCCTCATCCCAATCACTCTTGCAGGATTGGGTATCAAGGAGAGCTCTGGCATCTACTTGTTGAGCATTGCAGGGGTATCATTTGCAGCATCAGGCGCCTTTTATCTGCTGTTCCTGATGGCCAACCTGCTCCTTGCAGTAATCGTTCTCCTGACAAAAGATTAAGAGATCAGAATATCATAAAGAGATCAGCACATCATAAGTCTTCTTTATCTCGGCATTGACCGCGTCGAAGACAAAATGTGAAAGCATGCGGCCTCGCCCCTTTTTGCCAAGCAGCATTCGTTTTTTCTTGTCAGCAAGCAGATTGTCAATAGCCTCAGCCAATTGTTTGGGATTTTTTTGCTCGACAAGTACCCCGGTTCCTTCATGAACAACATCAGGAATGCCGCCAACTCTTGTCGCCACGACAGGGCAGCCGGAGGCCATGGCTTCCAATAGCACCACGCCAAGCGTTTCTGTCTCTCCTTGTCTATCAACTATTGAAGGCAAAACAAAGAGGTCTGCTCCGGCAAAATACGCGGGTGTTTTATCAGCATCAATGGTGCCAACAAGTTTTACCCTTTCGGAAAGTTTGTATTTGATAATAAGCCCCTCAAGGTGTTTCCTTTCCGTCCCTTCCCCGCCAATCACAAGCACTGCTTCCTTGTTCTTGAGCATGGTCATTGCCCCGATAAGATAAGTAAATCCCTTCTTTTCAACAAGCAGCCCAAGGGAAAAAATGACTGGCTTCTTTGCTTTTTTATACTGGCTATAGACGGAGGATTTCACGCCTGGATGAAACTTTTTAACATCAACTGTTGGACGTACTATCGAGCTTGATTTCGGCTTGCAGAATTTAAGGGTTTCATCCCTTGTATAGGAGGAATTAAAGAACACGTGGTCAGCCCGGTTGATAACCCATCTGTTAATTGCTTTATAATACCAATTTGGTATGGCAATCCCTCTGACGGTATAGCAGACTGGCTTTCGAAGAATCTTTCCAACAAGAATCCCCACTACTCCGGAAAGAATCCATTGTGTATGGATGATGTCAGCCTTTTTGCAGGCACCAAGCGATCGAAAAAAGAAAGCAGACATAAAAAAGGGCATCTGGATCCACGCAAGGAGAGAATGCCTGAGATTTGTGGGAATGCCAGAGCCATAAGCAACCCGCTCCAATCCTGGAATAAAGTAATGGAATCGGTGGGCCTCAAGCCCAGAGAAATTCTTTTCGTAGGAGGGATAGTGAGCATCATTTGGCGCAACCACGCTCACCTCAACACCCTGCTGATGTATGCCCTTCGCATATTCATAAATAGAAAGGCCCCTAGTATCTTTTGGATACCGAAGGAACATGGTTGAAAGAATGCAGATCTTCATGCACCTATTGTGCATGAAGGAAATATATAAAATATTCGCTTATCGTTTTGGTTTTGACATGACAAGGTAGCCAACCAGCCCGATGACAACTATGCCAAGCACAATCATGATTCCAACAAGAGGTGATGGTTTCTTGGAAGGTGCAGGTGATTTTTCTTCAGCCTCTGGCTCTTCCTCCATCGTTGGTGGCAGCTCAGTTGGTGGTGCTTCAATCGCTTCCTCGAGTGGCGCTTCTCCGCCAACAAATACTGCGGTATCGCTTCCTTCTGTAACTGCTTCAGGCAGGATATAGCTAACTTCCTTTACAGTTCCTTTCTTGACATTCCTAAAAAGCCATTCTGCATAGACAGATCCTTCCCTAATAAGTGTTGGCTGGGGATCATTGAAGACAACATCATTCTTGGCAAACCCTTTGATGAGAACAGCAAGTGTTGATTCAGGCATATCCTCAGTCACGATGATCTTTGCAGTAACAAGTGTCCTCTTCATGATCCGTTGGAAGTCTCCAGCCTCAGGGTCATTATTTTTTATGCTGTATTCTTGGTAGATCAGTTGGACTGGGATCATGGTCATTTCACCATTATCAACGCTCTGTGCTAATTGTTGGAGCTTGGCTGCAATATCTGGATTTTTTTCAGTGATGCTTTCTTTGAGTTGGTTGATTGCAAGCACGGTTGCCTGTACGGTCTTCATTGTTGGTGTTCCAACACGAGAGACGGTAACATCTCCTCCCCATGAGCTCGGCAGGGATTCCCTGATTGAAGTGACAATGCTAGCGTCAGTTTCTGAAGTAGATGTGGTGACACTAGCGCCACCGCCTCCACCGCCCCCTCCGCCCCCTCCGCCGCCACTAGACGAAGATGAGGAGGTTACACACTCAGCAGTCACAAGAAGATTTAGCTGTTCAGTGACTCCCTGCTTGAGTGGTCTGCTCGTATCCTTTACAAGGACATTTGTGCATCCGGTCCCGGAAATGGCAAATGTGATGGCATCGTTCTCATCCCCAGTGATGGAGAGTTTATCATCATTAGGGGAAGATCCACCATAGGAACCGGCAGGTGATACTGTGATGCTATCTGAAACTCCTTGCGCATCATCAGAAGCAGTGATAACCACCCCTGCAGGCATGGGATCACCATTCAGGGTGATCGTCCCATAGAAGACATATGCATCATCTGGAATCTGGCCGTAAACAACCCCCACCAGCCCAAGTAGGAGTACCCCAATGACTATATATGGTTTCAATTTCATTCCCCCGTGAAATAATAAAAAATGAAGGATTATATCCTTCCATAACCGCTGAATGTTTTGGCTTCAACATTGAAGACCCAGTATCCTGAGTAAGGATGAATATTCAGCGTGTCCCAGTTTGGTGTGCTGCTTCTATACCAGACTGTCGATCCATTAGTATCAACAATGTGTGAAACAGTAGTCACGGTGTTGTTCGCTCCGGTATTCAATGACTGGAGCCACAAGTCTGCACCATCAACATCGCCTGTTCCTGTCCTGTTGATGCCATCGATCGAGAGCAGGTTGTAGCTGTTTGTCACAGACACTGTGGGGATGCCCTCATCAAGGCAGGATGAGACGCCTGCCATATACACTGCGAAGGTGAGATTGTTCTCTGTCCCCCTCGTCAGCGTCGTCCTATACCCTCTAAGAGGTCTGAGGTTTGCAGTGCTGACAGTAGAGAAGACTCCGCTACTTCCAGCATTCGCTTGGAATGTTCCGGAAATGCTCTGGTTTGTGATGAAGTTTTCCTCCCGAGTGTCATTCAGGCAGTATGGGAACGACTTTGTGTGTGTCGTATTGGAAACAACAACAAACCCTGCATCTGCGATATATAGTTGCAACATCCCGTTCGTGCCGGTAATAGCACTTGGCGCAATCATTGGATTTCCCGCATCATCTGTGATGTTGGTGACATTGGTGTGTGGCGGATTTGCTGCACTGATGTTTATCGTTGAAATCCCTCGCAACGACAACGTGGGCACGGTCCTAGTCGTCAAGTATATCTTGTTGTCCTGCACAGTCACGTTCACTGTATCTGTCGCATCAGCCCCAAGGCTTCCACCGACAAAGGTGAAGTTTGTCAGGGCAATTGCCTCATCCCCTTTTGTCACCCATGTCATATTCTCTGACATGACGATCACGATCCTATCACCAACCTCTTTTACTCCATCCCATGGGGTCCCGCCGATTTCTTCGTAGTAGACAAACTCGATGGTTGGCTCTCGGGTGTCGATTTCTGTTGTGAATAGGGAATTATTTGTCAGCTCACTGTTGCCTGCGATATCCTTTCCACCCGTAATCCTTGCAGTGGCAGTTCCTTCACCAGGTGATGTTACAGTCACATTAATGGAGAGAGTGAGCAATGTGCTGTTCAGCCAGCTGTAGCTCCATGCACTAGCTGTTCCGCTGTTTACCAGCCTGAACGTATTGTTCAATGAGGTATCCATGTATTCGCTGTACTGCAAGACAACCGTTTTAACGCCAGCTTTTGCCGGGCTCGTGTCATCAATGCTAATGTTCACGACATATGGAACGGTTGTTTCACTGGTAAAGGCATCTGAGATCCTCCCATTTTCATGCGCTCGGGCGCTGGAGGTAGTATCCCCAACAACAGTGCTGTCCGCATTTCTGAATGTCCCGTTGTGATACGCGATATACAGCTTCCCAAGGCTCCATTTAGAGATGTTCGCTGCAAAGTTTTCTGTCAGGGTCAAGGTAATGTTTGTCTTTGTCCCAGCGCCAATAGTAGTCGCTGCAGCAGTAAGATTCACATACGCTCCAATGGTAGCATTTGTTTGGTTGCTGACATTTGATACGGATATATTCGCTACGACTGTCTTTGTTGGCTGGATGTAATCATCGAAGAACAGCACCAATTGCCTTGTTGATTCAGAATATGTGACATTCTGCAGTACAGGGAGTGTCGTGTCATTCTGGTAGCTGGAAAAGGTATTGTTTGTTGTCGCATTATTGCTGTTGCCCTGCATATCCACAACTGCACCAGAGGTGACATTGAGCATGAGCACATAGTTGCCGCTCACATTAAACTCTGAGATGAGCTTCTTGCCAACAGCATTCAGCGTGATATTTGTGTAATTAGCGCCATCAGAGACATTAGAGGAGACAACATCGATTGTTGATAACACAAATGCCCCTGTCTGGCCTGTCTTGTTTGTAAAGATAAGTATCTTTGTTGCATTCAGGGTTGTTGGCAGCACTGGTTCGTCCCACGCGATCATGATCTTGCCGCCATCATGCGAATAATTCACAGACACAAGGTTTGGTGCGACCTTATCAGAGATTGCTGCGCTGCTGAACTGGACAAGGGTATTGTTTGCTATATCTGTCACCCCCGTGGTATTGACGATTACGGTGAGAGTTTCATTTGATGCAATAGAAACTGCCAAGGTGAGGTTGAATGTTTTATTTGTGCTGGTAATATCTTTTGTGACGCTTGATACCTCAACATTGTTTCCGTTCGAGTCCGTTACATTGAAATCGCCAGCGTCGAAATTTGCGCTATTCATCTCTTCGCTGAAACTGACGTTGATCTTGTTTCTTGCAATAAGTGACCCTGTGGAGGTGAGGGTTGGCGCTGAGTTGTCAAGGGAGAAGTTGCCAACGACCGTAGCTGAGGAAACCACAGACCCGGTTTCGTTCAAAGCAACGATGGTGAAGGTCAATGGACCGTCATTTGCTGCTGAAGTAGAGATGGTTACATTGAAAGCAATTTTAAGGTCAAGAAATGTGCTGTTGAGCAAAGGTTCGCCACCAACGCTTGTATTCCATGACAGGGTGGCAACATTAGAAGCTGTGCTGTTTGAGAATATTTCTGGCACAGAGATGTTTGAGCTGTTTGACTGTCCAACAAAAGCTAAAGTGCTCGGGAGGGTGATATTTATTGTGGTAACGTTTGTCGCAGTCTCACCGTTTGTAAGGACAAACTCAATTTTGTATGAAGCATTCCTCAAGACATGCACGCCGCCAGCTGAAATGGGAGTCACGACATTTGGACCTGTTGAGGTGTAATAAGTTGCATTTGAACCAACCCCAGTGACGCTAGCCGCGCTGACAAGGGACATAAGCCCCAACAGAAACATCAAAGATGATACCACAATCACCAGTTTTTTCATTTTTTAATCCTCCACAAAGCTTTGGAACATAAGTTGAATATCCCCTTTTTACCCCGATAACGTAAGGTAATACAATCTTCCAGAAGATAGTGGTATTTAAACTTTTCTAAATGGGCAGTGAAAAGAAGCTATCTTGAAGGAGCGTGTGCTCGGAACCAGTCATACGTTTCCATCAGACCCTCTTCAACGGGAACAGAAGGTTTCCACCCAAGGAGTTTTATTGCTTTGGTGATATCAGGTTGCCGGATCTTTGGATCATCGAGGGGCAGCTCTTCAAAGACGATTTTGCTAGGGGACTGGGTGATGGCAAGTATTTTCTCAGCAAATTGTTTGATTGTCATCTCTGCAGGGTTCCCGAGATTGACCGGTTCATGTTCAGAGGAGAGCAAGAGCTTATGCAATCCCTCGGTGAGATCTTTTATGTAACAAAAGCTTCGTGTCTGCGAGCCATCCCCATAGACCGTGAGTGGCTTGCCTCTAATGACCTGCATGAGGAACGCTGGCACAACTCTTCCATCATCGATGGCCATTCGCGGCCCATAGGTGTTGAAGATGCGTGCAATTTTTGTATCAAGGTGGTGTGTCCGGTGGTATGCCATGACGAGCGCTTCTGCAAACCGTTTGCTTTCATCATAGCATCCCCGAACACCGATAGGGTTGACATTCCCCCAGTACGTTTCTGGCTGTGGATGGACGAGTGGATCCCCATAGACCTCAGATGTTGACGCAAGCAGGTATGTTGCCTGATGTTTTTTTGCAAGTCCAAGGGTATTATGTGTCCCAAGCGCCCCCACTTTTAGTGTTTGTATCGGATAAAGTTGATACGCTTTTGGTGATGCTAAGCTGGCAAAATGGAGCACATAATCAATCCTCTCGTCAAAATGAAGGGGTGTTGAGACATCATGGTTCAGGTATGTGAAATGAGGATGTTTCTTGAGGTGGGAAATGTTCACCTCTTTGCCTGTGATGAGGTTATCAACGCAGATGACTCTGTATCCTTTCTCGAGAAAATAATCGCACAGGTGGCTCCCGATAAAACCAGCGCCCCCGGTGATGACAACTGTTTTCATTGTGCAAAATCCCTCCGTGCTTCTTCTAATGCTTCAAGTCTGCCGATGTCAAACCATTTTTCCTCATGGGAAAAACCATGGACATGCTCTTTCTCTACCGCATACTCCATGAAGTAGCCCATCTTATCCGCATCTTTTCCGGAAGTGATGTACTCATCGAACATGTTCACAAGGCGTTTTGGCACATAGTAGATACCGATAGATGCTGTTGTGGTGATTGGATTTTTTGGTTTTTCCTCAAAAAAAACGATCCTTCCATTTTTGCCAACTTTCACTTGTGAGAGTTGTTTGATCGTCTCAACATCTTTTGTGTCATAAAGGACATTGACGATTGCATTGCTTTTCTTGAAATGTGAAAATGAAGGGATGAGCGAAAAATTAAAGAGGTTGTCACCAGCAATCACGAGGATGTCATCAGATATGTTCCCTTGAGTAATAGCATAATGGATATCTCCTATTTGTCCAAGGCGGTCATCGTTTGACATCGTCCCGTCATTGAGCACTTTGAGAGGGATTGAAGAGTCATACCCATCTGCCCATAGGTCGAAATGAGAGGAGAATTTTTCATTTGTGACTATATAGATAGTGTCTACACATCCAAGCGCTTCTATTTTCTTGATGATATAATGGAGGATTGGCTGGTTTTGCACTTCCAACAATGCTTTTGGTTGATTGAGTGTGAGGGGATAGAGCCGTGTTGCATAGCCGGCGCAGGGGATGATCGCTTTCATAGTGTCTTTGCATACTCCTTGATGAATGCTCTTAGTTTTTCTCCGATGTCCGGCCGCTTGCAGCCTATTTCCAGTATGGCTTTCACATAATCAAGCCTGTTTCCGATATCATAGCGCTTTGCTGCAAAGCAATACCCATAGACGGCTTGTCTTTTGGCCAGTTCCCGGAGAGCATCTGTCAGTTGTATCTCCCCTCCAACTCCAGGAGCTGTTTTTTCCAGGATGGAGAATATTTCCGGCGGCAGCACATAGCGTGCAGCAATAGCGAGGGTGCTTGGAGCAGAGGAGGGTGAAGGTTTCTCGATGAGGTCAGATAATTTGTACACATCTTTGGCGATGCTTTCTCCAGCAACAATCCCATAGCTTGATACTTTCTCTTTTGGAACATTCTCAAGACCAATAATTGGAGCCTTATATTTAGCATATACCTCAAGGAGTTGTTTTGTGCAGGGCTTTTCCGATAAGATCAGAGAGTCCCCGAGGAGAACAACAAAAGGCTCATTTCCAATATGCGATTTTGCTTGTAAAATTGCATGTCCAAGCCCAAGCTGTTCTTTTTGCCTGATGAAGTGGATATCCACATCAAGATCAGATATCTTCTGCAGTTCAGCAAGAGAGGTTGTCTTTCCAGCCTTCTTCAACAAAAATTCAAGCTCAAAGTTCCTGTCGAAGTGGTCCTCCATCGATCGTTTCCCTTTGCCCGTGATGATAAGGATGTCAGTAATGCCAGAGGCAACAGCTTCCTCAACAACATACTGGATGGTAGGCTTATCCACAATGGGAAGCATCTCTTTTGGTTGTGATTTTGTCACAGGGAGAAACCTTGTGCCAAGGCCAGCAGCAGGGATGACTGCTTTTTTGATCATGCAGCACCGCCGGAGAGCAGGATGACATGGTATCCCTTCTTTTGCAGGGCTCCTACCACTTTGTCATCAGTGTATAAGACAGCGATGCTTCCATGTCCTGCCTGTGAGATGCCAAGTGCTCCGGTGCGAAGAGCAATAGACCTCATATCTTTTACACCATCTGAGACATCAGCCCCGAGCTTTTTCATCAATTCAAGGCAATTATCATGGCTCTTTGTCATGAGCTGGCCGATCTTCTTGATATTTGGCTTTTCCTTATTGAATTCTTGTGCCCCAAGCCTGGCAAGCTTGCCCGAGTCCTGCATCAGCTCATTGATAGTATCCCTTTTTTTCTCGTTGTTCTCATAAACGATCCGCATGCTTTCCGGAAGGCTCTCATGCTTTCCATTGACAGCAAGGGCGAGATGCATGCTAGGCAGGGGGAGCTGGATGACACTAGAGAACATGTTTTGGGTGCGAAGCAGTTCCCTTCCTGAGAAGTCCATATAGTAAAGCTTGCCGAGTTTAGCTGTAGTGATATCTTTGAGTTTTTTGTCAGCATTCTCTTTGATGCGTTTAAAAATGATCTGTTCAGGGGGGGCTTCATCGTCGTTTGCAACAGCATAGGGTGCCTCCCCTCCGATCACTTCCAGTTTTCGGATGATGCTCCATGCAGCTTCCGTTATCTGCGCATTGTCATACATGCCAATATCAAAATGGAGCTGGAGCGCCCGGATAAGGGCGACTGTGAGAGCAACGCTCCTGCTGGCTCCAAGCTCTTCAGGGATGTCTGAACAGGTCTTTATGCTCAGTTGCCGATACTGCAGGTCAAAATGCTCAAGGACTGCATAATAGAGCTTGATATGCTCATTTGTCCGTTTTATCCCAGGGTCAAAGTACCGGTTATGAAAATGTTGTCCCTCATCATGTTCTCCCACAAAGACATATGTTTGCATGTCTCGAAGAGTAATGCCAATTGTTGCCCCGCCATAGATGTCCGATGGGCTTCCAAGCAAAGAGATAAATCCCGCCGCCGATGCTATTGCCATTTACCAACACACCCCCTCATAATTTGTTGGGGGGCGCTCATATAAAAGATTTTTCCCATCGATGACTAGTTTGTCGCCAAAATTGACTGTTTTGAACTCATCCCACTCTGTCAGGATGAGCACGATATCTGCCTTGTTCACAGCCTCTTGTGCGCTAGAGGCGAACGTTAGGTGGGGAAAGAGCTTCATTACCTCTTTCATGCCCATGGGATCATAGAGGATGAGCGATGAGTTCTCCATCTGCAGCTCTTTTATGATAGAGAGCGATGGGCTTTCCCGGACATCATCAGTATCTTTCTTGAAGGCGAGTCCGAGGATGGCTATCTTCTTTCCTTTAGGAGTGTGGGAATCAAGGATGGCAAGGAGCCGGTTGGGCTGCTCCCGATTGACATCGAGGACTGCCCGAAGCACTCGGGGCGTAATGCCTGCAGTAGCTGCTTGGTGGGCGAGGGCTGAGACATCTTTTGGAAAGCAGCTGCCCCCAAAGCCAATGCCCGCCCGAAGGAAATGTGGCCCAATCCTTTTGTCCAGGCCAATTCCCTCAGCCACCTTATTTGTATCTATGCCAAGGTTTTTGCAGATATTCCCGATCTCATTGATGAAGGAGATTTTTGTCGCCAGCATCGCGTTGCTTGCATATTTGATCATTTCCGCTTCCCGAAAAGATGATTCAAGGACAGGGCAGGAAAAGGAGGAATAAAGCTCTTTGAGGGTCTCCCTGGATTTCTTATCAGGACTCCCGATGATAATCCGGTCTGGAGAGAAAAAATCAGTGAGTGCTGAACCCTCTCTCAGGAATTCCGGGTTCATTGCCACGCCGAAATCCTTCCCGAACTCTTTTCCGGAAACTCGCTCAACAGTCTCTACAACTTTTTCTGTCGTGCCGGGAATAACAGTGGATTTGACGACAATGAGGCAATAGTCCTTTTTGTCATGGAGTGCTTCCCCGATAGAATGTGATATTTTCTCGATTTGGTCTAGTTTGATCTCCCCATGCCGGGAGGATGGCGTCCCGACAGTGATAAAGATGATGCGGGATCTTTTCACGGCATCAGTAAGGTCGGTTGTGGCAGTAAGGCTCTTTGGGACAACCGTTTTCATGAGATCGGCTAGGCCATGTTCAAAGATAGGTGGTTCTCCTGCATTGATTTGGCCAACTTTCTCTTTGCTGATATCAACGCAGATCACCTGATGCCCAAGTGTTGCAAGGCCAGCTCCGGTAATAAGGCCGACATATCCAGATCCGGTGACACAGACATTCATAGGGAGGGAAGGCAATGCAGGGTTTAAATATCTTACCATTATCCTACTTTATCCTACCAAAGGAAACATTTAAATAAGTTGAAGGATTGCGCAAGGGCAATGAAATCGAAGATATCAATCACCCTGAGGTCGTCCCTTGTTCAGGAGATAGACCAGATGATTGATAATCTGACCATTAGGAATAGGTCACAGGCAATAGAGCACTTGGTGGGTAGAGCGATTGCGGCAAACAAGCACGCTGTTATCCTTGCAGGCGGTCCGGAAGAGAAGCTTGCGCTTGGGAAAAGTTTTCGCATGACGGCAAAAATCGGCTCTGTATCTCTCGTCCAGCATCAGCTCCGAAAGCTTCGCTTGTCTGGGTTTCGAAGCATTTCAATCATTGCAAGAAAGCATGTGTTGACAGGCATCTTTGAGGAAGTAAAGGACGGTTCAGAGTTTGGCGTCGAGATAAAATATGTAGAAGAGAAAGCTGCATCAGGGACCGCTGATTCCCTTCGCCTCCTGCAGGGAAAAGTCCCATCCCAGTTCCTCGTCGTGTATGGGGATATCCTCTTTGATGCAATCAACCTCCAAGCATTATGGGAAGAGCATGCAAACAGCAGGGGAATAGTCACTGTCCTTCTCACAACTTCCTCTAAGCCTTCAGATAAGGGTGTTGTGGTAATGGAAGGAAGAAAGATCCTGGAGTTCCAGCAAAAGCCCCATGCAGCATCTACATATCTAGTGTTCTCCCCCATCTTTGTGTGCTCTGAGGAAATATTCGAGTATCAGGGGAGTTCCCTAGAGCAGCATGTGTTTCCAAGGATCGCAAAAAACGGACTATTGGTGGGCCATGTATCGAGTCAGGAAGAGGTTCATATCCATAGCCTGAGCGACTTGAAAAAGATGAGATGAGAAGAGTGTTGCAATAAATTTATTAACCTTTTTCTTCGTTGAAAGCAATATGGCAGGTTCAAGTACCAATAAGCGACGTGAAATGACAGAAAAAAGACTGCTCGAATATGCATCAAAAGGGTACAATGACCTCGTCAATCAAATAAAAGCTTCGAGGATCATTCTAAAAGAACTGGATGAGAGGTCTATAGATAAGGCAAAAAACAAGTTGATGCAGGAGATAAGAAAGGAAAAGAGGATGGAGGGGGCAAGAGAAAGGCTTTTTTTGCTAAACTCACTCATTCTTTCAATGATAAAGACAGAGAAAAAGCTAGTGGAAGGGCAAAGAAATATCGCACGATATGAATCATTTACCCTCCCATCAATGATCAGGAAGGATGATGCAACAAAAATTATTGAGGGTTTGATTGATATTCTTCCCTCGGGATGGTCTCAGGTTGAAGTGCGCGATGCTATGAGGAAAGGTTCCGAGGGGTTAAAGCAGATAGAGCAGGGATTAAAGAGCATGCCAAAAAGCAAACGTCATGCATTATTCCTAGCAGCGCAATTCTCTTCAAGCTTGACTGAGGTATATAAGATTGTAAAGGAACAAAATGCGGTGTTTGATCGGCTGCGCAGTCTCCAGGCTCTCGGGAATGATGCAGAGATCGATAGTTGTTTGAAGCAGATTGATAGGTTATTTGCAGAGGAAAAAAGGGCATGCAGGCCTGTCTTGAAGCATTTCTGTCAGAAAGTGACAATGAAAGGAGTATATAGGGACTATGAGATTGTCTGGTTCTCCCCAAGCTAAAAAAAAACGCTAGATCTGCCCATCTTAGCGGTGGTAGTAGAGCTCGGCAGTCAGATTTGTTGATAGGTGATTTTTGGGGAGCAAAAAACCAGCAGGCCACCCATTTCCAATGCCAGGTGTGGGGCATGCCGGTTTTTTCGTGGAAATCGATAGCTTTTTAAACCCTTTTGGACCTCCTCGTTTTGGACGGTCATAGGGGCGTGGTGCTACCGGTACCCATTTCGAACACCGAAGTCAAGAACGCTTCCGTACCTAGCTGTACTGCGGTAATCGTGGGAACCTAGGTAAGCTGTCCTCCTTTTTTTCAATAGTTTCAATAAAAATAGTTTCAATAAATCTTCTTTTTTCAATAATGTTTCCAATTAAAGCTCAAGAACAAACACTTTCATCTTTGGATCAACAGCCTTAATGTTCTTATGGCCTTCAACCTTTTTTTTGATCTCCTGCCAGGAGTGGTCTTTCTCGATTTTCTGGATATCAGCCAGCAGCTTGTTCAATTCCTCATAATGTTCATAGATTAGTTCTCCCTTTCGCTGGTCTTCTGTTGCCTTTTCTTCGAGTTCCTTGATGTGTTCTTCCTGCTCAGCAATGATCCTTGTCAGCCGGGCAACTTTTGTATCATACCCGGAATGGCTTTTTTCTTCAGCATCAGCGAGCAATAATTCTGAAACGCCAGCATCCAGCGCTTCATTATAGGTCGAATAAAGTTGGAGCTCTTGTTCAGCATATGTTTTCAGGTCAAAAGGGACAATATCAATAATCTTGCCACCCTCCTCCTTGACTAATATGCCCAGGGATTTTTGCGAGAGTACCTGCTCAAGGGATACAAAGAGCCCCTGGAGTTGCTCATCATCAATCATGCGGGGTGCATGATTTTTCTCTATGCCTGATCGTGAGCAAACCTCTTCTGCATACACTCCGCCAAGCCCAAAATCGATGGCAAGCATTGTCACGGCTGTATCTTTCGAGCTTCCCTTCACTTTATCCATGAAATCTTCTTTCGAAATGCCAAATGGGCTTGTCCGTTGTTCTGGATATGCGTATAATTGGCCTGCCCGCAGTTCTCTTGATGACACAGAGAGTTGTGTCCAGAGCCTGATGATGCTCATATCTTCCCTGCAGAGGATAAGGTTCCCCTTAGAGAAGAGTTCTACGATGAGGAATATCATCCCTTCTTTGCCCCGAAATCGAAAGGTTACTGTCCTCTCCACTCCTTGCTGTTTAATTTCTTCCAGGATGGTAGACTCGAGGTATTTCCGAAGGGCCATGCAGAAGGCAAATGGCTTCGAAGGGTTTTGCTGCTTGAATTCTGTGAGGTAAAGATACCCTGGCAGTTTAATCCGAAGAAGGTATTTTTCTCCTTTGAAAAGCTGCAGCAAGAAATCATCCTGGTATGGTTGGAAGACTGCTGCAACTTTAGCGCCAATAAGGCAAGATATCTCTTCGATCACAAAGTGCAGTTCCACGCCGGTGAGATGTTTTTTCATTTTTTTTACTGATATATTCCCGGGAAATAATGTCCTTTCTTATAAGGCAACAACACAGACGTAAAATCGCTTCGTCTCGAAGTGAAGGTTTTTCTGTGAAAAACCGGTTTGCAGTCAGTGGTGTTGCTGCCACCAGCAGTCAAATTGATAGTGTCCTTTTTTTTCGTAACTTTCCCAACTTTATAAATTTAAGGTACTGATTTCGTCGGTATTTGAGGAAAACTATTTAAATCGTTGTCAGGCTCCCTATTGAGAGGGAGAAACATGAATCCGCAAGCGCAAGAACTAAATGAACTGCTAGAGAAAGAGAATCCGGTAGTGTTCAATGCGCTTTCAAAGAGGGGAAAAGAGATTTTCTTCCCAAAGAAGGGCATTCTTGGCCAGTCTGCAGAGGCGAAAGGAAAACAAATCAACGCCACAATAGGCATCGCCGTCGAGGACGATGGAAGCCCAATGCGCCTTCCTTCAATTGAAAAAAATCTTTCTCTCAAGCCAGAAGAGATATTCCCATATGCTCCAAGCTTTGGGAAGCAGGATCTTCGGCTAGCCTGGAAGGAGCAGATGATGAAGAAGAACCCCTCCCTCAAAGAGCCCATTTCTCTCCCGGTCATCACAAATGCTCTCACGCATGGCCTCAGCATGGCAGGCTACTTATTCATTGATGAAAATGATCACATCATCGTTCCAGACCCATTTTGGGGAAATTACCGGCTCATCTTCGAGGTGACGTATGGTGCAAAGATAGCGCCTTTTCCCTCGTTTCACAATAAAGCATTCAACCTGCAGGGGCTAGACAACGCATTGGAAGACGATGGAAAAAAGATCGTCTTGTTCTCTTGCCCAAATAATCCTTCTGGATACACGCCAACAAGGCAGGAAGCAAAGAAGATGGTGGAGATCATAAAGAAGCATGCAGAAAAAAAGCCTATTATCCTCATCATTGACGATGCGTACTTCGGGTTGGTCTATAAAGAGGGCATTGAGACAGAATCATTCTTCGCCCCCCTCGCCCATGCCCACAAGAACATTATTGCAATAAAGATCGATGGAGCAACAAAAGAGCAGTTTGCCTGGGGTCTTCGGGTGGGCTTTATCACATTTGCAAACAAGGACATGACAAAGCAAGGCCTCGGGGCTCTCGAGGCAAAAGCTGCAGGAGCAGTCAGGGGTACAATCTCCAATGCCTCAAACCTTTCCGAGAGTCTTGTCCAAAAGGCAATCACCTCGCCGACATTCGAGCAGGAGCACAATGAAAAATATGGCATACTCAAGCGCAGGTTTCTAAAAGTCGAAGAGGTGCTAAGAGACAAGAAGTTTGATGATGTTCTCGAACCTTTCCCGTTTAATTCAGGCTACTTCATGTGTGTGAGGCTAAAAGGCGGGATCGATGCAGAAAAAGTCAGAAAAGAGCTGCTGGAAAAACATGATACGGGTGTCATTGCGATCCAGGATTATATAAGAGTGGCATTTTCCAGCGTCCCGGAAAAAGATATCAAGAGGCTTTTTGATAATATATACAACGCAGCGGTGAGGTGTAAGAATGGATGAAGAGAGCAGGAAGAGACTGGAGGAGTTAAAGAACAAGCACGTGATGGAGATAGTTGATAAGTACGTCGCATTGTGCAAGCCCGCAAAAGTGACCGTGCTCAAGAATTCCAAAGAAGACGCTGAATATCTCAGAAAAAAGGCCATCGAGCAGGGTGAAGAGAGCCACCTTGCAACAGAGGGCCACACATTCCATTTTGATGGTATCAATGATCAGGCAAGGGACGGGGCAAATACCAAGGTGTTGATGCCAAAGGGAAAGAAGCTCAGCCCGGCGATCAATGTTGGCGACCGTGATGCATGCTTAAGAGAGATCACCCATCTTCTTGACGGGATCATGAAAGGAAAGGATATGTTTGTCTCTTTTTATTGCCTGGGCCCTCAGGATTCCCATTTCAGCTTGCTGGCATTACAGATGACTGACTCTGCATATGTCCTTCATAGTGAGGATATGCTCTATCGCCCAGGATATGAGATGTTCAGGCAATTGAATGGGTCATCAAAGTTTTTCCATTTTATTCATTCAGCAGGAGAGCTCGATGAGCGAAAGAACACAAAGAATGTCGGCGAGCGCCGAGTCTATATGGACCTTGTCGAAAAGAGGGTATTTTCGATAAATAACCAGTATGCCGGCAATAGTGTCGGTCTCAAAAAGCTCGCTCTCAGGCTCGCGATCCATAAGTCGAATCATGAGGACTGGCTTTGTGAACACATGTTCCTCATGGGTGTGAGCCCCGAGGGAAAGGGCCGCACGACTTTTTTCACAGGAGCATTTCCAAGCGGCTGTGGAAAGACATCGACCGCGATGGTTCCCGGCCAGACAATCATTGGGGATGATATTGCCTATTTGAGGATTGGCGATGATGGAATTGTGTATGGGGTGAATGTCGAGCAGGGAATTTTTGGCATCATTGAAGATGTCAATCCAATCGATGATCCTCTTATCTATCAGACGTTGACGACGAAGCGTGAGATCATTTTCTCCAATGTGCTCATCAATAACAATCAGCCCTACTGGCTTGGGATGGGTAAGGATATCCCGCTAAAAGGAGAGAACTTTTCAGGACAGTGGGAAAAGGGGAAAAAAGATGCGAATGAAAAAGATATCCCCGCCGCCCACAAGAATGCCAGGTACACAATAAGGATAGAGGAATTGCCAAATGCCGATCCAAACCTGCATAATCCTGGGGGTGTTCCCGTCAGCGGCATTATTTATGGAGGGAGGGACTCAGATACCTCGCCGCCTGTAGTCGAATCGCTCGGCTGGGCCCATGGGGTATTTATTGGTGCGGCACTAGAATCAGAGACAACCGCCCAGAAGATCGGGCAGGAGGGGGTGAGGGTGCACAATCCTATGTCGAATCTTGAGTTCCTCGTTGTTCCCCTAAGCCTCTACATCAAGAACCATCTTGCATTTGGAGAGAGGGCTGATAAGAAGCCAAAGATTTTTGCAACAAATTACTTCCTGAAAGACAACGGAAGATTTCTCAATGAAAAGGTTGACAAGAAGGTATGGCTCATGTGGATGGAAGGGCGAATTCATGGGGAGTATGGAAAGATTGAGACGCCCATTGGCTTTATCCCAAAATATGATGACCTCAAAAGCCTGTTCAGGAAGATTTTTGATAAGGAGTACACAAAAGAGGAATACAACAGCCAATTCGCTCTTCGGATAGACAAGCTGCTCGCCCGGTTAGACAGAATTGAGGGGGCATATCAGGAGGAGGAGGACATCCCGCAGAAGTTTTCAGATCACGTGAGCCAGCAGCGAATAAGGCTGCAGAAAGCAAAACAAAAGACAGGGAAGGGGATTATCCTTCCGGAAGAATTTGTAGGTTAAGGCTCTGCAACATCCTTATCATTCAGGGCATTGAATGCAATATCCTTGAATTCCCATATCAGGGGATTTTCTCCGCTGAGTGTTATCTTGAGGGGGGCGCCAAAGAAATTGTCCAGCCACATCTCGCCAGTGCCTTTTTTGGATGTGAAGGTGATGACTATTCCTTTTCTGCTGCCGATTGATTCTGATCGCTGTGTCATCGTGGCGCTTTCGATCGCATCCAGCCAGTCAAGCGGTGCCATGATGGCCACGCTATCATACGCAGCTTCGAATCGTTTTGCTGGGTCAGGACATCGCCTCTGGTCCCTTGCCTCGCATCTCCCCACAGTCTCTTTCGTCCTTGTAGTATAGTACACGGTATCATAATTTGTCTCTTTATTATAGAGATCCGGGGCAAAAAGCTTCACTTTTGCTTTGTCACCGATGATAAAATATTGGTTGTGTTGCGGATTATTTCCCGGATCATCATAGTAGAAGGAATAGCTTTTTACCTTGCTCCGTGCGGTATCGATGAGCTTTTGAGTGTCAGCATCGATGGACAAAAAAGGCTTTGGTTCAGAGATGATATCTTCTGGAGGGGCCTCTGTGTATTCCTCGCGAGCGGTATCTTCTCTGTTGGTATCAGCACTATCCATTGCACCAGGCTCTTTGACAGCAGGCTGCGCACAGGCAAAGAGCAGTAAAAGGACAAGAATGATAAGGATGTGTTGTTTCATGATATCACCCAAGGGTCCAAAGACAAGAAATTTTAAATATATTCCGGTTTTGTAAAGAAAATGAAATGTTTGTTGTGGGGTTCAAAAGGAAAAAATTCAGGGAAAGCAGGTAAAGCGCTCTCAGAGCCTAATTTCAAAAGGGTGGTGACAGAGTGGCACAAAAGATCGGAAAGAAATGATAGACTAGATAAATGCTTATAAGGAATAAGAAAAAAAGAAGTGGGAGGGAATCTATATGACAGTATTATCTGATAGGGACATAAAAAAAGAGCTTATCTCAGGAAGGTTAGTCGTGCAAGGTATTGATATTGAGGAAGTATCATTAGCATGTGTTGACCTTTCACTTGGAAACCGATTTAGAATCTTTAAGCATACAGAGATAACTCATATCGACACGCGTCATAAGGTGAGTGATGATGAATTGATGGATCTCATTGAGGTGGGTAATGAGAAACCATTTATCATCCATCCAGGTGAGCTCGTCCTTGGGATCACCAAGGAATACATCAAGATTCCTGATGACCTTGTAGCAAGGCTGGATGGGAGGTCTTCTCTTGGCCGCCTGGGGGTAGTCATCCATTCAACTGCAGGCAGTGTTGATCCAGGTTTTGAAGGGTATTTGACATTAGAGATCGCAAACATCTCCAAGGTACCCGTTGTCCTCTGGCCTGGTTCAAAGATTGCCAGGCTCACGTTTGATCGCCTCAGCAGCCCCTGCGAGACTCCTTATAATAAGAAGAAGGGAGCAAAGTACTACAAGCAAACTGGCCCTTGGGCGAGCAAGATCGGGCAGGATTGAGCCGACCAAAATGGACTCAAATGGAAATTGTATATCCCAAATAACAATAAACTATTTATAATCTGAACAAGAGTGTAGCAGTGAACATGAGAGCTAATTTAGCACAAGAAGCAAAAGTAGTATTAAGAGATTGTGTTGTCCCACAGTATGAGGGGATGGATGATCTTGAAGAAATTGCGCAGAGAATGGTTGATGCTCACAGAGATCATGTTGACGCAGTGCTAATGGATACAAGGGATATGCATAAAACCGCTTCACGTGGAGATGGAGGAATACACCTATCATCTGTGCGGTTATATGTACTAACTAATTATCCTGAAGGAGAGTACCATGGGCGGGAGTTTCAGGATATCGCCAGCAAACACCCCACTCAACATATGGAGGTTGATGTTGTTTCTTTGCCAACGGAGAGATATCTCGAGGGAATAGGAACAGAAATACTGTGTGTATCTCCTGCTGTTGTCGTATATAAATCAGAACGGTTCCAGACAAGATAAGTGCCTTCTTTCTGATTATTATTGAGAATTGACCTATTTTTGATATTTGTTCTATTTAATGTGAACCCAAAAGTTGAAACAAATGTTACAGAATAAAATATTTCTAATCCGCCCTTGATGGCCCATACGTCATCGAGATCATTGATGCAACAAACATGAGGAAAAAGAACAGTGAGAAGGTAAACTGCCATTTTGTGGAGAGAGTGCCCACATAAAAGATAGAAACGAGGAACCCAAGGATGCTTGTGACCATAAACGCGCTGTTCAATGGGTAATATACTTTTTGCATCATCTCACCTCTTTTCAATATGCATGACATTCTCATTATTTAAAGGTTATGTCTTAAAGGATATAAAATTCAGCTTCAGGCTGGCTGCTTTCTTCATATCCTCCCTCATCTTTTCCATGAATGCTGTCATCTTCCGGGCAGCGAGCTGTTTGATTTCACCTGCGGTCATTCTGCCGGATTTATATTCATCATAGATTTTCTGCAGCTCATCATCACTCTCGATGAGGTGCTGCTTGAGCAGTTCAAATACCATGCATTTTTCCGGCTCTCCGCCAAGGCGTCGGTGTTCTTCGAGCGTTGAGCGCCCGCCAGAGATCGCCCGCATGATCTTCTTCTTCACTATGGCATCATCCTCAGGCAGTTCAATGCAGCTTTCCGGCTTTGATTTTGACATCTTCAGGTCCCCTTGAAGACTGGGAGTGTATTTGCACATGATCGCAGATGGCAAAAAGAATTTCGTCTCTTTAGTGCGGCGGACAATATCCCTAGTCAGCCGGATGTGGGGATCCTGGTCCACCCCAACAGGGATGATGCCGGGCATCCTTTCCTTCAATTGTGGGTAGAGGATGTCTCCTGATTGAGTAAGAGCGCTCATGATTCTGGAAGGATCCGCCTTTCCATAGATTGCCTTGAACTCTGCAAGGGTTATTTTTTGTGCAAAGGTAAATGCTAATTGCACAACGTCCCTGTTTTGTGACTGGAAGTAGAACGTTGTCTTGGCAGGATCAAGGCCAAGGGCAATATATGCAGGGATATGAAATGATAATGCCCGTTTCCTCGCTTCCTCTAAGCTCACCTTCCGGACAGCTGATGCCTCAAGGTCGGCAACAAGGATATAGGTATGGGCTCCATGGTCCTGGAAATACCTGACCATCTCGACAACCATCTTGTTCCCGAAGTGCAGGTGGTCATTGGTCGGCATAAAACCTGTCAGCACATAATACGGTTTCTTTTCTTCGATACAAGTGGCAATTCGCTGAAGGTCCCGTCCGGCAAAGACGATCCCCCGCCTCATCAGCCGGTTTGGATCTGGAAAGATTTTTTGGTCAAAATGTTCCAGCCCAAACTGTTCTATGATCCGTTCATAGTCCTCGACTAATACTGACCCCCAGGGATCGATCCTGTTGACTGCCATCTGTTTCCAAAACCTTGTGTCATTTATAAGAGTTACTTCTGAAATACATCACCGACAGGAAAGGATGGCACGACGATTTGTTCAATCCCTCCCTGCCCAAGCAGATGTTTGTCTGATGCGCAGATATGTAGGTTCGGTGTTCCTGCCCGGATCTGTTCAAGTTCAAAGACAAGGCCTGCTAGCTCTTGTGCATCATATCTTATAGTTGAGGGCAGATAGAGTACCCCACCCTCATTAGGTACTGCTTTGCTCTGAACAGCGATTGTGGCATGGAGCCTGCTGCTTGCAAAATGTTCATAATCACCATTCCCATTGCAGAGTCCGATAAGGATTTTTTTTTCATATGAATATTTTATTGTCATGTTCTCACCTGTAGTGTAATTCTGATCATACAGTACATATCTGATCATATCCTCCATTATCACCAATTTTTTACGGTCAAGAAAGGAGTTGCCACCAGCAGGTGTCATGGCTCCTGAAAAAATAGTGTCCTAATAAGAATGAATTACTGCTGCCAAAGGCAATCACTGTTTTTCATGGTAAGGGGAAGAATCTGTTTTTATTTATAAATTCATCTGTAACATTTATATACCGGGCAGCCAAGAGGATCATATGAAGCATTCCTGGCGTATCACTCTTCTCCTTATCTTCCTGTTTATCATCTCCCAGTATGTAGGGATATTTATCACCTCAAGATATGTCAGGGTAACACAAGAGCAGTCCATCAATCCGATCACTGGTGAAAAGGAGTTCGAGCGTACGATCAATGTCAATGACTTGCCCTATGCAATGGAGCGCCCGCCGGTGGAAGAGAAAAGTTCTTTCATATACATATTCGGGGCGATCATTCTTGGGACAATCATTTTTCTGCTCCTTATTCGCTTCAAGCGTTTTACCCTCTGGAAGCTCTGGTTTCTCCTCGCAGTGATCCTGTGCCTGCTCATCTCCCTCGCCCCTTTTATTCCAGAGCATGCTGCCCTGCTGCTAGCTATCATCCTTGCCTGCTGGAAGATATTTCGTCCAAATCCATGGATCCATAACTTTACTGAGCTCTTTATTTACGCGGGATTGGCAGCAATCTTCGTTCCTATCATGAACATATCATCCATTATTATTCTTCTTATTCTCATCTCTGTCTATGATGTCATCGCAGTGAGAAAAACAAAGCACATGGTAACCTTGGCAACTGCCCAAACAAACGCAAAGATGTTCGCAGGTTTTTCTCTTGGTTATCAGGAAGGGGGAACAACAGACCAAAAGGTGAAAGTTGCTCCATCAACAAAGACCAAAGCGAAGGTGAAAGGAAAAGCAAGGATGGCGATCCTTGGCGGGGGAGATGTGTGTTTCCCTCTTCTCTTTGCAGGAGTTGTCATGAAAGATATTGGCCTTGTTCAGAGTTTGATTATCCCAATCACCGCTGCAATATCCCTGGGGTATTTGTTCTACACAGCAGAGAAGGGAAAGTTTTATCCCGCAATGCCTTATCTTAGTGTTGGGTGTTTGGTTGGATATGGTTTAGCGCTTCTTATTTAGAAGAGATAAATCAGTGTTATTATCACAAGAAAAAAATAAGACTATTGTTTATATAATTTTCGTAATCCTTCAGCAAAGGCTTCTTCACAAGCAGGAAGAATAAAACGCTGAGAATAAGCTAGCACTTGATCAAAGGTTGGTCTTACAACCTCATTTTGCGCGGCGCCCCTTCGGGCGCACTGCTCGCTTCGCTCGCACGTACCCCACGAAGGCGGTTATGGCTGTCGACGTCGCGATTAATGGCAAGGAAACCGGAACCGTAGTCGAAAGCGCGCAGCCACGAAGCCCGCCACAAAGAATTACTTCCTGAGATACCTGCAACTGTAGTTCGAACATACTCAGGGCCCAACACATAAATCCTTGTCTCAGTGATTCCAGACCAAGATATTCAACAGTATACCCTAAACGATTCATCACAGCAAGTTCCTCATCACGTGGATCAGCAAAACCTTTCCTATATCGAACATGACCATCACTAGTCCTTAAAGCAAGAAAACGATACTCTTGATCATTTCCAGACAATCGCAACTGGCTCATATCAACAACAACACTATCTTCAGCACTCCTTGCCGCCTCAGCCTCTGCACGATCAGGACAAAAATTCCCTCTCTGGAGCAACTGATCATAAGAACTGTTTTGTGTATCATACAAATGACGAAGAACAAGATTATCAGACTCACGAGTAATAACCCAATCAACACCACCATCACTACGAGGAAAATACCTATGACCCTCAGCAGTATAAAACCATTGATCCCACAACTCAGGAGTAGTTAAGCGCTCAGCCAGTAATTGATCAACACAAAGAAAAGTTCCAGGAACAAGTTCTCTATATGATCGTAAATCACCA
>Ga0209212_1002706_pt1 | contig 24611 bp, 24 predicted proteins | sample RifGroC2_FD_183996 | JGI IMG/M metagenome (GOLD analysis project Ga0209212, IMG submission 183996) | Groundwater microbial communities from Rifle, Colorado, USA - Groundwater C2 (SPAdes) (version 2) | ecosystem: Environmental > Aquatic > Deep subsurface > Groundwater | place: Rifle, Colorado... | reverse complement strand
TGGACCAGTCTGCTGTAAAGTGTGTAGAGGATTATACAAAGGCAGGGCTTCCTATTGATGCAGAGGCATTATTATTAATAGAAGTGGACGGGGATGAAATTTCTGCCAAAAGACAGATAGAGAAAATTGGAGATATATGCAGTAAAACAGGTGCGAGGGAGGTAAGGATTGCAAGAGATGAAGCGGAAAGGGAATCGCTCTGGAAGGCGAGGAGGGCTATATCACCTGCCCTCGGACATCTCGCACCGACAAAGATAAATGAAGATATAACTGTGCCGAGAAATAAAGTGCCTGATATTATCAGGAGATTAAGGGATATTGCCTCAAAATATAGGCTCAATATTGTAAACTTCGGTCATGCAGGTGATGGGAACATCCATGTAAATATAATGACCGATAGTAAAAATAAAGAAGAACTGAAAAGGGCAGATGAGGCAGTTGGAGAGATATTTAAGGCAACACTTGAGCTTGGAGGGACAATCTCAGGAGAACACGGTATAGGGATTACAAAGAGTAAATACATAAGTGCTGAACTCGGGGCTAAGGGTATGGAGGTAACAAGAAAAATTAAAAAAGTCTTTGACCCGAATAACATAATGAACCCGGGGAAAATATTAAGTGAATAATAATTCCATTAATACTGTCATGAAGATTTTAAAAAGAGAGACAAAGAAATGGGAAGACCCGATTGTAACTAAGATTTCAAAACTCGCCCCTGCAGGCGGTAAGCAGGGGAGCGAGAGGTCTCCATTTAAAGTCCTTATAAGCTGTATCTTAAGTCTCAGAACAAAGGATGAGACTACATCTGCCGCCTCTCACAGACTCTTTAGCATAGCGGATACTCCAGAAGAAATAGTTAAGCTCACAAAGAGAGAAATAGAGAAAACTATATATCCTGTCGGTTTCTATAGAATTAAGGCAGGAAATATACTTTCTATAAGCTATGACCTTATAAACAAATATGACTCAAAAGTCCCCGATACTATAGATGAGCTATTAAAATTTAAAGGTGTGGGGAGAAAGACAGCCAATCTTGTTGTTACGCTTGGATATAAGAAAGCAGGTATCTGTGTAGATACCCATGTCCACAGGATAACGAACAGGTGGGGATATGTAAAAACAAAAAATCCAGAAGAAACTGAATTTGCCTTAAGGGAGAAGCTTCCTCGAAAATACTGGCTGATTATAAACGACCTTCTTGTAACCTACGGCCAGAACCTCTGCAAACCTATTTCTCCACACTGTAGTATATGTCAGATTAACAAGTTCTGTAAAAGGATAGGAGTTGATAGGAGCAGATAAATTTAATTTTTGTTCTTCATTATCTCATCTATTGGGACACTGTAGGTATCAATCTTTTTTCCGGGGATAAAATATTTCTCCCCCGCCCACTGCCCTAAGTCTATAAGCTTGCACCTCTCCGAACAGAAGGGTCTGAACTCACTCTTCTCCCATTCAAACTTATTCTTGCATATAGGACATTTTGTCTTTTTCATATATAACTCTCCCTATCCAGACTCCTATACTGAATTGCCTCAGATATATGCTCTGGTTTTATATTTTCCACACCTGATAAATCTGCGATAGTCCTTGATACTTTCAATATGCGGTCATAAGCCCTTGCTGATAGTCCCATCTTGCTTATTGCCATTTCCAACAGCCCTTTTGATTCATTGTCTATCTGGCAGAATTTCTTTATATATTTTGCAGACATTTGTGCATTGCAATATATTTTTGATTTTTTGAATCTCTCAATCTGGATATCCCTTGCCTTCTTTACCCTCATCCTTATTGCCTCCGACTTCTCTCCCCCTGTCTCATCAGAGAGTTCCCTATATTTAAGTGAAGGGACATCTATATGAATATCTATCCTATCCATTAGGGGACCTGATATTCTGGATAAATATTTCTGTATCTGTAGAGGCGTGCAGTTGCACTCTTTTTGAGAACCTCTGTTACCACATGGACATGGATTCATAGCTGCAACAAGCATGAAATTGGCAGGAAATGTGAGAGAGCCTGATGCCCTTGATATTGTAACCTTTCCATCTTCAAGAGGCTGTCTTAATGCCTCCAATACATTTCTTCTGAATTCAGGCAGTTCATCAAGAAATAATATGCCATTATTAGCTAAAGAAATTTCTCCAGGCATAGGAAAATTCCCGCCGCCTATCAGTCCAGCATCTGATATACCTGTATGGGGAGACCTGTATGAGCGTGTTGATACGAGAGCCTTGCCATCTCCCAACAGTCCCATAATGCTGTGAATCTTTGTAGTCTCTATTGCCTCATCAAGACTCATATTCGGAAGTATTGTAGGTATTCTTTTTGAGAGCATGGACTTGCCCGCTCCGGGCGGTCCTATCATTATTATATTATGCCCACCTGCGGCGGCTATCTCTAATGCCCGCTTTACATGATACTGCCCCTTTACCTCAGAAAAATCCACATCGTAACTTCTATATTCCTCAAATACCTTTTCAATATCAATTAAAAGAGGGGATATTTTTAAATTACCATTTAAGAACTCTACTACCTGCGGAAGATTCTCTACAGGATATACACTTATTCCCTCAACAACTGCTGCCTCCTTTGCATTATCTGAAGGGAGAATTATTCCATTTATATTATTTGCCTTTGCAGATACCGCAATAGGAAGGGCGCCTTTGACAGGCTTTATCCTGCCGTCAAGGGACAGCTCGCCGAGGATTATAAATTCTTTGATTTTATCGGATTTTATAAATCCACCGGCATTGAGGATTCCTACTGCTATCGGAAGGTCAAACGACGAGCCTTCCTTCTTTATATCAGCAGGTGCAAGGTTTACAGTAACCCTTTTCTGCGGGAAATCAAACCCTGTGTTCTTTATTGCAGACATGACCCTGTCCCTGCTCTCCTTGACGGCAGCATCAGGGAGTCCTACTGTGGAGAAGGCAAATAATCCAGAAGCTAAATCTACCTCTACTTCTACTATGTAGGCATCAATTCCATAAATGGCACTGCTTAGAATTTTTGAGAGCATAAAAAAGATAGAAGACAGAATACAGAAATCAGAATCCAGAGATTTTTATTCTGAATTCTGACTCCTGAATTATGATTTTTTTAACTTCTTATATTCTACCAAAAATTACCTCACAAGCTAACCCATGCGAATGAAGCGAAGCATAATGAACATCAGTGTTAAGCGATTCGTTCTACGCTATCTTGCCTTTAATGGAAATCTTTCTGTATGTTCTATTATCTCAATAGTGAGGTCTATATCCAATTCTGGCCAGTAAAAATGTCCCACATGCGGTTCCTCTACATTAAGGTTCTATTTTCTTAATTTTCTCCCCATCCCTTGCTAAATTCCAAATGAATATGAGGGGGATTATGGTCATCATAAAACATTCTAACAATTATTCCGAAAAATGCTGCTATAACTGGCATTATCTATATTCTACCACAGCTAACATTCTCTTTTAAGTTTCTTCAACATTATGCGGATTATAGGAATTAAGGGTGAGATAGTCAAGGAGAAAAATTACAGGAGAAAAATTATAAACCCTTTAAAAATGAAGATAAAATCTTTTCAGTGGAGACTATATGTTTATTCAGCCCAAGTTCTTTACTATCAATTCCAAGGGCAATGCCAACCAATTGTGGAAGATGCAGAATCGGCAGGTTTAACTTAGTTTGTACAATCTTATCAATCTCTGGCTGGTATGAGTCAAGATTGAGATGACATAGTGGGCACGGCGTGACAAGGCAATCTGCATTTTTTTCTTTCGCCTCCTTGAGGCTTATGCCTGACATAGTGAGAGAACTCTCTTTATTCATCATTACTATAGGGAAGCCACAACACTTAGACCTTCCATCATATTGAACGGGCTCACCACCAAGGGCTATTATTAAATCCTCCAGTGCAGTCGTCCTGTCTGGAGAAGAAAAATTTGAGTATGCAGAAGGTCTTAAGAGATAGCACCCGTAAAATGGTGCAACCTTAAGTCCTTTTAAGGGTCTTGTAACCAATCTTTTCAATTTATCAATGCCATAATCCTCAATCAAAATATGAAGGAGGTGTTTTACCTTAACTTTCCCTTTATACTGATGACCGCCATCTTTTAAAATTTCATTTATATTGCCTTTTCTTTTTACATCTCCATTTATACTCTTTTGAGCCTTCATCATCACACCTTGACATGTGCCGCATATATTCATTATGTCGAGGTTTAACTCCTCGGCAATGGCAAATGTTCTTGCATTTAATGTATCACTTAGCAGTGGGTCTTTCTCAGAAATTACTCCCGCACCACAGCAGGAGACATTTGTAAGCTCATGGAGCTCTATGCCGAGTCTCTTTGCAACTGCTACAGAGGAACTGTAAAGCTCCCTCCCCGCCCCCTTCGCCACACATCCTGTATAAAATGCGTATTTCATATTACTGAATTAGCCACTGACTTACACGGACTTTAAAAATAAGAGAATAATTTAGTCAGTGAAAGTCTGTGGCAAAATTATTTTTTTAATCTTTTGAATATCCTCTTCACATCATCCATTTCATCAATATGCTTGTGAATAATTGGAGGATTCTTCCCTTTCAAAAACATCCTTATCCCGACTGGGATAAGGCTCAAAAGACCGGGGATATTAAATATTCCCATTGACTTTACAGGTATTATATTCTCATTCAACCTTCCGCTGCTCCTTATAGAATCTACAAAACCCTCTACATGCCTTGCACCGTTATTATTAACTATACCCATTTTTATTGCAGTTGTTCTAAGAGACACTATTCTGTCCATAGGCTTTACCTCTGCGGGGCATCTCTCAACACACTCTCCGCAGTGGGTGCAGTCCCAGATTCCATTCGCCTCACTTAAATTTATAACCCTTTCCAGCGTTGCCTTATCCCTTGAATCGTCAACAAATCTCTGTGCCTTGGCAAGTACAGCTGGTCCAAAAAACTTCTCATTTGATGCCCAACTATTACAGTCTGATACACAAGACGCGCACATTATACAGGTGGATGCCGCATCTATTCTGTGGAAGTCTTCAGGAGACTGTCTTGTTTCTTTAACATTGACTGCTGACTGCTGACTGCCGGCTGCCTCTGTCACAAGCCATGGTTTAACTTTCTGAAATTTTGAAAAGAATGGCTCTAAATCAACAACAAGGTCTTTTAAAACCTTTGCATTGCCAAGCGGCTCTATCTTCATCCTCCCATTAATTATCTCTTCAGCCGCCTGAGTCTTGCAGGCAAGCTTTGGATGTCCATTCACCTTTACCGCACATGAACCGCAGATGGCGCTTCTGCATGACATGCGGTGGGTCAATGTCCCATCCTTTGTCCATTTAATGAGATTAAGACAGTCCAATACCGTCGCCCCTTCCGGGACATTCATCTCATAATCCTTATAATAAGGCTTACTGTCCTTTTCCGGATTAAATCTTCGTATTGAAAAAATTACTTTTGACATTGGTCATTGGTCATTGGTCATTGGTCATTTGTAGCTGCTGACTAATGACTAATGACGGTGTTAGTATTTCCTCTCCTCTGGTTGATGTTTTGTAATAGTCACAGACTTATATTTTAATTCAATCCCCCCGTCAGGTTTTTTGTAAGATAGAGTATGCTTAAGCCACTTTGCATCATCCCTCTTTGGGAAATCTGTCCTCGCATGTGAACCCCTGCTCTCTTCCCTATTAATGGCACTCACAACTATGACTTCCGAATACTCAAGCATATGCTGTAATTCTACAGCCTCAATCAGTTCTGAATTAAATGTCTTCCCCCTGTCTGTCACCTTTGCCTTTTTAAATCTCCCCTGCAACTCCTTCACTTTTTTCAGGCAGGTTTCTAAACCCTCTTTATTTCTGAATACTCCACAACTGGACATCATAATCTCTTTGAGTTCATTTCTTATATTATTCATGCTCTCTGTCCCTGATGTATTCATAATAGTATCTATCCTGCCTCTCACAGAGGAAATCTCTTGATTTTTATTAATATCATGCAGCTTCGCATTGCCTGTAAATTCCATCAATGCCTTTCCTGTCCTTCTGCCGAATACAAGTGCGTCAAGGAGGGAATTTGTCCCAAGCCTGTTTGCCCCATGAACAGAGACACAGGCACATTCTCCTGCCGCAAAGAAGCCTGTAATCTTTGTCCCTTTGTCATCTATTATAACCTGTCCGTCTTTATCAGCAGGTATCCCGCCCATTGAATAATGGGCAGTCGGCTGAATCGGTATAGGTTTTTCAATACAGTCCACTCCAATAAAATCTATTCCAAGCTGTCTAATCTGAGGCAGCTTTTCCAGTATCTTCTCCCTGCCGAGATGACGGAGGTCTATATATACATAATCCTTGCCGTTTATTCCTCTGCCTTCATTAACTTCCGTCTGGACAGAGCGGGAGACTATATCTCTCGGAGCCAATTCCATTTTAGCCTTTGCATACTTCTCCATGAATCTCTCGCCTTTTCCGTTTACGAGATACCCGCCTTCACCCCTTGCCGCCTCTGACACAAGTATCCCCTGACCGTAAAGTCCTGTGGGATGGAACTGGACAAACTCCATATCTTCAAGAGGAATCCCTGCCCTGTATGCCGCTATTATCCCGTCTCCTGTGCTGGCAAAGGCATTTGATGTAATGCTAAATGCCCTCCCGTATCCGCCTGTGGCAAACAGTACTGCCTTCCCTCTCAGGACCTCCAGTCTGCCTGTCTTTATATCATAGGTAACTACGCCCTTGCATACATTGTCCTCTACAATAAGCGAAAGGATATACCACTCAGAATATATCTTGATTTTATCTGCCTTCTTAATCACCTGCTCATATAAGGCATGAAGAAGTGCATGGCCTGTCCTGTCAGCGGCGTAACATGCACGCGGTCTTGAATGCCCTCCGAACTCCCTCTGGGCAATCCTTCCGTCCTCTGTCCTGCTAAAGACACACCCCATATGCTCCATCTCTATAATGGCATGAGGCGCATCCTTAACCATCATCTCTATTGCATCCTGATCTCCAAGAAAATCACTACCCTTTACAGTATCATACATGTGCAATTCCCATGAGTCATCGGTGGAGTTTGCAAGTGATGCCGCAACACCTCCCTGTGCTGCACCTGAATGGGAACGGGTGGGATATACCTTCGTGATAATGGCAGTATCATATTTATCGCACACCTCAAGGGCTGCCCTCATGCCTGCCAATCCAGCGCCAACTATGATTACATCGTGAGTCAACATAAATTATTTTTTCTGAATTTTAAACTGATTATAAAAGGAATGAAATTATAAAATAGAAATTGATAGATTTGCAATTTATTTTTGCAATTTTTTTGTTCTTTAAGGGCTTCGTCTATATTTTTTCATCCCTTCCTCATAAAGGTCATTACCGTAAATGTCATTCACAACTATCACCTGAAAATCCTCTACCTCCATTTTCCTTACCGCCTCCGTCCCTAAATCTTCATACGCTATAACATCAACCTTTTTTATACTCCTTGCAATAAGTGCCGCAGCACCCCCAATAGCAGCAAAATATACACACTTATGCTTTTTCATGGCATCAACAACATCCTTTGACCTTTTTCCCTTCCCAATCATACCCTTCATCCCTGCCTCCATCAGCCTTGGAGCATAAGGATCCATCCTCCCGCTTGTAGTCGGTCCAGCAGGACCTGTTACATAACCGGGTCTTGCAGGTGCAGGTCCCACATAATATATAATCTGCCCCCTTATATCAAAGGGGAGTTCCTTTCCGCTATTCAAAAGGTCAACAAGCCTCTTATGAGCCGCATCCCTCGCAGTATAAAGAGTGCCGGTTATCAAAACCTGATCCCCAATCTTTAACTTCTCTATAACCTTATCTGTAAGAGGTGTTGTCAATCTAATAATTTCTGCCATTATAAAACTATCTCCTTATGCCTGCTGGCGTGGCAGGATATATTAACCGCTACTGGCAGACTTGCAATATGACACGGGAATTTTTCAATATGAACTGCCATCGCATAGAATCTCCCGCCAAAACCTTCTGGTCCCATCCCGAGGTCATTAATCTTTTTTAACAAATCTTCCTCTATTTCTTTTAAAACAGTGTCAGGGTTTGTTGAGCCGATTGGTCTTAAAAGTGCTTTTGTTGCTATTTGGGCAGCCTTTTCAAGAGTGCCGCCAATTCCCACACCAACAACTACAGGCGGGCATGGGTTTGAGCCAGATTCCAGCACTCTCTGGATTACATAATTTTTAATCCCCTCAATTCCATCAGCAGGCTTTAACATTGTAACCCTGCTCATATTTGAACTCCCGCCGCCTTTTGGGGCACAGATAATTTTTATTTTGTCGCCGGGGACAATATCGTAATTGATTACAGCAGGTGTATTATCACCGGTGTTCTTCCTTGTAAAGGCATCACAGATAGATTTTCTCAGATAACCCTCTTTATACCCCTGCCTCACACCTTCATTAATTGCATCTGAAAGAGAGCCTCCTTCAATATGAACATCCTGACCCACATCCACAAAAAATACTGAGAACCCTGTATCCTGACATATTGGAATCTTTTCATGCCAGGCAATCTCTGCATTCTTTTTAAGTGCATTTAAGACCGCCTTGCCTACAGGCGACTCCTCTGTCTCCAGACCTCTATCAAATGCATGAAGGACATCCTCAGGGAGGTTATAGTTCGCCTCCATACATAGGTTTTTCACCGCTTCTGTTATTTCTTTAATATGAATATTTCGCATATTAGAATACTGAATTTAGAATTCAAAATACAGAATACAGAATTTTTTATTCTGACTTCTGACTTCTGGCTTCTGGCTTCTGGCTTCTCAGATACTCCACCAACAGCCTTACTCCCACACCTACTGCACCTTTGGGGATATAAGGCTTGCCGTTATATTCCCATACTGTCCCTGCTATATCAAGATGAGCCCACTTAAACTTACCTGCAAATTTTTTTAAGAATGCAGCAGCAGTAATTGTGCCTCCGCCTCTCCCCCCGACATTCTTCACATCCGCAATGTCGCTTTTATTCTGTTCCTCATATTCTTCCCACAGAGGAAGCTCCCACACCCTCTCCCCGCTCTTTTCTCCTGCCTTCTTTATTGCCTCAATCAAGTCTTTATCATTCCCCAGTAATCCTGATGCATGATAACCAAGTGCAATTATACATGCCCCTGTAAGAGTTGCCAAATCTATTACTGCCTTCGGCTTATATCTCTCTCCATAGGTAAGGGCATCTGCGAGAATCATTCTTCCTTCGGCATCTGTGCTTATAACCTCTATTGTTTTGCCTGACATAGCTTTGACAACATCGCCGGGCTTATCCGCCTTTCCACTTGGCATATTTTCAGTTGCAGGGATAAGTGCTATGACATTTACAGGGAGCTTAAGATCTGCTGCTGCCTTTATAGCACATATCGCTGCTGCACCACCTGCCATATCGTGCTTCATCTCCTCCATCTTTTCGCTTGGTTTTATTGATATTCCACCGCTATCAAATGTAAGCCCCTTTCCTGCAATTAAAACTGGCGGCTCTCCCTTCTTTCCGCCGCTATATTCCATGATTATAAATTTCGGCGGCTCATCGCTTCCCCTCGCAACCGCCAGCAATGCACCCATTTTCAACCTCTCCATATCTGCCCTATCCAAAATTTTGCATCTAATACCCGATTTCTTTGCAATTCTCTTTGCCTGTTCAGCAAGATATGTAGGTGTAGCAGTATTTGCAGGATGATTTATCATATCTCTGGCGATATAAACTGCCTCCGAAATCTTCACTGCATCATCAAGCCCTTTTTTAATCTCTTTATCTTCTTTCTCTACTAAAAGAGCAATCTCATCAACCTTTTTTATCTCCTCCCTCTTTTCTGTCCTATAGCTTGTAAAATCATAGAGGGAAAGGATTCCCCCTTCAGTAACTGCCTTTGATATTTCGTAATCGGATACCTTCTTTATTTTTACCTGTGCAAGGGCAGTAGAAAATTTCTTTAACCCTAAATCCCTTACAGCCTTAGTTGAATTTCCCGATGCCTGCCTCAGTTTTTCTATTTTAAAATCCTTCTCCTTCCCAAAACCAACCAATAAAACCCTCTCGGCAGGGAGTTTACCCTGTGTATAAATAAGCCTTATTTGATTCGGCTTCCCCTCAAAATCCTTATCCTTAAAGAGCTTCGCTATCAGTCCATTAAGTCTCTTATCAATAACCTTTGCCAACCCCTCAGGCTTTTTGCCCTCAAATGCTCCCACTACAAGACACCCTGTCTTATGCCTTTCAATACTCTCTCTTTTTAAATATACTTTCATAAAAAAATTACTACCCCCTTTCATTAATAAAATATCTTTGAAATACCCTTTGATATCATTTTCTAAAAAGTTCTTCACTCAACAGGTGCAAATCCATTTTAAGATAAGCAGCAACATCCTTTAATATTTTACTCAATGTGCCAATTCTAAGAGATTTATGCTGAGGAATGGTAATGTGATGTTCAATCCCTTAGAAGATAGTAGTCAGTCGCATATGGCTCCCAGTCTGACGAGTACTCTTGTATCCGTATCTACCAAAGAGCTGAGCCAGCTCCTCTCCGCTCATATCACGAGGCAATTTCATACTGCAAGCAACTCCTCTTTCACTATATGAAGACGAATAATCTTTGGCCTTTCTGCCTCCTCAAAGTGGCATACTACCGCATCCTGCACCGCCTTTTTTAACTCTTCAAAAGTATCAGCCTCGGTAAAAATAGAAAAACCTAATGCCCTCGCTTCATATCCACCCTCCGGAGATTCTTCTACAGCAAAAATAATTTCTTTTTCCATATTTGTCTCCAATCTATTTTCAATTTCTTAACCCTTTTTCCTCATTATAAAAAGATATTTAAAACCTCGCAAATACTTTTTGCTATTATGCATAAAGTTTGCTTTATATTTTAAGATTATTCAAGGTATCAAGATTTTTTCAGTGCCTCAACTGCGTATTTCTTCCCTTCCTCCACACCTGGCTGGTCAAAGGGGTCTATGTTGTAGAGACCGCCCGCAAATGCAGTGCTTACTTCAAGCATATACATAATCTGACCTATGGCAGGTGGATTTACTTCTGGGAAGGTAATAGTGCAGTTTGGTCTGTTATTTTTTGAGAGTGCATATTCAGTCCCTTCCATTTCTATGTTTATTAGTTCATTCAGGGTATGGCCGCACAAATAAGAAATTTCAGCCCTATCCTTGAAGACATCAGGCATAACTGCCTTCCCCCTGAATTTCTCAACCTTTAAGAATGTAACAACCTTATCAAATGGTCCTTCTACATATAACTGAATCTGTGAGTGCTGGTCTGTTACACCCAATGCCTTAACAGGTGTCTGCCCGACATTTATAACCTTTCCATCAAGGGAGTATTTTTTACCGAGACTCTCTGCCCAAAGCTGTCTGAACCAGTCCGATATATCTTTAAGGGCATAGGAGTAAGGGAGCATTACTGTTATCTTTTTTTTCTTTTTCGTATCAGCCAGATAAAGCATTGAGGCGTAAAGATAGGCAGGGTTATCAATAATAGAATCCTTCCTGCACCTTTCATCCATGAGGGCAGCGCCTTTAAGTAACCCCTTAATATCAATACCAACTACTGAGGCAGGCAGAAGCCCTACCGGTGTAAGGACACTGAACCTCCCCCCAACGCCGTCAGGGACAATAAAAGACTTGAGGCCCATTTCATCAGCAATCTTCCTCAAAGTCCCTTTAACCCTGTCTGTGGTAACAACAATATTTTCCTTTAACCTGTCCCCTTTCAATTTCTTCAACCTGTCATAAATAATCATAAACTGGCTCATCGTCTCCGCAGTGCCGCCAGATTTGGTAACCACATTGAATATGGTTTTATCCATATCAAGGATGGATAGCATTTCAGTAAACTGAACAGGGTCAATATTATCCGCAACAAATAGTCTTGGGTATCCCTTCCTCTCAGACTTGCTCAGCAGATTATACTGAGAATTATTCAATGCAGTCTGTAAGGCTATTGTTCCGAGGGCAGAGCCGCCAATGCCAAGCACTACAAAATTATCAAATTTATCCTTCACATATTCTGCATAATTTAATATCTCCGTTACATCCTGATATGGCAGGTCATAAAAAGGGAGTTCACCTTTCTCCCTTTTAATTTTAAGTGAACTGTGGGTCTTACTTGCAAGAGGCTGGAGGGAGTTAAGTTCATCTAAAGTAAATCCATGTTCCTTGCCTATTTTATCAGAGAGCATGTTTGAATAATTTATAGTAATATTATCATTCATAAATAACCTCCCCATCTATCATACTAAATGATACTTTTTCTGCACTATTTATAACATAATCGGCAGGGTCTTTGATAGAACTATCTTTTATATCTATCCCTATAATATCAGCCTTCCTGCCAACTGCTATCTCTCCTGCCTCGCCTTCAAATCCTATTGCCTTTGCTCCATTCACAGTTGCCATTTTCAGGATAATATTGTTTTCTAAATCAGGAAAATTCTCCTTTAAAACTCTCATCTCATAAAACATATTTAATTTTTCATTACTTGATAGGCTGTCCGTTCCAATGACAATATTTATATCGTTATTTAAGAATTCCCTTAATGGATATTTCCAATTCCTTCCAAACCATTTGTTGCTACCCGGACAATAAACTACTGATACATCATTTTCCTTTAAGATACGAATGTCATCCTCAGTTACAATATTCAAGTGAATTCCTATAGCCCCTTTTAGTATTCCCAGATTATGCAGATATTGGACAGGTGTGGTCTGTGGAGGCATCCATTTGTCATTCCAGACTCCAAAATCTATCAATAAATCCTTCATTTCACCTGAGCCGTTCTTTATGAATTCTATCTCCTCCGGCATCTCGGAAATGTGAATTGCTATAGGAAGTTCTCTTTCCCTTGCAAAACTATGACTCTCTTTTAATAGCTCTGCTGAGACAGAATAGGGGGCATGGGGGGCAATGCCGAACTTCACAGTTCGGAGTTTGGAGTTTGGAGTTCGGAGTTTGTTTTTTAATTCTCTCAACCTCTCATCCTTTTGTTCAGGATTGAAACCTGCAAACTCCAGAAATACAGTTCCCCTTAAACCCCTCTCATTTAATATTTTTGCTGTAATCCCTGTCTGAGAAAAATCACCTGCAGTTGTAACACCCGATGATATAAGCTCATTTAATCCATCTTTAATAGCAGTAGCAATTTCATTTTCAGTTATATCCTTTCTGATGGAGACAACTTTTCTTGCCCAATCTGTAAATGGGAGTCCCTTTTTAATTTTTCCTCTAAATCCTGTAAGCTCTAAATGGGAATGGGCATTTACAAACCCCGGCAGTAGTATCTTGTCTGAACAATCTATTATCTCATCGCAAGGGAATTCTGAGAGGTCTTTCTTTCCACCAACTGCCCTGATAAGATTGCCTTCTACAATAATTGCTCCATCTTTTATGAGAGGGGAAGTAATAGGCAATATCCAATCAGCATTAATTTTTCTAATATTCCATTTGGTGGGCTTAGGCATAGGATGGTAAGAACAATTCAATTTTTTATTACTGATATTTTGAATAATCCGTGTAATCCGTATTTATGATTTTGACAATATCATTAATGACTTTTTTATTAAACCCTCTATATCTGCTTTTTCTCCCTCCTTTACTCTCGCCTGTTTCACGGCATCCTCTGCCATCCCTTTTTTGTATCCAAGATTAACCAATGCTGAGACTGCGTCTTCAAAAAGGGGGTCTCTCCTGACTGATAGCTGGCGGCCGACTGCTGACGGCTGGGTATCTTCAACTATAAAATCTATCTTATCCTTGAGCTCTAATACAATTCTTTCAGCAGTCTTTCTCCCAACTCCGGGGATTGAGGTCAACCTCACTATATCACTTCTTGTTATTGCCTCCTTCAATTCTCTGGCAGTTATTCCAGAGAGGATATTTACCGCAAGTTTTGGGCCTATCTGTGATACAGCTATGAGTTTTTTAAAAAGCTCCTTTTCCTCATATGTAAGGAATCCAAAAAGCATAAGGGCATCTTCTCTCACATGGGTATATGTGTAAAGAAAGATAGAATTGTCAGTGTCAGGAAGTTTGTAATATGTGGTAAGAGGAGCGATAACCCTGTAGCCTATACCATTGACATCAACAATTAGAAATTCGGGTGATTTATGAGTTAGTCTGCCTGATATAGTTGCAATCATAAAAAATATAGAATTCAGGAGCCAGAATCCAGAATTCAGGAGGAAAATAGTTTTTATTTTTTATTCTAACTTCTGACTTCTGTATTCTGTATTCTGATTTTCATCTGTGCTGTATTTATATGACATATTGCTATTGCAAGGGCATCTGAGGCATCAAAGGGCTTCGGGATTTCATTGAGGTTTAAGAGTATAGATACCATGTTTTGAATCTGTCCCTTATCTGCCCTTCCGTAGCCTGATATAGCCTGCTTTATCTCTAAAGGTGTATATTCTGCAACTTCTACAGACTGATTTGCCGCCGATAATATGGCTGCCCCTCTAACCTGCCCGAGTTTCAAGGCACTTTTTGCGTTCTCGGCAAAAAAGAGATTTTCTATTGATGCCACATCGGGGGAATATTTTTTTATTATTTCGGTAAGACCATCATGGATGGCTTTAAGCCTTTTTGGAAAGGGAAGGCGGTTTGATGTCCTGATAGTTCCCCATGTTACGGCTGATATAGAGCCATTAAGCTCATCAACAATACCGTAACCTGTTATTGAACTCCCCGGGTCAATACCCAAGACTCTCATATTAAACTTACCTTTGCCAGTTCTTCTTCGGGTATATCAAAATTTGCATAGACCTTCTGGACATCGTCATGGTCTTCCAAAACTTCCATCAGGTGCAACATCTGCTGTGCCTTCTGGCCTGTGAGTTTTATGTAGCTCTGGGGCACCATTGTGACTTCCGCATATGTAGTTGGTATCTTATTATCATCAATAGCCTTTTTGACCTTCTCAAAATTTTCTGGTGTGGTGATTACCTCAAATTCTCCTTCACCCATCTGCATGTCCTCTGCACCTGCATCAAGGACTATTGTCATGAGTTTGTCTTCATCTACTGTTTTTACATCAACTAAAATCTGCCCCTTTTTATGAAACATCCACCCCACACAGCCTGCCTCACCGAGGTTTCCGCCATTTTTACCGAATATAGACCTTATTTCTGCGACAGTCCTGTTTTTATTATCTGTAAGCACACTTAGTATAACAGCAACCCCGGCAGTACCATAACCCTCATAAATTACCTCTTCATAGTTGACACCTTCCAATTCCCCTGTCCCTTTTTTTATAGCCCTGTCAATGTTATCCTTAGGCATATTATCAGCCTTTGCTGCAAGGATAGCCGTCCTGAGCCTTGGATTCCCGTCAGGGTCTCCTCCTCCGAGTCTCGCTGCTACAGAAATTTCTTTTATTAATTTTGTGAATATCTTTCCCCTCTTCGCATCAAGGGCACCCTTTTTATGCTTAATTGATGCCCATTTTGAATGACCTGACATTATGACCTCCTATCTCAAAATCAAAATTATTGAGTTCAAAATATTGTATAACCTTATCATAAGTAGCCCTTTTCTTCAACCTTTCGTCAGTCCGAGGATTATTTCAACTGCTATTAGAATAATTATTATAGTCTCCAATGTTTCCGCCCTGATGGTGGCAAGGCGGTTGTTCAGGATATTATAAATGCTTTCAATGGCAGCAAGCTTCTTCTCAATGCTTTTTTCCCATTTATCAAAGTGAAATCTATCAGATGTCAGGTTGTAAACCTTTGCAAGGTATATATCTCCAATTAGCTTTATTGTATTGTCAATCCTCTCAAACAGGACAGATACCTCAACCTTTAGCTCAGAAATCGTGCGGATTGTTTTGTCATAGGGATTTAGTAGATATGTAAAATATCGTCTTGATTCATATATCTTGTCATAGAGTTCTATAAGCCTCTTATCAAGGAGGCTGTCATTGAATCTCAATTCCACCAATTCAACATTCAAAAACTCAAGGACATCTATGGTATCTTCATAGTCCCTGTCATATACAAATGCTGCATTCCAGTCGGTAATCACTATGTCATTTTCATAATATGAGACAGGATTTTTTAAAGATTCATTTATCTCTACCTCGCTTATGTCTCCGAGCTCAAACCTGAGAGCCTTTGCTATATCCACCCCGTAATCTTTTCGCAGATCCTTTGCAGTAATCTCTTTCTCAAATTCGGTTACCTGAAATATGAAGTAGTCTTCTATTATTTCGCTTATCGCTGGTTTTTTAACGGCAGGCTTTATTTTTAAGGAAAGCTCATCCAGCAGCCTTTTTGCCTCAACCCCCAAATCAACATCATATATGAGGGCGGTGCTGTATTTGTTCAATTCACTCAATAGAGATGAAAATGGCATCCTGAAGGAAATGCTTATCGCACCAAAGTCAAATACCTTTGCAGTAACCTCAGCCCGCATGTCTGTATTGAGGAGTTTGAATGAATGTTCTCCAAGTGCAATTGTCAGAGGAGGGGTCTGATATTGAATATAGGTAGGTGCTATTTTTTTCTTTGCAAGTTTTCTTGCGAGCTCGGCTTTTAATATCTGGCTTGTCTTCTGGAGGTCTATCTCATAGCCTATATCAAAGGAATAAAGTGCATAAATCTGCCCGGTTTTTATCTTCATTTGAGTAAAAAAAAGATTAAGGAGAAAGGGGGAAAGGAAGAGGAGAGAAAACAAAAACTGATTTAACAGGGATGCACAGGATGTTCAGTATTTATATCTATCCTGTTTATCTTGTATATCCCTGTTTAAATTTTCTCCTTTTCCCCTTTTTCTCCTTTTCTCCTTAAATTTTTATAATCATGTTTTTATCTTTTTTACATAAATATCCCTTGCAATCTCGGTATCCATGGAGAGGGTGGTTTCATCAAATAATACGACAAGTGCAGGCTGTTTCTGGTGAACCTTTACAATTGTTCCGGGCATTAAACCAATGGAAGTAAGCTTATCCAGACGATAGTGGTCTCGCGTGGAAATGTAGAGTATCTTGCCCCCCTCCCCCGCACTGAGGCTGTCAAGGGGGAGTATCAACGGTTCCAACTCCCTTCCCCTTTTACTGCAACAGTCTCCGGGTGGTATTGCCTTGCCATGCGGGCATGTAGTTGGGTGGCCAAGAAGGGTGCATATGCTCTCAGTAATATCCGTACTTAAAATATGCTCAAACTCGCAGGCATGTTTCTCCATGGACTCACCGCCAATATTCAGTATATCGCTCATCAGTCTCTCTGCAAGCCTGTGTCTCCTTATAAGTGTGTTAAACTCCTCCTGCCCTTTACTGGTAAAGGTTACATTTTTACCGGAGATATTGATAGCTCCGTTTTCCTTCATCTCTGATAAGTCTGAATCTCCAATATCAGCCTTTTTCAAATCGTCCAGAAATGCCCCTCCCTCTTCAATCCTCATCCCGATAGTCTCTAAATTTTCTTCGTATTGCTGTTTTTTATCCATAAAGCCCCCTATAGGTCATCAAAATGGGTAAGTCTTTTAAACTCCCTGAATCTCTCCTCAATTTCTTTATAGCTTAGATTCTTCAGCCTGTTGAGGCTGAAATCCTCAACATTAAAAGATGCCATAGCACTCCCAAAGATTATTGCCTGCCTTACTGTGGATTCATCAATATTATTTACATTTGAGATGTATCCCATAAATCCGCCTGCAAAACTGTCTCCTGCACCGGTAGGATCAAATACAGATTCTAATGGAAATGCAGGGGCGGAAAAGACTGTAGAATCAGAGAACATCAATGCACCGTATTCACCTCTCTTTACAATAAGCCTCTTTGGTCCCCATGAGAGAACCTTTTGGGCTGCCTTAACTAAATTTGGCTCTCCTGCAAGCTCCCTCAACTCAGCCTCATTTATTATAACTATATCAACCTTCTCAAGGGTCTTTTTTAGGGAATCAAATTTCCTCTCTATCCAGAAGTTCATCGTGTCGCATGCGATTAACTTCGGGTTTTTTATCTGTTTCATTACCTCTCTCTGGAGGTCAGGGTCTATGTTTGCAAGGAAGACATATTCAGAGTCCCTATATTTTTCTGGTAATTTTGGGTTGAAATCGGCAAAGACATTCAATTGTGTATCCAGAGTATGCGCCTCATTAAGGTCATATCCATACTCACCCTTCCATCTGAAGGTCTTCCCTTTTCTTATCTCAAGCCCATCTGTGTTTATATTTCTCTTTTTGAATATGTCTATGTCTTCTTTGCGAAAGTCTTCACCTACAACAGCCACGAGAGATAGGTCAGTAAAATAACTTGCAGATACAGAAAAGTATGTGGCAGAGCCGCCGAGGATATCGTCAGCTACACCGAATGGGGTCTTTACAGAATCGTATGCAACAGAACCGACAACAAGTAAACTCATAATTCCTCCTCAAAAAGTAATATTGTAAAATCTACCATAACTCATGAATTTTCAAAAGACTTTTCTCTGAATCTAAATAATGGAGTGAAAAAATTAGAACGCAGATAAACACATATAAGGGGAAAGGGAGAAGAAGGAGAAAATGGAGAAAAGCACTAAAATATATTTTTTCTCCTCTATTCTTAATTCTTTTATTTTTAAATCCTGTAGTTTCCGCGTTTATCTGCGTCCAATTGCATTTTTGGGGTAAATGGCATTGACGGAGGTATTGGAATTTGTTAGATTTAAATAAAGAGTAAAGCCGAGAAAATCAGGCTTTGCCTGTTTTTGAGGCGACCTTGCCGAAGGGAGGCAGGAAGCGAAGCGACCGTCGGAAGGGAAACTGGAAGTTTCCCTCCGAGTTATAGGCGAGAGTGGCGGAACTGGCAGACGCGCTGGACTTAGGATCCAGTGGGTAACACCGTGGGGGTTCAACTCCCCCCTCTCGCACCACTGTGTATTTGAAAGGGTTTTATAGCCCTTGTATGTCCCAAAGTTAATATTATCAAGTCTTTTAAGCCTTATCATTCCTCAGATGTAAATAGGAAAACAGGGATAATATCTTTTATGATGCTATTCCTTAATTTAATTCTTTTCAGGAGCTACCCTATCCCATGATATGCTTATTCAAAAATATCTGAATGACTGCCTACTCTTTCAAAGATGATGGTCATTTCTTTTTTATCAACTTTATATACAAGTAATAAGTCTGGTCTAATATGACATTCACGCCTGTTTTTGAAATTGCCTATCAGTTGATGGTCTTTATATGAAGGGTCTAATTGCTTTCTTTCTATTAATAGTTTGATTACTGCTTTTACCTTTTCTATGTCCTTACTGCCTGATTTCTGGAGTCTATTTATATCCTTTCTGAATTGTTTTGTATAGGATGGTTGAAACATCATATCCCTAATTTTTTGAACATATCTTTAGCATCTTTACATTTCATAAGTTCCTTACCCTCATCGGTCTTTTTGAAAGTATCCAGAGTTTTTTTATTCGGTATTCTTACCTCAAATGGTATTCCCTTATGTAATTTTACCTGACTGAAAAAGATATTAATGGCTTCTGATACGCTTATCCCTAACTCTCTTAATATAGTTTCCACATCTGCTTTTAAATCTTCATTTGTCCTTACATTTACCATTGCTGTCTTTGGCATATTAAATACCCCCTTTCATTAAATTCTTGTAAAGCAATCGTAACACAGGAAATAAATCAAGACAATCAAATAATCCTCTTTTCCTCTCTCCTTGAGCTGCCCTATCCCCTGACCTGCCTGAGCAGACAGGAGATGCATTTAAACTGCTATCTGCAAATCAATTCTATCGTATTTAACCTCTGGTATAGTTCGCTCCTTTTTCTCTCTGGTTCTCTTAATCTCTACAAGTCCTATATTTTTAAGATACTCCAAATCCTGTGTTACATTCTTGGCATCTCTGTTAAGCATCTTTGCAAGCTCATATACAGAGGCAGGACGCTCCTTCTTTATAACATGCAATACTTCAAGCCTTTTCTCTGTTAATGCCCTTCGGAATGCCTCAAGGTTCTCAAAATAATAACCTCTCCGCTCCTTTACCTTCTCGCCCCTCTCAATCTTTTTCATGGTCTCCTTTACACCTTCAAGGACTTCCTCAAATCTCTTTATCCCTATCTTTACCCTTTTAACTCTCATCTCTCATCCTCCTTACATCGTTATAAAAATCATCAAAAAGTTTATCTATGTCCTTAAACTCGTATATCTCCTCTCCACTGCCGTAGTGCCTGTGGTCCCCCTTGCCCTCTGCATTGTCATAACCGATAACCCTTTTGCCATGCCTGATATATGCAAAAGAGTATTTATAGCCATGCGGCTTATCCTCTGTTTTAGGCACTTTCCATAATTTCATTTCTGCAATAGTTCCATCCTGAAACTCTACCTTTTCCTTTACTATAAGTTTAGCCTTAGGCATATTTAATAGGTATTATATACCCTATAAAGTAGTAGTCAAATAAAAAAGGTAGGGGTATATGGTAGAAATTTAAAACCCCACCTCAACCCCTGCAAGGAAGTTTATTCCAAGTGTATGGAATCCTCCGATTTCCCTATAATTTTCATTAAATAGATTGTTTACCTTTAGCTGAAATTCAATTTTTTCAACTGACGGATGTGTGATTGTATATGAGGCTGCTATATTTACTAATTTATAAGACGGAATTCTTTCAGGCAGACTATTTCCATCAGTATCCTTCATAAATGTATATGGATTATAAGAATCTCCAACAAACTCTAAAGATATGTCAAGAGTAAGCCTGTCAAATCCCCTGTATCTTGCATCTAAGGAATAGTAGTTTGTAGGCCTGTAGCGTAAGGGTTTATTCCTCTCTTCATCCTTTGTTTCAAGATAGGTATATCCGAGTCTTATGTCAAGACTATCTAAAATATCCCTGCCAGACAGCTCAGTCTCAAAACCTTTTATCCACGCCTTCCCAATATTTATATATTTTGGTGTGGCAGGTGTATCCCTCCATTCTATAAGTTCATTAAGGTAGTTGTTAAAGAATGCAAGCTCTAATTTGAATTTATTTATCTCTTGCTCAAGAGATACCTCATAGCTTTCACTTCTTTCAGGTTTTAAGTCTCTATTTCCTGCTATGGGGTCGTAAAGCTGTCTGATGCTTGCAGCCTTTATACCCTTTCCATAGCCACCCTTAATTTTTGTGTTGGTAGATGGGAAAAGATAGGATGCAGATGCCCTTGGTATTACTTCATTGCCGAATCCTAATCCTTCCTCTATCCTTCCACCGGCAGAAAAGACAAACCTATCTTTAAAATTAAAGAGATTCTGGATGTAAATTGCCCTTGAATCCCTGAAGGAATTTACTAATGATTGTTCCTTTGCCGTGCTTTGTCCTGTTGAGTCACTGTTACTGAGTTCGTAGGTTGAAACCCTCTCGCCACGATACTGCAAGCCTATGGTTAATGTGTCTGCATCGTAAAAATATAGATTATTCTGTATTTCAAATGTATCTCTGCTGCCGGAATTTCTACTATCCAAATTTATCGGATATGGAAATCTTGAGTCACCGCTGAGATTCCAAGTATTATTGAAATCGTATCTGCTGTATTGGAAACGGTAATCAAACCGCTCTGAGAAGTATTGCTTAAATTGAATAGAATTTATCCAGTCATACTCTCTATTGATGGATTTATCAGGGAGTGTAAAGCGATAGTTAGATTCATTATCAAGCTCACAGCAGAGTTCGCCGCCAGTCTTTTCATGGTCCCAATAGAAGGAGTTGAATTGAACTGTTGAGTAATCCCCTATAAAAAATTTAATCTTTCCAGATGAAGTGTTGCCAGAAAATGCACCTGTATATATGCTGCCCTTACTATCAGACCTGCTGTATCCAAGTGAATAAGGCATATCACCTTTTTTGCCTGCATAAAAAAGTGAACCCCGTGTCGTTTCATAATTTCCAGCCTTAACAGAAACATCAGTTTCTTCTTTCTCTCTTGTGATAATATTTATAACTCCGCCAATTGCCTCAGAGCCATAGAGAGCACTGTGAGAGCCTTTTAATACCTCTATCCTTTCTATATTGTTTGTCTGAATACTTCCAAGCTTTGCAGTATTATCGTAAGGTGTATTAATTTCAACTCCGTCAATCAGGACGAGTGTGTGGTCGTTGTCATTTCCCCTTATCAATATCCACGCCAATGGGTCAATTCCGCCATAGCTGTTTATCTTTACCCCTGAAACCCCTCTCAGTGCCTCATCAATCCTCTCACTCTGTTTATCTTCTATGTCTTCTCTGCCAATCACTTCAACTGGAGCAGATGTACTATTTAAAGGCTCTTCAATTTTGCTTGCGGTAATAACAACAGGCTCAATCCTGACAATATCTGGCCGCTCCTCTGCATGAGAGGGTAAGGGGATTAAAAGCATGATTATAAACAGGATTATATTCATCAATAGGAAAATATACTATAAATCGGGGATGACTGATATAATTTTCAGATTGATATTTTATTATTGAAAATGGTAATATTTTGACAATGAAAGATAAGATTCATTTTTCTATATGGTATCTCGTTGCAGCCTTCTTTATTATGTGGGCTATAAATGTATTCTTCTTCGCCCCTCCTGCGCCAAAACAGATTCCCTACAGTGAATTTAAAAATCTCCTGAGGGGAGATAAGATTGAAGAGGTGGCATTAGGAGATAAGATTATAAGAGGTATTTTAAAGAAGGAAGATGAGAAGACAAAGCAAGGGGTGGAAATTACTACAGTGAGGGTAGATGACCCTAAATTGGTGGAAGAGCTTGAGAATCATAATGTAAAATTTTCTGGAAGGTTTGATGAATCATGGCTGAGGGATTTTATTCTCGCATGGGTTCTCCCGATGGGAATCATCATTTTTATATGGATGATAGCATTGAAGAGGATGAGCCCTGAGTCAGGGATAATGGCTATCGGAAAGAGCAAGGCAAAGATATATATAGACAAAGATACAGGGGTTACATTTAAAGATGTAGCAGGGTGTGATGAGGCAAAGGAGGAGTTGAAGGAGGTAATAGATTTTCTAAATACACCACAGAAATATCTGGAATTAGGCGGGAAGATTCCAAAGGGAATTTTACTTGTAGGGCCTCCGGGAACAGGCAAAACGCTTCTTGCAAAGGCAGTAGCAGGGGAGGCGAAGGTTCCATTTTTTGCAATTAGCGGCTCTGCATTTGTAGAGATGTTTGTAGGTGTAGGTGCATCCCGTGTTAGAGACCTCTTTACACAGGCACAGGAAAAGGCACCATGTATTATCTTTATAGATGAGCTTGATGCCCTCGGTAAGGCAAGGATAGCGGCACCCATCGGCGGCGGGCATGAGGAGAGGGAAAATACGCTGAATCAGCTATTGGCAGAGATGGACGGTTTTGATACACAGAAGGGTGTAATCATCATGGCTGCGACAAATAGGCCTGAGATACTTGATATAGCTCTTTTGAGACCGGGGAGATTTGACAGACAGATATTAGTAGACAGGCCTGATATAAACGGGAGAGAGGATATACTGAAGGTTCATACAAAAGGAGTAAAACTATCAGAGGGGATAGATTTAAGGATTCTTGCAGCAAGGACGCCGGGGTTTGCAGGGGCTGACCTTGCCAATGTAGTGAATGAGGCGGCACTCCTTGCAGCACGCAGGAATAAGAAATCTGTTGAGATGAATGATTTTGAAGAGGCGATAAATAGGTCTATAGCAGGATTGGAAAAGAAGAGGAAGGTGATGAGTAAGAAGGAGCAGGAGATAATTGCGTATCATGAATCAGGTCATGCGCTGGTAGCGGAATCGGTCCCCAATGCGGATAAGGTGCACAGGATATCAATTATACCAAGAGGGATATCAGCCCTCGGTTATACAATGCAATTGCCCACAGAGGACAGGTATCTCATGACAAGGTCAGAACTGCTGGACAGACTTGCCGTTTTCCTTGGAGGGAGGGTAGCTGAAGAGACTATATTTAACGAGATATCCACAGGGGCACAGAATGACCTGGAGAGGGCTACAGATATAGCGAGGAGCATGGTAAAGGAATATGGTATGAGCGAGAGGCTTGGTCCAATGACATTTGAAAGGGAGAGAAGGTCTCTTTTCCTTGAGATAGGCGGGATTCCAAAATCTGAATTTAGTGAGGAGACTGCAAAGATAATTGATGAAGAGGTAAAAAAGATAATAACAGAAACCTATACGCGGGTTAAGGATATAATTGTAAAAAAGAAGGATAAACTTGACATCCTTGCAAAACTCCTTCTTGAGGAAGAGGTAATAGAGGGAGATGAGCTAAGGAAGATAATAAATTCAAATTAAATTATAATCCTCTTTTGAAAACATTTTTTAGATTCATCCCATTTGAATGAAGTCACTTCATTCACCCTGCCATTAAAAACCGAAATCACAATATACTCAGCATCCGGATATGAAGGCTCATCCCCAAACATTGCCAAATCCACATCTTCTTGTGAAAAGTATGCAGCGTGGTCAGGGTGTGAGTGATAAAAGGCAATAACCTTTAACCCCTTCTTTTCTGCATCCTTAAAAATATTTAGCATCTCCTTCGGGTCTATGTGATATGCAGTCCTTGCATCTCTGCTATACCGTTCAGGGTCTTTCTT
>Ga0209212_1002698_pt1 | contig 24641 bp, 30 predicted proteins | sample RifGroC2_FD_183996 | JGI IMG/M metagenome (GOLD analysis project Ga0209212, IMG submission 183996) | Groundwater microbial communities from Rifle, Colorado, USA - Groundwater C2 (SPAdes) (version 2) | ecosystem: Environmental > Aquatic > Deep subsurface > Groundwater | place: Rifle, Colorado... | reverse complement strand
GAATTTATTGTTCTCTTTTGGAGGGGGGACTGTAAAATCTGTTGGTCTTTTACCTCTGTCTGTGGATATAATGACCCATCTTCCAACAATCGGGTCTTTTCTTAGTTCTGGCATATTGTTCTCCTCTGTGGCAAATTTTTATCGGTGCTTGACGAGATGCAAGCATTGATATATATTTTAACACAAAATCAAATTTAAAGGGTATTTTATGAAAGAGAAGGCTTCTGCCGAATTGAAGAAACTAAAAGAAAAATTAGACAGGGCATTAAAAGAGATTAATAGGTTAAACGACGAACTGTCTGCATCTGAGAAGAGGCACTATGATCTCTATGAAAATGCCCCTGACATGTATCATACAATAAATAAAAAGGGAATAATAATTGAGTGCAACAGGACAGAGGCAGAGATGCTTGGATATTCAAAAGAGGAGTTGATAGGGAAATCTGTGTTTGACATCCAGACTGAGGAGTCAAGCAAGGTAGGAAAGAAGGCAATGGAGAAGCTTTTCCGAAGCGGAGAAATAAATGGGCTGGAACTTCAATTTGTAAAGAAGAACGGCGATGTGATGGATGTAAGCATAAATGCAACTGTTATATATGATAAAAATGGAAAGGCTGTCGGGACAAGGTCTGTAATCAGGGATGTAACAAAGAAAAACAGGATGATGGAGATTGTAAAAAATTCCAATTTTAAACTTCAGGCGATATTTGATGCCATAACAGACGGTATATGCCTATTGGATAAGGATTTTACAATACAGGATATTAATAAAAGCGTCCCAAAATATTTTGGCAGTTCTCCGGTAGATTTTATAGGGAAGAGATGCTATAGTGCCTTTGAAGAGAGGGGAAGTAAGTGTGAGGGATGCAATGTTATAAAGACATTTACTACAGGCGAGCCTGCAAATTATTCATGCATAAGAAAAAGAAAGGATGGGATGTTAGTTGAATTTGAAGTATCGGCTTTCCCTGTAAAGGGGAAAAAAGGAAAGATAGAACAGGTTGTGTATTACATGAAGGATGTAACAGAGAAAAAGAGATTGGAGAGGCAGATGGAAAGTTCAAGGAATCTTGCGACATTAGGGGAGATAGTTGCAGGCGTGACTCACGAGGTCAGAAATCCCCTCCAGAATATACTTACAGGTATAGACCTTTTGGAGCTTGAGGCAAAGGGGAAGGGGTTGAGTCTTGATATACTAAAAAACCTGAGAAGTTTTACAGGCGATATGGACTTCATCATTCAGGAGCTTTTAGATTATTCAAAACCTGTTAAACTTGAATTAAAAGAATGGGTAATAGCAGATGTTGTCAGCGGTGTGATAGACACCTTTGAAGACCAGATGAAAAAAGGGAAGATAAAAGTATTGAAAAACTATGAGAAGGATTTGAAAAAAGTTTATATAGATGTAAGGAGGATAAGACAGTCTTTAAGAAATGTTATTGAGAACTCTATATATGAGATGCCGGATGGAGGGGAATTTGCAGTTACTATAAGCTCGCATCTTAATCCAAGAGGAGAATTTGTTGGTATAAGATTTTATGATAGTGGCCATGGTATATCAAGCAAGAATATTGGAAGGATATTTGAACCATTCTTTTCTACAAAGGCTGATGGGATGGGAATGGGGCTGGCAGTGGCAAAAAGGTTTGTTGAACTGCATAATGGCGTGATTACTGTCAATAGTGAAGAGGGAAAAGGGTGTGAGATAACTGTGATGCTGCCAGTGAAAAAGGATTGAAGACTGACTATTGAAGATTGGCGATTCGAGGAATATTCATTTTTCAATATTCAATATTCAATCATATGGGTTTTATGGACAGAGGTTCTATTTTAATAGTAGATGACGAGGATTTTACGAGGGATGGACTTGCAAAGATACTTACAGGTGACGGTTTTTTTGTACAGACCGCCTGCAATGGTGAGACTGCGTTGTTGGAACTGCGGAAGAGAAAGTTTGACCTGGTTATAACAGACCTGAAGATGGATAAGATAGACGGCATTGAACTTATCAGGAGGATAAAGAAGAAAGATTCAAAACAGCATGTTATCATGATGACAGCCTATGGCAATATAGATACATATCTGGAGGCGATAAACTTAGGCTCTTTTGATTATATAAATAAACCATTTACTGCAAAAGAATTGATGAGGATAGTGGACAAGATTTTTGAAAGGATGAAGACTGAAGAATTTGACACGACATAAAGATTGACGATTGAAGATTGAAGAGTTATAATTATTTAACAGTCAATTGTAAAAAGGAGATTTTATGTTTGGAATTGGAATGCCTGAGTTGATAGTTATTCTGGTTATCATTCTGATAATTTTTGGTGCAGGTAAACTCCCCGAAATTGGTGCAGGATTGGGGAAGGGTATAAGGAATTTCAGGAAGGCATCAAAAGAGATACAGGATGAGGTTGAGACTACAGCAAAAATAGATGAATCAGAGACCGAGGCAGAGGCAAAAAAGGGATAACTTTTATAGTTGTAAAACAACCTTTACGGCTAACCCTTGCCCCCTCTATTTCATGTATTTTAAAAAATCAGATTCGGGTGATAAAATGACTGTGGTCTTATCTTTGAGAGACCTTTTATAAGCCTCAAGTGAACGGGTGAAAGTGTAAAATTCAGGGTCTGACTGGAAGGCATCTGCATATATCTTTATAGCCAACGCCTCCCCCTCTCCCTTTATCTTTTGCTCTTCTTTATATGCCTCTGCCAGAAGCACAACCTTCTCTCTGTCAGTCTCAGCCCTTATCTTTGTTGCCTCCTCCGACCCTTCAGAGCGATACTGTTTTGCAATCCTGTCCCTCTCTGCCTGCATCCTGCCGTATATTGCCTTTGCATTCTCAGATGGCAAATCGGCACGTTTTATCCTCACATCCCTCACCTCTATGCCGTAATCAGAAAATTTTTCATTGGTCCTTTTTGTTACTGTCTCCATAATCTCTCCTCTTGTCTCTGACAATACCTCATGGAGTGTATGCTTCCCAAGCTCAATTCTAAGCTCGGAATAAATTATATCATCAAGTCTTGCCTGTGCACCTATCTCATCTTTTACAGTCAGCATGAGCTTTAAAGGGTCATTTATTCTCCATTTTGCATAGTTATCAACGACAAGGTTCTTTTTATCCTTTGTGAGGATTTCGGCAGGTGCGGCATCATAATCTAACAGCCTGTTGTCAAAGTATCGGGTCTCCTGAAGCATTGGGACCTTAAAATAAAGTCCGGGCTCATAGATTGTCTTTATCGGTTTGCCAAGCTGAGTCAATACCACCTGCTGTGTCTGCATTACGATAAAAGAAGGATTTAAGAAAAACAGAAAGAACAGCAATGCTCCAATAACTATTAACATAATATTTTTCATTATTTTCCCTCCTTTCCCTGACCCCTGCCCTGAACTTGTTTCAGCGTCTCCAGAGGCAAAAGCGGCAGAACGCCTGATTTTCCCTCAACAATATATTTATCTATACCTGTGAGAACTTCTTCCATTGTCTCTATGTAGAGCCTCTTCCTTGTTACATCCCTTGCCTTGCGGTATTCCTGCAATATAGATGTAAACTTTTCTGCATCACCCTTCGCATGGTTTATCCTCTCTTCTTTATAACCCTGTGCCACTTTTATAATCTGGGATACCTTTCCCCTCGCTTCGGGTATAACCGAATTTCTATATCCATGAGACTCATTTATTAATCTATTCTTATCCTCCATTGCACTGGCTACATCCTTAAATGAATCCCTGACCTGTTGGGGTGGATGAACATCCTGAAGCTGGAAGGCTATTATCTGAAGACCTGAGTCGTATCTGTCCAATATCTTCTGGAGCAAAGCCCTCGTTTCCTCCTGAATCATAAATTTGCCTTCGGTCAGTGCCTCATCTATCTTGTATTTGCCTATAATCTCCCTTATTGCAGCCTCGGCAGCAGCCTTTACAGTGGCTGATGGTCCCCTTACATTAAACAGATACTTGACAGGGTCAATAATCTTATATTGTGCGACGACATCAAGGTCAATTATATTTTCATCTCCTGTCAGCATGAGGGATTCCTCAAGGGCATCCCTGTATCTTGCCGGTGGTCCCGGATCTTCAATCCTGAACCCCACCTCTGTTCTCTTGACCTCTGTTACCTTTGGTGTATAGACCCTCTCTATAGGCGGTGGAAATTTCAAGTGAAATCCTGGGTCTGTAGTCCTGACATAACTGCCAAATCTTAAGACAACCCCTTTCTCATCGGGCTCTACAATGTAATATCCTCCGAATACAAACCACAGGATTACAATGCCAAGTATTATAAGAGATGCCGATAATTTTAACTTGGGCAGATTTATCTTTGGGAGCTTAAACTGAGGCATTTCATACTGCCCCCCAGGACCTCTTTTCATCTGAAAGTCATCTTGCCATGCCATAAAAATCCCTCCATTTTTTTTAATTTGTATTTCAGTCTTATACAGATTTCTGTAAAAGTCAATAATATTAACAATAAATATACAGTTTTAGTCATATTGATTTTTAGCCTCAAAAGATATATAGTTACTAACAATGAGAGATTTAATAGTAGAAAGCATAAAGGATCTGTCAATCGGTCTTATTATTGCCTCTGTTATAACGATGTTAATAGAACAAAAAGCTTTTACAGGTGCTTCCTTCGTGTTCTTTACAGGGACAACATTATGGATTATTGCTTTTATCATAAAAAGAGGGGGTGAAGAATAATGGAAGCCGTTGTAGTTATAGTCATAGGAGTAATCATTATGGTTGGATATGCTCTTTGGACTCTTAAAGAATATGAGAAAAAACATCCAAAGATGAATAAATGATAGGGGAATAGTCTGTTACCTGATTACACAAATATACGAATGGCACGAATAAAAACTAAATTATTTTGCTTTATTAATTCGTGTAATTCGTCCATTAGTGCCATTCGTGTTTAAGTCTTTGTTCTTCTGTATATGCGAAACATAGTTGTTGAGAGTCTCAAGAATACACCTGTCTCCGAACAGCGGATTGAGATTGTGGAGAGAAAGGGAATAGGTCATCCTGACTATATATGTGATGCGGTTATGGATGGAATCTCTGTTGCCCTGAGCCGTGGATATATTAAAACCTTCGGTGATATTATGCACCACAATGTGGATAAGGGGCTTTTAGTTGCAGGTGGTGTAAGCAAGGGATTCGGCGGCGGCGAGATGACAAAGCCGATGGAATTAATCATAGGCGACAGGGCTACAAGGGAAGCGGGCGGCAAGAAGATAGATGTGGATGCTATAGCAATAAGTGCAGCAAAGGAATGGATTAAGAAAAATCTCCGTTTTGTAGACCCTGACAGGCATGTAAATTATCGTGTTGTCTTATTTCCGGGCTCGGAGGAACTGACTGGAATCTTTAAAACAAAGGGTGATGTAAGGGCTGCAAATGACACATCAGCGGCGGTAGGTTATGCCCCTTTAAGTGAGACAGAAAAGGCAGTGCTTCAGACAGAGAATTATCTCAATTCAAATGAGTTTAAGAGAATATTTCCTGATACAGGTGAGGATATTAAGGTTATGGGGTTTAGGAACGATAAAGAATTACACATGACTATTGCAATGCCTTTTATCTGCAAATATATAGACAGTGAAGATAATTATTTTAAGAGAAAGGATGAGACACTGGAGGCGATAAATGAATTTGCAAAGAGGTTTTTCCCAAATGGAAAGGTAAATATATATTTGAATAACCTTGATAAAAAGGGCAGGGGAATGGAAGGGGTTTATTTATCACTTCTGGGTACATCAGCCGAGGATGCAGATTCAGGCCAGATAGGGAGGGGGAACAGGGTAAATGGCGTCATTGCACTGAACAGGCCAATGGGGACGGAGGCTGCGGCAGGGAAAAACCCTGTTAGTCATGTGGGGAAGATATACAATATCCTGACACACAGGATAGCAAGTGAAATATACAGAGAGGTAAAAGGTATTAAAGAGGTCTATGTATGGCTATGCAGCCAGATAGGTATTCCGATAGACCATCCTAAGATTGCCTCTGCCCATCTTATACTTGAAAAGGGAGTTTCATTCAGTTCTGCGTCAAAGAAGGCAGAGGATATTATAAATAATGAACTAAAAAATATAGCCCATTTTTGCACAGAACTGTCAGAGGGGAAATATCCAGTGTGTTAAAAATAAGGACTTGAACACGAATGACACAAATGGACGAATTACACAAATGAATATAAACAGTTATAAATAAAGTTCAATTCAAATATCCAGTAATTAGAATTTTGGATTAATTTTTATTCGTGAAATTTGTATATTCGTGCAATTCGTGTTTAAAGGTTTATGAAACTGAAGAAAGGGGGTGGATTAGGGAATCAGCATATTATAAATGGAAACAGGGTAACTCTCCTTAAAGATGGTAAAGAGGCATTCCCCTCAATGATTAGTGCAATTGAAGGTGCGTCTTCCACAATAAACCTTGAGACCTATATGCTGAGAAGCGACAGGACAGGATGGAGATTTGGAGAGATACTTGCTAAAAAGTCTTCAGAAGGTGTTGAGGTTAATATTATATATGATTCACTTGGCTCACTGGATTGCGGTGAGGATTTTTTACAATTTCTCCAGAGTCGTGGTATAAATATAATGGAGTATAATCCAATTGCCCCATGGAAAAAGGGGTGGCGGTGGCTGAGGAGAAATCACAGGAAGATACTCGTAGTTGACGGCAGGGTTGGTTTTACAGGGGGTATAAATATTGCCGATGATTATTCAGACCCTTCCGAAGGTGGTAAGGGTTGGAGAGATACCCATATAAAAATAGAAGGTCCTGCTGTCCGAGAACTTCAACGATTGTTTTTGTCAACATGGAAGAAGTCATCGGGCGAAAGGAAATATTTTCCATATTTAGAGGAGTCGGGTGATACTCCTGTTCAGATTGTTGGGAGCAGGGAGATAAGAAACAGGAAGGCAATAAAGAAGGCATATATTAATGCTATAAAAAACGCAAAAGAGAGTATATACCTTACAAATGCCTATTTTATCCCTGACAGAGGAATCTTAAGGGCAATTTGGAATGCATGCAAGAGAGGGGTTGAGATAGTCCTCATCCTGCCCGGCGTATCTGATGTGAAGGTTGTTCAATATGCAAGCAGGTCTCTTTATTCAAGACTCCTCTCCCAAGGTGTAAAGATATATGAGAGGGAAGGGAAGGTTCTTCACTCAAAGACGGCAGTCATTGACGGCATATGGAGCACCATAGGTTCATATAATATGGACCATAGGAGCTACCTTTATGATTTGGAGGTGAATGCAATTATCTATGGAAGGGAATTTGGAGAAAAGGTTAAGAGAGTATTTATAGATGATTTAAAGGATTGCAGTAAAATAGAACTGGATAAGTGGAAGGAGAGGCCGTTAAAGGAGAAATTGTTTGAGAAGTTTTGTTTCAGATTCAGGCATTGGATGTAAGAGTTAAGGAATTAAAGAGTTTTTTACTCCTCAACTCCTTAACTTATTAACTTTTTTTGGAGGATATATAATGGCAAAATATCTTGTATCACAGAAGATCGGCATATTTGTAGATGCCGAGAATATTGAATTGTCAGGTTACAACATATACGGGGGGAGGACAGACTATAATAAAATACTCAAGGCTATTGGTGAAAGGGAGATTACCAGAATCATATATTATAAGCCTCAGTATAAGGAGATTTCAGATGATTTTAAGAAGTTCTGGAACGGGCTTGGAGGAGAGATAAAACAGCCCTTGAAGAATGCCGATAGTCTCCTTATAATGGATGCTGTAACACTGGCGGATAAACTTGATGTTGTAATAATGGTCGGAGGGGATAAGGACTATCTCCCCCTTCTCTGGTATTTAAAGTCAAGGGGCTGTAAGACAGAGTTGTGGGGGTATCCGGAGACAGTATCTGAGATTATGAAGGAGACGGCAGACCTATTCCTTGCACTGGACGAGAGTTATATTATCAAAGATAAATCAAAGGTGAGGCCTTTATATAAGGATAATCCCAGGGGTTAAAAGAAGGGTAGAGGTTTAATATGGCTGAACAGAAGGTTAAAATTAAAAAAAACAAGTCACAGCAGGCACTGAATAAGATATTCCTTGAATCTGCCGGGGATATTGCGTCCAGGATAAATGCAAAAAGGATATTCTTATATGCAGATTTGATAAATGACTATAAGCTTTTAAAGGAACTTTCTAAGAAAGATGAGTTTGTATTTATAACAAAGAATGAGGATACACTTCATAAGCATGTCGGCATTGAAAAAAATATAATAGATATACCGAGTGTAGAATTCAGCCGTATTGGTCTTATAAAGATTGCTGCCATGAAAGGGTTATTTTCAGGAATAGTTAAGGACGAGGATAAGATTGTATTTGTTACAGGAACGCACAAAATCGGCTCTTTTGACAGTATTATTGTAGTTGATATAGGCAGGGAGTTTGAGATACTGGCGTCCAGCAGTGTTTCTGATATTGCCGAAAATTTAAAGCCTGAGGTGTTTGAAGCAGTATTAAATCTATCACTGGAACTGGCAAGTCAGGGGAGGGAGGGGAAGCCTGTCGGGACTATATTTGTAATTGGAGACCATGAAAAGGTCTTGCAGTTATCAAGACAGATGATAATAAACCCGTTTCAGGGCTACCCGGAAGAAGAGAGGAATATAATGGACCCCGCCCTGAGAGAGACAATAAAGGAATTCTCTGCAGTTGATGGGGCGTTTGTGATAAGGGAGGATGGTGTTGTAATGGCAGCGGGGAGACACCTCTCAGCAGCCCTTGAAAAAGAGGATTTCCCGCACGGTCTCGGCTCCCGCCATGTTGCAGCAGCAGGAATCACATCTGTAACAGATGCCGCCGCCATAGTAATATCAGAATCCACAGGTGAGGTGAGGATATTCAAGAAGGGCAATATCTTCATGGAGATTGAGAAACCGGTGAAGTAGAATAAATATTTAGCCACTGACTGGCACAGACTTCAATTTAAGAAGAAGTATTTTGGTCTGTGAAACTCTGTGGTAAATGTTTAGCAGTTATGATTCGTTTTGACCGTTTTACATTAAAGGCACAGGAGGCTGTCAGTTTCTAATTCTTAAATAAATAGACAATAAATATTAATGAAGAAAAAGACTTATATTTTTATGCTTTCGGACATGGATAGAAAAAGGCATGAGCATTTAACAGAAAAAGGTAAAATATCTGGGTTTGTCGTTCAGTATGAAATTTTGCTGGAGAATAAATGGATGCCGGTTGTGAGATATGACACAGCACATGGTTATGCCCACAAAGATTTGATAAATCCTGACGGCAGTAAAGAGAAGATATTTATGGGTGTGGTGGACTTAAATGAGGCACTAACCTTAGCTGATAGAGATATAAATGAAAATTGGGAAAGATATAAAGATAGATATTTAGGGAGGGTAAAATCATGACAAGAGAAGAATTATTCAGAAAGAATCAGCAGCTTTCTACTGAATTTGAATTATATCTTCTTGAACATCCTGAGATAGAAGATAAAATTCCAGACAATGCTATGATTGTGTTGGTTCCTGAGTATGACAAAGAACTTGCACAGAAAAATATGGAACTTGCTGAGGCTAATAAGGAAGCGGGACAGCCAATAGTATATGTGAAGGTTAAAAGTCTGAGGACATCGAGGATTGAGGGATTAAGCCTTCAGGTTGCATGAAACCTAAGATAGGGTTAGTTTATGATTAGTTTTGACCGTTTTACTTTAAAGGCACAAGAGGCTGTGCAGGAGTCGCAAAGTGTTGCTGAGAAGCATGAGCATCAGGCGGTTGATGTGGAACATCTCCTCTACGCCCTTATTTCCCAGAGTGATGGAATAGTCCAGCCTATTATAAAGAAGCTCGGTGCAAATCCCGCAGAACTACTCAAAAAAATTGATGATGAGTTAAAGAAAATCCCGAAGGTCAGCGGCGGTGCAATGGGGCAGGCATTTATAACACCAAGACTGAATCAGATTTTTACAAATGCCTTTAAAGAGGCGGAGAGATTAAAGGATGAATATGTCAGCACAGAACATCTCCTGATAGCTATTGCAGATGAAAAGGGGGGTGTATCTTCAAGGCTTCTTTCTTCAGCAGGTATTACAAAAGACAATATATTTAAGGTTCTGATAGATATTCGGGGAACGCAGAGGGTGACAGACCAGACACCGGAGGATAAATATCAGGCTTTGTCAAGATACAGCAGGGACTTAACAGATTTGGCGAGAAAGGGGAAGCTTGACCCTGTTATTGGAAGGGATGATGAGATACGGAGGGTTGTGCAGGTTCTTTCAAGGAGGACAAAGAATAATCCTGTGTTGATTGGTGAGCCGGGTGTTGGAAAGACTGCAATTGTAGAAGGACTGGCTCAGAGAATCATCAGCGGTGATGTCCCTGAGACACTGAAAAACAAGAGGCTTGTGGCACTTGATATTGCAGCACTTATTGCAGGCTCAAAATACAGGGGTGAGTTTGAAGACAGGCTTAAGGCGGTGCTTAAAGAAATAGCTGAATCCGATGGTGCTGTGATGCTCTTTATTGATGAGCTTCATACACTTGTTGGTGCTGGTGCGGCAGAGGGTGCGATGGATGCATCAAATATGCTTAAGCCCGCACTCGCAAGGGGAGAACTGCGCTGTGTGGGTGCTACAACACTAAATGAATATAGAAAACATATAGAAAAGGATGCGGCACTTGAGAGGAGATTTCAGCCTATATATGTAGGTCAGCCTACAGTAGAGGATACAATAGCAATTTTAAGGGGGCTTAAGGAAAAATATGAGGTTCATCACGGTGTGAGGATACAGGATTCAGCAATTGTAGCGGCGGCAACACTATCACATAGATATATCACAGACAGATTCCTCCCTGATAAGGCGATTGATTTGATTGATGAGTCTGCATCCCGATTAAGAATTGAGATAGACTCTCTCCCAACAGAGATTGATGAGATTGAGAGGAAGATTATGCAGCTTGAGATTGAGAGGGAGGCACTTAAAAAGGAGTCTGATGAGGCGTCAAGGGAAAGACTTAAAAAAATTGAAAAAGAGCTGTCAGATTTTAAAGAAAATATCAATAAGATGAAGCTCCACTGGAAAGGTGAAAAGGAGACAATACAGAAGATAAGGTCAATTAAAGAGCAGATTGAAAAGGCAAAATTAGAAGAACAGTCGGCAGAGAGAAGGGGTGATTTGGGAAGGGTAGCGGAGATTAGATATGGGACACTATTACAGCTGCAAAAGGATTTGGAGAATGAAAATAAGAAACTATCAGAGCTTCAGAGAGATAAAAAGATGCTCAAAGAGGAAGTTGATGCCGAAGACATAGCAGAGGTGGTTGCAAAATGGACAGGCATCCCTGTTGCAAAGATGTTAGAGGGTGAGGTTCAAAAATTAGTGAAGATGGAAGAGAGGCTGAAACAGAGGGTAATCGGGCAGGATGAGGCTATAAGGGCTGTCTCCGATGCGGTGAGGAGGGCGAGGGCAGGTTTACAAGACTTAAATCGTCCAATCGGCTCTTTTATATTTATGGGTCCCACAGGTGTTGGAAAGACAGAGCTTGCGAGGGCATTGGCAGAATTTCTCTTTGACAATGAGCAGTCTATGGTTAGGATAGATATGTCAGAATATATGGAGAAGCATACAGTATCCCGACTTATCGGCGCACCGCCGGGTTATGTTGGCTATGAGGAAGGGGGGCAGTTGACAGAGGCAATTAGGAGAAGACCATATTCTGTCATACTCTTTGATGAAATAGAAAAGGCGCATCAGGATGTTTTTAATATACTCCTCCAGATACTTGATGACGGAAGGCTGACAGACGGGCATGGAAGGACTGTGGATTTTAAAAATACTGTTGTTATAATGACATCAAATATAGCAAGTCATCTTGTTCAGGAGATGGGAGAGAGGAGATTAACGATAGAAAAAATAGAAGGACTTGACCCCGACACTGAGGAGTATGTTGCTAAACTGCGAGAGGACGGGGAATATCAGGAGATGCAGCAGAGAGTTATGGATGAGCTGCGCAGGCAGTTCAGACCTGAGTTTTTAAACCGTATTGATGATATAATAATTTTTCATAATCTAAACATTGGACAAATAAAAAAGATTATTGATATACAACTGTTAAGATTTAAAAAGAGATTAGGGGAGAGGAATATTGATATTGAGCTTACAGATAAGGCAAAGGAGCTTCTCTCAAAACTTGGTTATGACCCTGTTTACGGTGCAAGGCCATTAAAAAGGGCTTTACAGAAAAATATTCAGGACCATCTCGCACTTAAAATACTTCAGGGTGAATTTAAAGAAGGGGATAAGATTATAGTAGATGCAAATGTTGAGAGGGGAGAGATGGTGTTTAAGAAAAGTTAGAGTCATTACATGAAATTCAGCGAATTGGTAAGATTATTAGAAGGTAATGGATTCAGGATTATAAAAGAGAAGGGGTCTGTAAGATACTATGGAAAACATGGATGGGACAAGTTAGTGAGGGTGGATTATCATGGGTCAAAGGAAGTTCCAACGGGTACCTGTCATGCTATACTGAAGGCAGCAGGAATAAAGAGATAGGAGGAGAAAATGATTGAATTAAAATACTCTTTAATAATAGAGGCAACTGAAGAGCCTGATTACTTTGGATTTTACTCTCCGGAGTTAGAGGGATTTACAGGCATAGGGCATTCTATTGAGGATTGCCTGTATAAGGCAAAGTGGGGGATGATAGAGCATATTAATCTATTAAAAGAAAAAGGGCTGCCTGTTCCCTCCGAAAATCCTGCCCCTAAGATTATTATCCAGAATGAAATGGAATTGGTGAATGTTTAAAAATACTATAGATGCTTCAGGGTGAATTTAAAGAAGGGGATAAGATTATAGTGGATGCTGATGTGAATAAGGGAGAGTTGGTTTTTATTGAAGCTGATAAATAAGCATGGGTAAAATTGACACCCTCTGTTGTATGATGTAACCAGATAGGAGAATAATAGAGAAGGCTAAATAGACCAATGATTTCTGAATCAGATATTATCAAAGAAATAGCCAGACGGCTTGACGAAGCAGGAATCTCCTATATGTTTACAGGCTCGATTGCGACAAACTTTTATACCGTGCCGAGGATGACAAGAGGTATAGATATTGTTATAGAATTAAAAGAGGCTGATACAGACAGGGTGTATAACATTTTCGAAAAGGACTTTTATATAGATAAAGACATGGTTTTAGCAGCGATAAAAACAGAAAGGCTCTTCAATATAATTCATTACCATTCTGTTCTTAAAATAGATTTTATCATTCGTAAAAATAATCAATATCGCATGGAAGAATTTAAACGAAGAAAAAAGATAATCTTTGAAAATGTGGAGCTTTATATTACAGCGCCGGAGGATTTAATCCTCTCAAAATTATACTGGGCAAAGGAAACCATGTCGGAATTGCAATTGGGTGATGTAAAAAATCTGTTTAAATTCGTAAAGGATATTGATATGAATTATATAAAACAATGGGTGAATTATTTAGGTATTGAAGAAATTTATAGGAAGGCAAGGGAATGAAGGACACGCATCCTGCAATAGAAGAACGATTTTTTAAGATGCTCATGGAAAAGAGCGGTGAGGAGCGGCTCAGGATGGGTTTTGATATGGATGAAACAGCGAGGAGATTGGTAATCACATCGTTATTAAATCAAAACCATGATGCATCGGAGCAGGATATTAAAATTGCTGTCTTTGAGAGGTTTTATGGAAGTGATTTATCTTCAGAAATCAGACAAAAGATTATAGAAAAGATGCGAGGGGAAGGAGCAAGAAAGAATTACGATAGCGAAAAGCCATTGGTTGAAGATGAGGCAAAACAATTGAATGTCCAACAGAGCCCGAGCATAAGCCCTGATGTTGAGAAACTGAAAGGGAAAGTTTGTGTTTGAGGAGATGAAGATATACTTTAGTAGACATACCAGAAGGCAAATGAAGTGGAGGGAGGTTGCCGAAGATGAAATTAAGGATACAATTCTCTACCATGAAGATATTGAAGATTCTACAAAAGGCAGAAAAAATGCTTTTAAGCATATTGGCAATAAATGGCTCAAGGTTACCTTTAAACAGGAAGTTGATAAAATAATCGTAATCACTGTTATTGACAAGAACAAATAGGAGGGACAATGAAGATTGAATACGATAAAGAGGTTGATGCACTTTACATCAGAATTCAAGAAAAAAAAGTTTCTCATACCAAAGAAATAGAGGAAGGCATAAATCTTGATATTGATGAAGATGGAAAGGTTGTTGGTCTTGAGATTATAGGGGCGGCAGAGCGATATAAACTGGAAGACATCTTCAACCTTTCTACTGAAAATCTGATTTTGGAAGAGGCGACCTGAAAACATTGAGTGTAAAATGAATAAAATTGTAATAACAATACTTTTTCTATTAATTACAGATATTTCCACTGTATCTTTTGCCTCTGAAAAACCTGCCCCTGATAAAGGCATTCAGGGACAAGTCTGGATGGAGGCTGATGGGGAGGCATATCTCGGCGAGATTGAAATGCCAAAAGAGGTAAAAGAGAGGGCAAAGAGGGATGCTCAAAATAAGGCAGTTGAACAGGCGGTTGGGGCATTTATAAAGGCACATACACTTGTATCAAACTATCAGATTGCAGAGGATTTAATATACACAGCAGTAAGGGGAAAGATAGATAAGATAGAGATTATTAAGGAAGGGTGGGATGAAAAAGACAGGAATCTTTATAAGGTTAAACTTAAGGCACTTATTGAACCTGTTTATCCGGAAAAAGGTCAGGGGCTTTCTGTAAAATTATCCCTTTCAAAGACAGACTTAAAAGAAGGTGATGAGGTAAAAATTTTTTATCAGGCAAATAGTGATTGCTATGTTTATATTTTTTCTGTTGCTGCTGATGGCTCGGTAACCCTCCTCTTGCCAAACTCAATAGATTCAGATAACAGTGTTAAAGGCGGGAAGGCATATCAGTTTCCTGCCGATGGAAGTAAGATAAAATTACAGGCAAATTTCCTTCCAAATTATGACAAACTTATAGCGGAGGAGAGGATTAAAATAATAGCAACGAAAAATAAAGAAGATATAATCTCATTAGGATTTCAGGAAGGGCTTTTTAAAATATATGATGCAAAATCAACAGGCATGATAAGCGATTTGGTAAAGAGGCTTAATCAGATGGAGCCGACAGAGTGGACGGAGGCAACAGCAGTGTATGTGATGAAGAGGTAAAACGGGGTTTATATATGAACCAATATATTGACCAGTTTAAGAAATATCTTAAGGTGGAGAAGAATGTATCAGTACATACCCTAAGAAATTATTCTATTGATATGGAGCAGTTTGAAAGATTTTTAAAGGATACAAATTTATGTCCTGCCGAAGATGAAACTGCTATTGATATAAAAAAGATAGATAATGTGGTTATAAGGACATTCTTAGGCAGTCTTCATAAAAAAGAGAATTGCAATAGTTCAATAGCAAGGAAGCTGTCAACATTGAGGACATTTTTTAAATATCTCTGCCGTGAAGGTTATCTGAAAAAAAATCCTGCAAGAGTGGTGGCTACACCAAAACAGGCAAAGAAACTCCCGTCATTTTTGCCAATAGATGAAGCATTTAGGTTAATGGACACGCCTGATACAAAAACATTATCAGGTTTGCGTGATAAGGCAATACTTGAGACACTTTACGGTGCTGGTATAAGAATAAGTGAGCTTGTTTCTTTAAATGTAACTGATGTGGATTTAGAGAAGGGATATGTAAGGGTGCTGGGGAAGGGGAGGAAGGAGAGGATAGTTCCTCTTGGGAGTAAGGCATGTGATGCAATAAGAGAATACATAAACAAGAAGCAAGATGCAGGAAGCAAGATGCAAGATAGTCAAGCGCTCTTTTTAAATCAGAGAGGAAAAAGGTTGACAGCGAGGAGTGGTTGGAATATTGTTGATAAGTACGCAAGACGAGGAGCGATTAAGAGGCATATAAGCCCGCATTCTTTGAGGCATACATTTGCAACTCATCTTTTAGAAGGGGGTGCTGATTTAAGAGTAATTCAGGAACTTCTTGGTCATTCAAACCTGTCAACTACACAAAAATACACCCATATAAATCTTGACCAGCTGATGAAGGTGTATGACAAGGCGCATCCGAAGGCATAAGATGAGTTAAAGAGTTGAGGAGTTAGGGAGTTAAGAAGTGGCAAAGATAGAAAGATTTGAAGATATTCAGTCATGGCAAAAGGCAAGAGAGGTAAATAAAGATTTATACAATATTACAAAGAACGCATCTTTTTCCAAAGATTTCTTTTTGAGAAATCAGATTAGGAGGGCATCTGTTTCAATAATGGCTAATATAGCAGAGGGATTTGGAAGGCGTAGCAAAAAAGAGTTTGTAAACTTTTTAAATATAGCTCATGGATCAGCGGCAGAGGTTCAGTGTCACCTCTATGTGGTATTAGACCAGAATTATATCAGTCAGGAAGATTTTGAAGTAATATTTAATAAAGTTGAAGAGGTATCAATGATGATTCAGGGCTTTATGAATTATCTAAATAACTCTAAAACTCCTTAACTCCACAACTCCTTAACTTTTAAAATTATGTTTCACGCAACTACAATATTACTTATAAGACATAACGGCAAGGTGGTCGTTGCCGGTGATGGGCAGGTGACCTTCGGCAACACTGTCATAAAGCACAAGGCAAAGAAGGTGAGAAGGCTTTATAATGATAAGATAATTGCCGGTTTTGCTGGCGCTGCTGCGGATGCCTTTACACTCTTTACAAAATTCGAAGAAAAGCTGGAAAAATTTAACGGTAATATAACAAGGGCGGCGGTTGAGCTTGCGAAGGACTGGAGGACGGATAAGGTATTGAGGAGACTTGAGGCACTTCTTGCAGTTGCCGATAAGGATTCTTCCTTTATTATATCAGGGACAGGGGATGTTATAGAGCCTGATGATGGTGTTGTTGGTATAGGCTCTGGAGGTGCCTATGCACAGGCCGCTGCAAAGGCGTTATCTATGCATTCAAATTTAGATGCAAAGAGGATTGCAGAAGAGGCAATGAAGATAGCCGCATCTTTATGTATCTATACAAATGATAATATAGTTATTGAGGAACTTTAATGGAAGTATTGGCTAAAAAATTAGAAGAAAAACCAGTAGAAAAGATATTGGACAAAGATGCGCAACTGACCCCTAAGAGGATAGTTAGTGAACTGGATAAATACATTATAGGGCAGAAGAGTGCAAAGAGGTCTGTCGCCATTGCATTGAGAAACCGATGGAGGAGACAGCAGTTATCTCCTGAACTCAAGGAAGAGGTAGCTCCGAAGAACATAATAATGATAGGTCCTACTGGTGTTGGAAAGACAGAAATTGCAAGAAGGCTCGCAAGGCTTACCAATTCCCCCTTTATCAAAGTGGAGGCGTCAAAATACACAGAGGTTGGTTATGTCGGAAGGGATGTTGAGTCTATGGTCAGAGACCTGACAGAGGTTTCAAAAAATATGGTCAGGGAGGAAAGGACATCGGAAGTCAGCGAAATGGCAAAGGTAAATGCAGAGGAGAGGCTTCTTGACCTTCTTTTGCCGCCGCCGCCCTCAGTTAAAAGAGGGGCAGATGAAAAAGTGGAGATGGATGAATTGGGGCAGAAACAATATCAGGAGACAAGAGAAAAGTTTAGAAAATATTTGAGGGAAGGAAAACTGGACGAAAGGTCTGTTGAATTGGAGATAGAGCAGAGGCTATTGCCTATGATAGAGGTAGTTTCAAATACAGGTATTGAAGACCTTGATATAAATATAAAAGATATGCTTGGGAGTATGATGCCTCAAAAGAAGAAGAGGAGAAAGGTAAAAGTATCGGAGGCGCTTGTAATACTGACACAAGAAGAGGCGCAGAAACTCATAGATATGGATAAGGTTATGAAAGATGCGATTAACAGGGTAGAGCAGTCAGGAATAATCTTCATTGATGAGATAGATAAAGTTGCAGGCAGAGAATCAGGTCATGGCCCTGATGTATCAAGGGAAGGTGTCCAGAGGGATTTGCTTCCTATAGTGGAGGGTTCTACAGTAAGCACAAAATACGGTGCAGTAAGGACTGACCATATTCTGTTTATTGCGGCAGGTGCATTCCATGTATCAAAGCCGTCTGATTTAATTCCTGAACTTCAGGGAAGGTTTCCAATAAGGGTTGAACTGGATTCACTCGGTAAGGAAGAGTTTATAAGAATACTCACAGAGCCTCAGAATGCCTTGATAAAGCAGTATGTGGAGCTTTTAAAAACAGAGGGCGTAGAGATAAATTTTGTTGAAGATGCGATTGCAGAAATATCATCAATAGCGGCGCTGGTAAATAATAGGATGGAGAACATAGGTGCAAGGAGGCTCCATACCATAATGGAGAGACTATTAGACGATATATCCTTCAGCGCACCTGACCAGAAGGAGAAAAAATTTACAATAGATGCAAAATATGTAAGAGAAAGGCTTCAGGATGTAATTAAGGATGAGGATTTGAGCAGATATATCTTATAAAATCCCAAATCCCAAATCTCAAATTTCAAATTTAAATGATATGACCAAAGAAAAATCTAATAGAGAAATGGAGAAATTAATCAAAAAGGCGGATGTGCTTCTTGAGGCTCTGCCTTATATAAAAAATCTTTATAAAAAGACTATTGTAATAAAATATGGGGGAAGTGCAATGGTGGCAGAGGAATTGAAGAAAAGCTTTGCCCTTGATGTAATACTCTTAAAATATATAGGCATCAATCCTGTGATAGTTCATGGCGGCGGTCCACAGATTGGGAAGACCCTTGAGAAGATGGGTAAAAAATCCCACTTTGTAGAGGGCTTAAGGGTTACAGATGAAGAGACTATTGATGTAGTGGAGATGGTTCTTGTCGGAAAGGTAAATAAGGAGATTGTCTCTCTTATCAACAGGCATGGGGGAAAGGCAGTGGGTTTGAGTGGCAAAGATGGTGAACTGATAAAGGCTAAAAAATACAAGGTTGTAAAATCATCCCCTGAGACGGATAGACCTGAGATAATAGATATCGGCATGGTTGGAGAGGTTGAGTCAATAAATGCAGGTGTCCTTAATACCCTTGATGAAGGTGGATTCATTCCTGTTATAGCACCTGTTGGTGTAGGTGAAAATGGGGAGACATATAATATTAATGCAGACTTTGTAGCAGGTGAGATAGCAGGTAGCCTCAAGGCAGAGAAGCTTGTATTACTGACAGATGAAGAGGGGGTAAAGGGGAAGGATGGCTCTCTCTTATCCACTCTTAATAAAAAAGAGATTGATTATCTGATAAAAAAAAGTGTCATCAGGGGCGGAATGCTTCCAAAGGTTAAATGCTGTCTTGATGCACTTGAGTCAGGAGTCAAGAAAACCCACATAATAGACGGAAGGGTAAAGCATGCAATACTCCTTGAAATATTCACTGACGAAGGTGTTGGGACACAGATAGTGGAAAATTGATTTGTCCTGCGCAGACAATTTTTATTTACTTATCTTAATCATTCTGATATTTTAATAATATTAAGTAAATAATGTTTGGGGGAGGCGTGATGGAAGAAAGACAGCAGCTTGATGATGAAATAAATTTAATAGACTATTTTATTGTCATTGCAAGACGTAAGTGGCTTATTATTGGCATTACACTTTTGACAGCTGTAACGACTGCAGTTATCAGCCTTTATATGCCGCCTATTTATATGGCTGAAACGAAGATACTCCCGCCGCAAGGAGCAAGCTCAAGTATGGCATCCCAGATAATGAGTCAATTAGGGGGATTGGGAGCTATTGTTGGAAGTACTGCAGGTATAAAAACACCTAATGACTTCTATATTGAAGTACTAAAGTCCAGAAATATCCTTGACCACATAATTGATAAATTCAAATTAATAGAACTTTATAAGGCTAAAACACATGAAGATGCAAGGATTTCTTTGGCAGGTGCTCTCAAGGCAAAGGATGACAAAAAGAGCGGCATTATGACGATTGGTATTGAGAATAAAGATCCAAAGATGGCGGCTGACATAGCCAATGCCTTTGTGGATGAATTAAAGAACTTTAACAGAGGATTTGCAGTTACGGAAGCAGCACAGAGGAGGCTATTTTTTGAAGAGCAGTTGAAGGATGCGAAGGAATCCCTCATAAAATCTGAGGAATCTATTAAGGGGTTTCAGGAGAGGACAGGTGTTTTTAAGATGGATGAGCAGTCCAAAGCAGTGTTAGAAGGGATTGCCAACTTAAGAGCATTTATTGCTGCAAAAGAAGTAGAGCTTAAAGTAATGAAAACATATGCAACTCCCAGAAATCCAGATACCCAGAAAGCAGAAGAGGAAATCAAAGGGTTGAGGGAACAGCTCGGCAATCTAAGTGTCAAAGGCAGTGGGCATAATCCAGACCCCCTCATATCAACAGATATAATGCCATCACTCGGCACTGAATATATAAGAAAGATGAGGGAATTTAAGTATCACGAGACCCTTTATGAAATTTTGCTGAAACAATATGAGGCGGCAAGGCTTGACGAGGCGAGGGATGCTGCAACAGTACAGGTGATTGATAAGGCAATACCGCCAGAAAATAGGATAAAACCGAAGAGGAGGCAGATGGTGATGATTGCAGGGGTTACAGGATTATTTCTCTCAATATTTACTGTATTTTTTATGGAATATATTAAGGGAGAGAGGGAGAGATTTAAGGACAAAGGGATTAAGTAAGTCCGACATATTAATAAAGGAGGTAATCTTAAATTGAAGCTAAAATTTTCTATGATTTTATGGCTCACAGTGATTTTTGCCGGAGATTCATTTGCCCAGCAGGTTGGGCTGCCAATGGCAGCTGCCCAGCAGATTGATGAGGTGATGAAAATGATTAAAGGGCAATCAAAGGACGGCTTATCATATCCATCTATGAAGGAACAGTTACCGCCACAACAGGTTCTGCCACAATCCTCACAGCAACCTCCATCGTCGTCTACTCCACCACCTTCGTTTCCAGTTGAAGAAAAGAAATCTGAGTTTGAGGAGTATGTAGCAGAACAAATTATAACTATTTTGGAAGATAAGTTTGAGATTTTAAAGAAGTTTGAAGGTGTTAGATTTTCACACATATCACGTGTCTTTTCCTCTGGCGAGGTCTCAATTCCTATTAGGGTTGTTAAAAAAGAGGGAGGGGATATTGATGCAGGATTCTTGATTGGGACGTCTGAGGCAATACAAAAAGCCTTCAAGATAATAGGTGTGAAAGACTCATTTGGTATATCAACTGATATAAGGCAATTTGGTTATAAGCTTTTCTACCGTCCACCATCAACCTTTGCCCCTGTAGATAAAATACCTGTGGGACCAGACTATGTCTTAGGACCCGGTGATGAAATAAAAATAACAGTCTGGGGGATGATAGAGGGTGGGTGGGGTGTTATCGTTGACAGAGATGGAAAGATAAGCCTCCCAAAGATTGGTGTCCTTGGTGTAACTGGTCTTACCTTTAAGGAGTTAAAGGAGCTTTTATATAAAGAATTCTCCAGATATTATACAAGGTTTGAGATGAATGTGAGTATGGGAAATTTAAGGGCAATAAGGGTCTATGTAATAGGTAATGCAGAGAGTCCAGGGGCATATACGGTCTCATCCCCCTCAACTCTTATAAACGCCCTTTTTGAGGCTGGCGGTCCAAACAAGACAGGCACTATGAGGGATATACAATTAAAGAGGAATGGCAAGGTAATTGTCAATTTTGATATATATGACTTTCTCTTAAAAGGCGATAAAATCAACGATGTAAGACTTATGCCGGAGGATGTGATATTTATACCGCCTGTTGGTCCCATTGTAGGTATTGCTGGAAATGTAAAGATTCCTGCAATCTATGAGTTAAAGGGTGAGACAAGACTCCTTGACCTTATAAATATGGCAGGTGGACTTAACAGTATTGCCTTTAAAGGGAGGCTGCAGGTTCGTAGGGTAGAGGAGCATAAATTCAGGACGGTTTTTGAGTCCGATATGATTGATGTTGAAAAAAATGGAGAAAAAAATTTCCCTCTTAAAGATGGCGATATGGTTAAGGTCTTTTCTGTTATAGAGACAATGCCAAGGTCTACCATTACAATTAGAGGGGCAGTGGCAAATCCAGGTGAATACGGAATTATAAATGGAATTACAAAGGTAAAGGATATTATACTGCTATCAGGCGGTTTGCTCTCCTTTACATCAAATCAGGCTGAAATTGCAAGACTAAAGATTACTCAATCAGGTCCCATAGTAGAGAGGTTTAATATTGACCCCTTTAAGGCAAAGGAGGATATTCCTGAGCACAATATTCTATTGGAGGTAAATGATAATATTTTTATTAAGAATATCCCTGAATGGGGGCTTTATCGAAATATAAACATATCAGGGGAGGTCAGATTTCCAGGCAGCTATATTATCAATAAGGGTGAGAGGCTTTCATCTTTAATAGAGAGGGCAGGTGGATTTACAGATAGGGCATATTTAAAGGGTGCTGTATTTACAAGGGAATCTGTGAGGATATCACAGCAGAAGAATCTGGATGAGGCTGTTGACAGGCTTGAGCAGACAATATTATCCCTGTCAGCCTCAGCCGTTGAGACTGCCATAACTGGAGAGTCGGCAGAGCAAAAAAGGGCTGCCATAGAACAGAGGAGGGAACTTTTATCAAAACTGAAAACTGCAAAGGCACAGGGGAGACTTGCTATTAAGATTGATACCCTTGAGAAATTCAAAGGGACAAACTCAGACTTAGAGCTTGAAGATAATGATTCACTTTATATGCCTGCACTGTCTTCTTCCGTTATGGTTATAGGTGCTGTATTTAATCAGAATGCATTTCTGTATGATGCTAAAGGTGATATATCCTCATATATTAAACTTGCAGGAGGGATTACAAGAGAGGCAGATAAGAAATCCATCTTTATACTTAAGGCGGATGGAACTGCTTTAAGCAAGGCACAGAAAGGATGGGGATTTGAGTCAACGAGGCTTGACGCCGGTGATGCCATAATAGTGCCGCAGGAATATGAAAAAATTGCATGGATGAGGGATATAAGGGATATTACACAGGTACTCTATCAGATTGCTATAACCACAGGAACTTTAAAAGTACTGGGACTTTTTTAGGCTAAAATAAGGATTGGATAATTTGGGTTTAGTTATACCAAGATTTGTTATTTACTTGGTATAACTTAATAGGTTTTAGATGGAAAGGTTGTCATTAGAAACACAGACTCTTTACGCGGAACTGATAGAGCGTCTTACAGCCCTTGAGGCACATAGAACCATAGCACATCTGCGGGGAAGTTTTGCCTTAAAAGAAGTAAAGGGCAAGGCTTATTATTACTTCAAGCATTCCGAACCTGGAGATGTGGTCAGGGAGATATATGTTGGGAGGAAAACCCCTGAATTAGACAGAGTTGTAGAGAGGTTCCATCAGGAGCATGGTGTGTTTAACCTTGATAATGAGGGCATAGAACGTATATGTTCAATGCTCAGGGCGGGTGGGATACAAATTATTGATACGGCCTCAGCAAGGGTGCTCAGGGCTTTTGAGGAAAGCGGCGTCTTTTACCTTGACGGTGTCCTTGTGGGCACCCACGCATTCATAGCTATGGGGAACATGCTTGGTGTCAAATGGGAACGCTCCACTGCGAGAACACACGACATTGACATTGCAGGTTTACCATCAATGGGGATTGCTTTGCCATATCTTGAGGCTGATATCCCGAAGGCATTGAAGAGTCTTGAAATGGGATTTTTCCCGGTACCGCCTTTTGACAATAAAAATCCATCAGTATCTTTTTCAGTAAGAGGACACTCTTTACGCGTTGATATGCTGACTCCTCAGAGAAAACCGGAAGATACTGCTCCCGTGGTAATCCCCCGGTTTAAAACGGCTGCTCAACCGCTTATGTTTCTGGATTACCTTATAGAAAAGCCTGTGAGAGTTGCTGCGATAAACGGCGGCGCTGTTTTGGTTAATATACCGCAGCCGGCGAGATTTGCCTTCCACAAGCTGATTGTCTATGGGGCGAGAGATGCCGCAATGCATGTTAAGGCAGGGAAAGACCTGCAGCAGGCAGGGATGTTGTTCTCTTTTCTTGCGGGAGAGCGTTCAGGCGACCTGATTATTGCCTGGGAGGAGATTAAGAGGCGTGGAAAATACTGGATTAAACGGGTTCAAACCGGTCTTTTAGCCTTGAAAAAGAAGTATCCTGATCAATATATGAGCATTCGTGAAATGTCTTTTGCAGAAGGAACTTTAAAAGTACTGGGACTTTTTTAGGCTAAAATAAGGGACAGAAAAAAGGACAGAAAAAATTCTTGACATTAATTGCTTTTTGATGATAATGTTCATTTCATGAACGATGTCAGCACTTCTGATAAAATCTCTTTCAGACTCCTTACCGAATTAACAGAAAAACCCACAATTACCCAAAGGGCATTGGCTGACCGGCTTGGAATTGCCCTTGGATTAGTAAATGCGTATATAAAGAAGTTATATAAAAAAGGCTACATAAAAATTAAAGCCCTGCCAAAAAACAGAATCAAATATATCCTCACACCAAATGGATTTGCTGCAA
>Ga0209212_1002696_pt1 | contig 24655 bp, 23 predicted proteins | sample RifGroC2_FD_183996 | JGI IMG/M metagenome (GOLD analysis project Ga0209212, IMG submission 183996) | Groundwater microbial communities from Rifle, Colorado, USA - Groundwater C2 (SPAdes) (version 2) | ecosystem: Environmental > Aquatic > Deep subsurface > Groundwater | place: Rifle, Colorado... | reverse complement strand
TGGCAGACGATACAAAACGCAATAGTTTAAAAATTAAAAAGGGGACACACAATTGAACCAGAAAAAGGAACAGAAACAATTTACTTATGCTCGTCAAACCAAAAAATTTCATTGTTAAATATATTCCTGATGGATAAATGAAGGCTCCATTACAAGGGCTAACAACTGTTTTTGCAAGCGCTCCGTTAATTCCACCATTTGAAAACAGTATATCACTCACGTAATAAATGGAGGCGATTGGATAGTTAAGAACAGAAAAATCTCCATCTACAACTCTAGTATTTAAAAAACGGAGCATAAAATAAAAAAACAATATCAAAGCATACGAAATAAAAGGATGCTTGTTTAATTGTAATTCTACATAGTCGAATTTGTTTTTTAACCAGGAAATAATTGTATCAATAAACATCACTACCGTATCCTCTACTTTCTATCTCATAACAAGGAGAAAAATATCATAAATTGTAACATTTTAGTTCTTTGAAAAATCCGTACATTTATATAGATGACTCACATAAATGGGATACGTAGCGCGGGTGGTTTATCCCCCGCACAATGCCGACCACAAGGGATCGGCGCTACATTTTCAAAGAGCTAAATTGTTACCATAAATTTAAATCCAGGCTAAAATTGTTGTCTTTTAATGGCATATAGAAATCTTAATTTTATAGGTATCCACAGCCCCTCCATCACAATATACCACGACATCTTCGAGGCATCACACTCTCTATCCCTAAAAACAATAGGTATTTCAATTAATTTCACATTTCTTTTTGTTAATCTATAATTTAATTCTAATTGGAAAATGTATCCGGCCGATTTAATATGTTCTAAATTTATCTTTTCTAACGCCTCTTTTTTGAAACACTTGAATCCAGAGGTGGTATCATAAATATTCATATTTCCCAAAATAAATCTTGCATAACGATGCCCCAGGAGACTTAACAACAACCTTTTTAGATGCCAGTTTGTTACAGAAACTCTCCACTGATAAAATCGAGAACCTATTACACACCCAGCGCCACTTCGTTTAATTTCTTTAATAAATTCAATCAGAAAAACCGGATCATGAGATAAGTCTGCATCCATTTCATAAATATAATCAAAATTATTTTCCAATGCCCATTTAAACCCAGCTATATACGCAGTTCCTAATCCCAGTTTCCTTTCTCTGTGGATAACACTAACAGGGTATATCTTTGATAGTTCTTCTGCTCTCTTCCCAGTGCCATCCGGAGAGTTATCATCAATTATTAAAACTCTATAATTTATATTAAATTCGTTATCCCTGGTTACATCGAATATCTTCTTGATAAGTATGTCAATATTGGATATTTCATTGTAAGTAGGAATTATTATCAGGGCTTTTTCCATCTCATATGTCTGCTAAGTTTTTCCAAGAATTAACCGCGCGTGGCGCTCTCATCTCCGGGCAAAGCATCCTTTCAGTCCGATGATAGTCGCATACTTCCGGCCAGATGTTCGAGTTGCCAGTAAATCGGTATTAATTGATATGAGCGATTTGTTGCGGAGTTCATGGATTGTAAATCCAAACGAGCGAAGCGACCGTATGTAATCTGAGACATTTGAGCCACAACGCGATAAACCATAAGCCCAAGCCTCTGTCATCAGGATACAATCAGGACTACTGCTTAATATTTTTGAGGCCCCTTGTATCACTTTAGCTTCCGCTCCTTGCACATCTAACTTTACAAATTGAACTGACGTAATACCATGAAGTTCACAAATATAGTCTAACGTATTACTAACTACGGTTTCTTCCTCGTCAAGGAGTGTATCGGGATAGATACGGTTGTCTCCCTTGTTCTCAGAATTTTTGTATAACGTAATTTTTCCTCTGCTGTCTGATGCAGCTAAATCACATACTATGACTTTGTTCTGTTGTTCTGTTGTTCTGTATCGTTTTTTCTAAATAATAGCGGCTTTCGCTGCATGGCTCAATAGCAAGGAGGGTCCCTTTATAATCTTTTGTCGATAGTGCCAATCCGGTATATAAGCCAGCATTGGCTCCGACATCAATGAAGGTCATGCCTTTAGTAAAGTGGGACTGGAAAAAGGAAATTTCATCCCGCTCATAAACACCTAAAGCAAGTGCTCCAGATACCACAGGATCGTTAGGATTAATCCAGATAACGGCATCACGAACACGAACGGTTTGGGGTAGTATTAACTTGATTAATGCATTTGCTACCCTACGGAGCAATCGTGGTTTCAGCAGAACTGTGTAAATAAATTCAGATGTAGTCATGCGTGGCATTATTCAAAACAACTTTATAGCATTTTTATTAGTCACTACCTCTGGATGCCGTTGAATTGTGACAACCCTGCTATTATTCCCCGCCTCTCTAAATTGTACAACCATGTCTCTGCCCAATCACTTCTTTGCACTTTAATCCAAGATAAAGTATATCAACCCCAATGGCAATGAAAGTATATCCAGACTTTTTATTTTCCATTAACTTTTCTCTATCAGGTTGGACAATGTGAAAACCCATTGGTTTTTTCATTTTACGACAAATACTTTCATAATGGGTAATTGCTTTTCGAAATTCTTGATTTTCAAACTCTCCTGGCATACCCATAGAACCTGATAGGTCATAAGGACCAATTATTGAACCATCTACACCATCAACACCTAAAATCTCTTCTAAATTTTTTATTGCTTCTATATGCTCGATCTGAACAATTACTACACTTTCCTTATTTACCCATTCCTTATACCGATCAAATTCAAGACCATATCCCTGGGCTCTCGCAAGCCCCACGCCCCTCTTTCCCATTGGTGGATATCTAACGGAATCCACAGCTTTCACTGCGTCATCTTTTGTGTTTACCATGGGAACAATAACACCGTGGGCGCCTGCATCCATAACCCTTTTTATTAAGGTTGGATTATTTTCACCAACTCTCACCAATGGCAAAACCCCACACAACTCTATAACCTGAATAAGGTGTTGGGCATGATGCAATGTTATTGCTGAATGCTCCATATCTACTGTAAGCCAATCAAAACCTGCCTTTGCCATTATTTCAGCAATAGAAGGATGCCCAAGGGTAATCCATGATCCAATGGAAACTTCACAATTCCTTAATTTCTCTTTCAGATTTATCATGTTATCAACTTTTTCCAGTATTTTTAACTCTAAGGCTTTGTATAGACAAAAAGCACATAAACTCTATCTACCTTTTCTAAGAGATTCCATCTCTTTCGTGCCTAAGGAAGAACCTCCTGTTTTCTGTTCAACGATCTTACGCAATGAAACGTACTCGAAAACAGATTTCCTATTTATTTTTAATGAATTAAGAATGCGAAATAATAAATATTCTTTCAGCAACATAAACACATTGGTAAATCCGCTTGATTTAAAAACCTTTATCACAGTCAAAATCAAAATAAGGTTTTTTAATTTACGACTTAATTGCGGATAAAGATAAAAAATGCTATCAAATTTTCCTTTTCTTATAAGTGAAAAAATGTTGGGGTATGCATCTCCGGAAAAGATTATTTTATAAAACTGTTGTAGCCCAAATTTCTTTACGTAGCTATAATCCACAATAATATTTATGAGTTTGGGCCACGAAAGTAAGACCAATCTTGGATAGTCAGTAAAATTGATTGTAGTGTCTCCCTCGGCAGCCTCTTTATCAGAAATTGTGAGCAGATACTTTTCCTCTTCATCCAAGGTTGCTCCAATTTTCCCTATACTTCTTCCGTACTCATAGAGTGGTGTTCCTGGTAAGGCTTGGGCAAAGTTTATACTTATTTCGTGAGGGTTTTGTGATTTATTCAATGTCATCGAACGAGCTATAAAATCAGCAGTTTCCCTTATAGTTTCTGGAGTTTCACCTGGCATGCCAATAACTAACTGGGGTATTGTATAGAGTCCTGCCTCTGTAACCCACTGCATGGCCTTGTAATTGTCTTCAAATGAAACCTTTTTTTCCATTACTTTCAATATTCTTTCACTTCCCGTTTCCATGCCAAAAATAATCGAGCGACATCCGGCATCCTTCATCATTTCGATTATATCCGGAGTTACCATGTCAACCCTCATTGCCCCTACTTTCCATAAAAGTTTCAGGGGTTTTACCATCTCACAAAATTCCTGCAACCATTTTGCACTTGAGCCAAAACACTCATCCCCAAAGGCAATTGCTCCTATATTAAAACGAGCAATTAAATCTTTAATACGATTGATTGCTGTCTCAACGGGAAGGATGCGAATACCTTTCGTAAAACGATGGCAATAGGTACAACGCCCCACACAGCCTTTAGAACACGAAATTACACCCGTTGTTTTGTTTGCCAAATCACGATCGTTCAAAATAAATTGACAATTCTGACCATCACTCAAATTTGGGAAAAAATACTTAAGGTAAACAGAATCGGAGGCTAATTCATTTAGTTTTGGGAAATAATGTTTTATTGAAACTGCATCTAAAATATTCCAGTCTACATTAAATATCTCTTCCTTTGGGATCTGCTCTGCATAACCGGTGTTTACAAATTTTTCTCCATCCAGAAATGCCAAACCTTTTATGCTATAATAATTGTTAATGGGTCTATTCTCACCTATGTTACCAAATAGGCGACAACACACCTTTTCTCCTTCGCCAAGAACACAAAAGTCAACACCCGTTTTTCTGAGCAATATCTCGGCGCTTGTTGCCAGGTTGCCACCTAAAATGATCTTTGTGTCTGGTAATCGTTTTTTTACCTCAAGAGAGAAAAACCTGCAGCTCTCGTATGCCGTGGAAACTGGCGAACTAATGCCTAAAATGTGCGGGCGAAGTGAAACGATAAAATCAATTGCTTCCTGCCTTTTAGGTCTAAGCACATCGAGATGATAGAAATAGGTCTCCTTATACCCTGCCTTATGCAAAGAAGTAATAACCGCCATCGGCCCATACGGTGGAAATTTGTCAGGATAGCCTCTCTGTGGTAAGGTAATAAATAAGATTTTTAAATCCTTCGGCATTCTTGCTTTTCCCTCTCAATTAATGCATCAGCCACAATATCCCACAGAAAACGTTCTTCAGACCGATTAATTGTTATATAATTTCTTTCATACACCTCATAAGATTCTTTATCGTAATAAAAAAAACCTTTATCCAACAATTTTTGCCAATCCTCATTATTGTCTATATAGTTGATCTCTGCCTTTAAGCATGACGAATATGCCTTAATATTTCCCTGAAAATATACATCAGTTTTTGTCTTTCTGCTTGATGTAAAACAAATGGGCTTTCTATGAATAACCGCAAATTTGATTGCACCAGAGTAATGACAAAACACCCCGCTTGAATATTTTATTAATTGTTCGGTACTATAATGCAAATACGGACGTCCACCATAGACATTTTCCTTCTCGGTATGCTTTGGGTGTGTTGCAATGACTACTTTAATCCCAGTCTTTTTTTCTACGAAATCATAAAAGTTGTTAATGATTCTAGCATATTCTTCCTTACTTAATTCAGGAACCACGCCCATCACAACATAATCATGCGTGTACCAGGGAGGACATGCAAGATGTACATAATAATCGCCTTCTGGGATATAACCAGGTTTGGGAATATTCTTATTTCTCAAGTAACGATCGTAGTCAAACGAATGGGCACAAATAACTTGTTTCTTGGAAAGAGGAAATCTGTAATTGGAAATTTTCGATCCAAGGACAACATATTTCGGATAATCAATGCCTAATAATGTATATGGCAGTCTATGCAACATAAATGCAGAAAAATAATTGACCGGGTCATTTAATAATCGTTTCACCACCCGAAAAAAACGACTCCAGAACTTTTCCCCTTCCACAAACATGGCTGGTTGAACATTTAAAAACATCATGACATAACTTATGGACAACCGCTTAAAAATCTTTAGTAATCTTAAATCCGGAGAAACAACCAGAAACACCATCCTCCATCCCTTAATCAGGTCGAGGTATTTTTTCAGATCTTTCCATGTTTTAACACAAACTTGCTCTATTCCTGCAATAGGAACCAATTTGTTGTAATGTGAGAGTTCTTTTACAATGTTTTTAGGATAAAGGATATTAAGAACATGTAAAATGGTTATATTGAAACCTCTTTTTTTCAGAATATCGAATCCGTATTTTACAGCATAATCGTCATTAAAAGGATATATACTGACAAATATTAGTGTCATATCGCTACCAACACGTCCTGCCTCCATCAATGATTAAATTAGTCCCTGTCATATATGAGGAGGCATCAGAGACCAAGAAAATAATGGCAGCTTTATATTCATCTTCTTTAGCCATTCTTCCCATAGGTATCAACTTAGTAAGTTTTCCCAAAAATATTTCTGGGTGATCTGTATAAACTCCACCAGGGGAAAGCGCATTTACCCTAATCCCCTTATGAGCCCAATAAGTAGCAATATACTTAGTAAGCCCAACAATTCCATGCTTTACGACAGAATAACTGACCGGTTTCGCCGGCTGTTGTTCTTCTGGCAATCCTTCTATACGATAAATGCTTTGATTAGGCGCAATCACACTAAGATCAGAGGCAATATTAAGAATTACACCGCTACTACTTTTTGCCATACAATTACCGACTACCTGACAACACAAAAAAACCCCGGTTAATCCAACCGATATATCTTGAGTCCACGTACCAAGGCTAAAATTTTCAAAACGACTCCATTCAAGTTTTCCGCTCTTATCGGCTTTTGGATTATTTGCTGCATTATTAATAAGAATATCAACACGGCCAAAAGCAGATACCACATTTTTTAATCCATTTTTAATAGATTTCTCAGAGGTAACATCAACCTTTATGGCACAAGAAGGTACTTTATACTTTTCTGCAATCTCAGAGGCTCTTATTTTACCTGCCCTTATATCTATATCCCATAAAACTGGAGTTCCTCCTGCTTCTGCAATAGCCAAAGCATGTTGAAACCCTAAAAGACCCGCTCCCCCGGTAACAATCGCCACACGGTTATCTATCCTGAATTTTTTGAGTGGCCTTTCCATTTTAATACCCATAACTAAACGCACATCCTATCTTATATTTTTATAACAGAGAGTCGATACTACTCACAATGTCCTTATTAAGAGATTCCTTTATCTTCAAAGCAATTAGATGGCCATCGATAACTTTCTCAAGCGAAGTAATGGGATCTTTGGTAGTTGATAAACATTCCACAAAATGTCTCATTTCACTGATAAATAAACTGTTTCTATCAAAATTAATATTTTGATATATCTCACGTGAATTATGTGTTAAGTCTTCTACCTCAATTTCAGACCGAATAATGTCCCATTCAATTTTCCCATGTTCACCAAAAATCAAAATTTTTCTCAGGGGATATTTTTGCACGAAAGAAATGTTCAAACTTACTGGAAACTTATGACCCAAAAATTTTTGTTCCAATAAAACACCCACGGTGTCTTCCACGTCAATATTTAAATTACTTAATTTACCTCCCACGGCCCACAACCGGTCAGGTTTACCAAAATACCAGTAAATAAGATCCAGCTCGTGTATTTCTGTTAGTACTACCCCACCGCCCAACGACTGCATACCAGCATAAAACTCATTGTATTTTTCATACGAATGCCACCCCGGCATAAAGGAGTTTATCATTACATGAACAGAAAATATCTTCCCAATCCTCATTTCATCAACCATTTCCTTTAACTTTATTGCACAAGGGTGAAATCTCATCATATAACCAATCATTACTGGGACTTTTTTTTCTTTTGACATTTGTAATAATTGACCCAACCCATCTACACAATCAGAAATTGGCTTCTCCATAAAAACAGGTATTTTATTCATTACAAGCTGCTTTGCCGTAGAGACATGAAGACTTGTTGGATTGCTCACAACGGCAAAATCAGGTTCATATTTCATCGCCTCTTCAAATTTTTCAAACGTACAGATATTGTACTTTGAAACAATATCCGAATTATAATCTGGCAGTAAATCATTACCTATCTCAAAAGTCCTTCCCTTGGTACGGAAAGCAGCAATCTGAATATCCGGCTGTATTTTTTTCAAATTCCTTAAATGTCTCTGACCTATTCCCCCAAGCCCAAAAAACAAAACCTTCATGAAAACTCCTCAAGAAAAGGCCTGACAAAGGAAATATAATCCTTCACTGTCTCAGCATATTGTTTTTTCTGTTTCTGTCTGGGAAGGTCTTCGCGTGCCGCTTGCAATATGAAATCTCCGGAATAATTAATTCCCCTTAGAGCATCGAAAACAGTATCAAAATCCGTGTCACCACTTCCAAGTGGGACCGTTCCTCCCAATTTGATTCTATCCTTTACATGAACATTTACAATAAATTCACCAAGTGTATTAATTTCTTCACTTGCATCGTATCCTAAAGAAGCGCTATTCCCCATATCATAATTTATTCCTATATCGAGCGGGAAAAAATCATGTATAAACTCTTTAAATTCAAAAGGAGGCAAGGATGTTTCCAGACTAATTTTCACTCCACACTGTTTGGCACATGCCAGTGGCCTCTTTAGATTTTCCAATACCTCGTGTTTGTCAGTTTCCGTTCTGAGGGCGGAAGAATCAACAAAAGGGATTTCAAGAATTGGTATGCCGCATTTATGACATCTCTCGATAAGATAATGAAGCATTTTAATTGCTGTATCAATTTCTCTTTTTCCCTTGCCAAAAAGCTTATTCACCATAAAATAATCTGCAACAACCGAACTAATTCTCACATTATACTGCTTGCTTAAACTCAACATTTCATTGATACCGGCATCAGAAGAAAGTGGGTTTGCATTAACAGTACCGCTTTCAAATATCCATTCCATGCATCCAAGCCCCAATTCCTGGCATAATGGAAATTCTTTACGCCAATGTTCTACAGGAAATGCCTGTATTTGATTATTAACAGGAGGAGATAATCGTCCCTGCATGACACCTAACCTTGCTGCCATTACAAACCTTTATCCTTTTGCTTTGAGTGTGTAAGAGTTAAAGTCAGCAACTTTTCTGAATACGGGCTTAACAGGGACACCCTCTATTAAAGTTCGCAAATTTTTCTTTTTACCAACGGCATCCTTGAAGAGTTTTAATACATCCTCATAGCAATTGAGTGTATACTCAATATCTTCTGCCTTATGTGAATATGATAAGGCATGATAAGCAGTCCATAATATTCCCCTGCGAATCAGTTCTTGTTGAAAATATGATTTTATTTCCAGGGGTTCAAATATTCCACAACCGTCAAATGAAATAATTGACCGGCATGGATAACCAACACATTGCACAAACTCTGATACCCCATAGCAACCTGCCAACCTATTAAAACCGTCTTTTAGTAATAACCCAACATGCCACAAGTGTTCTGTCACTTTTTCACGTTTTAGTTTTGGAAGGCATGCCTTTGCAGCAGCCAAACCTATACAATCGCCGCCATACGTAAAAGAAAAAAATGTTTTTTCTAAGGAAAACATATATTCCCTTTTGCCAACAATGGCAGAGAGGGGCACTCCGTTTGAGATCCCCTTGGCCAGTGATGTTAAGTCCGGTGTAACTCCGGTTAATTCCTGTGCGCCACCATATGCAAAGCGAAACCCCGTAATAATTTCATCAAACATCAAAAGGGCGCCATTAACATGCGTCATTTTTTTAACCTCATGAAGAAAATTATTTTTAGGTTCAAGTATCGTTAAAGGTTCCATTATGACAATTGCCACCTGCCCCGGATATTGTTTAAATATACTTTCCAAACTATCTAAATCATTGTAAACAAATGAATGCGCAAGCCCCTGATTGAACTTGGGAATACCGCTATTCAAATCCGTATTTGCAATGTACCAGTCATGCCAGCCGTGATAGCCGCAATATGCAATATGATCTCTTCCGGTGACTGCCCTGGCAATTCTTACTCCGGCTGACGTGGCGTCAGCCCCGTTCTTTCCAAAACGGGCCGCTTCTGCACACGGTACCGCATCAATAAGAAGCTCCGTTACGTCTACCTCCAACTCATTCATGAGACTAAAAGTTGAACCCAACTCCAGTTGTTCTACGACTGCCTTATTAACATCAGGGTCTGCATAACCTAAAATAAGGGGATGGCAGCCCATAATATAGTCTAAATATTTATTGTCATCCACATCCCACACATAAGCGCCTTTTCCCCTTTTCAGATATTTCGGCGCAAAGCCTTCGACAAATTGAGTCACACCTTTACTAAAAGTTTGCGTACCAGCAGGAATTATCTTTTTTGCCCTCTCGTAAATTTCATTTGATTTTGTGATTACAGGATTTTTAATTTCCATTACCTTTTACTCCATCGTTCATAGTCTTCAGGGGTGTCAATTTCGATAAGGTTTTCAACCGTATCTCCATCAAGAAAAAAAGGATATGTCTTATTGTTTATCAACTCGCTGTTCAAACCATCCAACTCTCCAACTTTAAAACAGCATACATAGTGGTGATGCATCCATGCAGGCGGGAGGTCCTGTCTTCTAAATACATCATTACCGATACACCGGTTTAACATCTTTTCCTTCTCGTCATAAAACCAACAATTATACGGATGAGTCTTCGCAGGTATAAAACCACATAAACTCGCCACGTGGTCTTTTTCTATAATTTGTCTGGCTTTTTGGAAATCTGAGGCTTTTCTATAAACAATCGGCAAATAAAATAACCACGCTACATCTTCATTTGATATCTTCATGTCTGAAATAATTGCACGAAACACCTGTTTAATTGACACTGCATCCCCCGCAAGTTTTTCAGTGCGGTAGTGGATATCATAATTCCTCTCTAAAGCCTTTTTTGTAATCTCCTCATCATTTGTAGAAACGATGACTCGCTCAAACCATGTTTCTTTATCAACAAAATCAGCGGTATAATCAAATAAGAATCGGTTCTTAAAGGGAAGCCCTTTACTCCCTTTTCTGGCAGGAATAATTGCTATATGCACAAAATCTATAGTTTATGAGGTTGAATGTAATTTATAAGGGAAGCTTGAATTTAATGATTGAATTATCCACAATTATCCCTTTCCAAAACGAAGTTCTTGGGAAAGGTGTCGTTTCTTAATAAAATACTCATAATAAGAAAATCTTGAAATTGATTATTTTTACAATACTTATTTTTTATGCTCCCTTCTACAATAAAACCATTTTTTTCATAAATCCTTATTGCTGGAATGTTATCAGCAACAACTTCCAAAAAAACTTTATGTAATTTCAAATCCTCAAATGCTATTTTCAAAACCAACCTTACTACTTCTGTACCAATTCCTTTCCCGTGGTAATTTGGATTACCAATCATCATACCAAATTTCCCAATTTTTAATTCTTGTTCTGTGATTTGTAATCTGGCGTTACCAATATGAATATTGTCGTTTTTGCTAATAACGGCAAATAAAAAATCGTCTTCTTTCTCCTGAAGTGCCTTTACATAGGATGCTATTTCATAAAGCGAAGTTGTATTACTACCAGAAACAAGATATTTATTTATTTTATTATCTCTTAACCAGGAGGCATATTCTTCGGTTATTAATTCATCTCTAAAAAGTTCGATTATAACTTTATCACCAATTACAGGCGTTATGGTTTTCTTCATTTATTATTTTGCAACAAAACAACCTTAACAAACAGTATTAAATTTTTTTCTCAGATTTAGCAAGAGGTATGAAATTAATCCCAAAAAGCACATAGCAAAAGCTACATTCATTACCAATATAGAAATAAGCGTTTTGTTTCTATAGAAAAATTCAACTATGAATACCTGGGGGGGGGGCAAAAATACTCCTCTATCGGTCGGTAGACCTGTTAAAGGAAAGCGTAGACGAGGAGTAGTCTCTTGTGCCACTAAAAGTCTATTTTTTGAAAAGATTCTTATATATTGCAAGTGCAGTTTTATTTATATGCAAATTTTCCAGGAACAATTTAGTATATTCTTTAAACCTTGTATATCTTAAAGATTTAAGAATTTCTTCATAGTGATTCTGTAAGAAATCCGAATAATCGCAGTCAATAGAGGAACAAAAAATTCCAAACATATGGATAACCTCCGCCGAACCAACATGTTTAATTTTCAGGCCAGCACTGTTACAATAGTGTTTAAAAGTTTTAGGGTCAAAATAATATGTATGCGCATTTTGTAATTGTCCCATCCCGAAGTTTAGTATATTTGGAACCGCAATATAGATTATTGCGTCTTTTGCTAAATGGTTCGCAAGCATTTTGAGAGAGCCTGCAAAATCTAAGAAATGCTCAGCCACATGATTCAATATAATTACATCAAACTTACCTCTAATGTCAGACAAACTGCCCTGTATCATATTAATTCCATACTCCTTCCCCAAATTTACAAGGGTTGGGCTGTAATCCATTCCTACAACATCAGCGCCGGCTTTAATAAAAGGCAGCAAATTCCACCCCCCCCCAGCGCCAAACTCAAGAACAATACTCCTTTTGGTGATTGATTTGACTTTATTGATCTCATCAAATATATGCTTTCCTGTTTCAAGTGTAAACTTAGCCTTGTAAAGTTCTATATAATCATCACCACCATAACATTTCCTATACAAATCAGTGGAGTAAAAATTTACGTATTCATCGGTAGTCATTCTTGGGTTAGAGAAAATTAAACCACACTTTGTGCATAGTACTGTATTTTGTAACATCCCATATCTATCAACACTTGCAACTAAATCAAATTCTGTATTGCCACAAAGACAAGGGACTATTTCGAATTTAATAGCGCCACTTTTAACTCTATCGTTGAATTCTGACACCAACTGCAACTGTTGCTGCGTGAGTTTTGAGTAAGGCTTATGCTGTAAATGAAATCTGTTTAATTTAAAAATCTTTCGTTTTATTGTAATACTCGTTCTGCTAACTACCATACTTTCCTCCCACCCTTTGTCTTATCATCCCTCTAAACCAGCTATTTTAAAAGATTGTACCAGTTTGGTATGGTTATTTTAAGGAATATGCGCGCGTAATTTTTTTGCTATAGGTATTTCACTCTCAAGCAAAGAAATAACGCCATTTCCCATAGCCTTCTCTATTTTACGAATCGCACCTACAAGCATTCTTAACCCTGAAGGCTCTACTGAGGCTGCCTGGTCAGAACCATACATGGCACGACTCAGGGTTATATGTCTCTCAAGGGAAGTTATACCAAGCGCTGTTGCTGCATACGAAACCGCCAAACCTACTTCATGGCCGCTATAACCAACATTACATTTATAGCGCTCTTTTAATGTTTTAATACAATTTAAGTTTGCATCCTCATCATTCATGGGATAAGTTGATTTGCAATACATGAGTTCAAAAGGACATCCTGCCTTCCGGAAAATGTCTATAGCGTAATCAATTTGTTCAATTGTACTCATACCAGTGGAAATAAAGGTGTGTTTTTTCTCCGAAGCAATTTCCTTAAGTAACTCATCGTAGGCTATCATTGCAGAAGCAACCTTATTGTATTTCAAATTAAACTGTCTTAAGAATTTCTGACTCTCCAAATCCCATGCGGAAGCAAACCATTCTATGCCGAGTTCTCGGCAATACCGGTCTATTTCCCTGTACTCTTTCAATCCAAACTCTAAACCTTCTTTCTGATCCCTCTGCGTATTCCCCCAAGGGCTTTCTCTCGGTGAGTCCAGAAGTTCTTTGGTGTAAACAATATCAATAGTACGCTTTTGAAATTTTACAGCATCACAGCCTGCATCCTTGGCCAATTTAATTAACTCTTTTGCAATGTTAACGTCGCCATTATGGTTGATACCTATCTCTGCTATAAAAAAAATTGACACCTTTACCTCCTATAATTAAAGATTTCATTTAATGTCTAACATTTTCCGATATTTGAATCTTTTATCCCATTTAAGATAAAATTTGCTACTTCTTTAATAACTCCATTGCCTTTAGTCGCGTTTGTTACAAATTTAGCTGCGCTTTTAATTTCCTCATCTACATCGAAAGGACTAAACGTATATGCAAGATACTGTAATAATGGAACGTCTTTTTGAGAGTCACCAACAAAGCATGTTTTCATTACGTCTATTTTCTCTTTCTTCGCAAGTTCTTTGAAGTAAACAAGTTTGTCCTTACACCCGCTTATAAAATAGTCAGGCGAGAATCTTTTTTTTACATACAGACAAAAATTATTATCCTCACCTGTAATAAAGCCAATTTTTATTCCATTTCTCCTTAATTCAAATATGGCATCAATATCGTCAAAACATATTCTCTTTGATTCATGCCCTTCGTGGTCTATATACACCATTCCGTCTGTCAAAACGCCATCAATATCAAAAAATACAATATCAATCAATAGTTATCACTCCAAATTTTACTTATCATTCAACCTTTAGGTCTTATGTCCCACCACATTATTTCTTTCTGCAATAAAATGTCATAAAACTACCCCAAAATGGCGGAGATACTTTATTCACATCAAAAACTCGTAATAAATTCTCCTTGGTAAAATGTCTGGTTTTAAAAAAGGGAAACGATTCTTTCTCTATTTCAAAACCAAAATCTTCTAAAAAATGACGCAGAGAAATTCTTGAAAATAAAGAAATATGCGTCTTATCGTATAACAACCTATAATTTTCAGCAAATTTCTCTGCCATAGCACCGTCAAAATCAGGGGTACCAATAATAAGAATACCATTCGGTTTTAATATATTTCTTGCTTTGATTATATAATCTTCAGGTTTTTTTAAATGTTCAATAACGTGATACATAACAATTACATCAAAATATTCATCTTCGTAAGACACTTCTTCTAAGCTACCAATAGATATTTTGCCATATTTCTTAGCCTCGTTTGCAGCATGTTTAGATACTTCTAATCCGTATTTATCCCAATTTTCTTTTACCGCTGATAAAAAATCACCCATACCGCACCCGATATCTAAAATTCTTCCACATGGTAAATTATTAATAAAATGTAACTCTTCTTGCATATCATTAATTCGTTGACACTTTTCGTCTAATCTATTCCTTGTTTTACAATCCGGGTCAATAACTGTGCCCCAGTAATTTTCTTCAAAAATATCATTTTTTTCATTTCCCATTACTCTTACTTTGTAATATAAATTTTTTTTTCTTCTCTCCGATAATTGCAAAAGTCTTTCTACAATATATAAATCATGATATGAATCAATTTCCAAATTTTTTGGATATTCAATCTTGCATAAGCCTATATCGCCAAATAATCTGCATTTATGTCGAAGAAAACCTTCTTTTGTAAATGCCCACCCGTTACCGGTTTCTCTTTTTTTTGGAGTCCTAACCTGGCGTGGAAGACGAGGAGTAAAAACATCATCTAAACCAAAGAAAAATCCAAAATCTTCAACGTAAAATACAGAACTATCGTAGCTTTCTTCATTGATTTTTTTAATAAGCTTTGAAAAATCATTTGGCTCGGTTAGTGGTGAAGTTGCTTGCGCAAAAAGCACTGTATCATAAATCTGTTTATCCTTTTCTAAAATTTCAATTGCATGAAGTACAGCTTCTTCTGAAGTTGAATTGTCAGTAGCTAACTCTTTTGGCCTATCAATGATTATTACTTCTTTATAAACATTAACTGCTTTTTTTATTTCATCACTGTCTGTTGAAACAACAACAGAATTGATTTCTGGAGTATTTATGCAAACTTCAACTAAATAATTAATGAGTGGCTTACCCAATAACAACTTAATATTTTTATGTGGGATCCCTTTCGAACCGCCTCTAGCTGGAATAATAGCAACAGTTTTTATTCGTTTTGCTTTTCCTTTTAAAAAATCAGTCCATAAAATAACATCAACAATTACACCTTGTTTATCTATGATGGGAATCTGTTCAATCTTGGTCTCTATAATTAATCGTTTTGCTTTTCCTTCTTTTTCTAAATCATCTGATCTGACAAACCTAAACTCTCTTCTCATTATTTCTTTAATTTTACTATCAAACGTATGACCTTCTAATAGCTTTCTGCGAATATCTCCATCTGTAAGTGTACCCAAAAGCCTTTTGTCTTTATCGATAACAAATAGTATTTTCTCTGATGTCTTTTCACTAAGTTTCTGCATAGCCTCTTTAATATTAGCATCCTCAAACACCAAAAGTGTTTTTAGTTTTTCTTTATCCATTTCTATTCGTACAATATTCGACAAAGTGCTCATAAAAATGAATAATCTCTTCTTTCGAAATGGTTGGCAAATCAAGAACGGGTTTCTCGTTTGCAAGACTAGGATCTTCATTACCTGTTATCATTTTTTCTTTTATCGCAAGATTCCTTAATGATGTTCCTTTATAAGGGAAAAAATACGAAACACCAATAGAATCTGGCTTGCACAATCGATTCAGTTCTATAGTTTCTAAAATCGTCTTTTTAGTTTCACCCGGAACACCAAGCATATTAAAAGAAGATACTTTTATCCCATATTTTTGCATCGTTTTGAATGCTTTTATTATTTGTTCGTTTGATACATTTCTGTGTAAAACAGTTCTTCTGATTTCCTCGTTACCATTCTCTATACCCATAGAGATAACCTCACAACCCATTTCAGCAATGATTTTCGCCTTCTCATCAGTCACGGTCTCTGCCCTTGTTTGAGAAAAAAAAGGAGTATTTATTTTTTTTCTATAGAGTTCTGACAATCTCTGTAATTCTGTATTTTTCATAGCAAGAAAAGCTTCGTCAAGGATATAAAACATTTCTATATTGTACTTCTCTTTCAGATATAACATATCTTCAATTGCCTTTTCAGGAGTTTTTCTTCTATGATAATTTTTGCCACTATCATAAATATTGCGCAAACTATCATTAACACAGTATGTACATCGGTATGGGCAACCCCTACTTAACTCTACAGGTGCCATTCTGTACATTTTCCCATAAAGTGCTCCCCAAATATGTTGTGGATCAAATGGCTCCCAATCTGGCGTTGGCAATTCATCTAGTTTTCTAAATGAATGCACCTTGTTTTTAACAATTCCCCCAGTATTCTTTACCCATAAATTATCAATATGCGAATAGTCCGTGCCATTCTCTATACTTTTAGCTAACTTGGTTAATGCTATTTCTCCCTCCCCAATACATATAATATCAAAACAATCTTCCAATATGCATTCTTCAGGAGCTACTGTAGCATGGATGCCACCTAATATTGTAATAGTGGTCGGATCTTCTTCTTTAACTACCTTTGCCAAGGTTTTCGCTAATGAAAAATCTATACTCAATGCGGAAAACCCTACCAAACCAGGATTAAACTCTTTGACATGTCTTTTTAAATCTTCCAGGGGATTAGTTTTTTTTAATTTTATAGGAATTACATCCTCAATACTTTTATAGAAACGAAGCCTTCTACGCTTTTCATCAATATCCTCACCTATTCCCTCGTAAAATGAGATATCAAAAATCTTCACATCATGATTATGGGCTACAAGCTCGTTTACTAGCATTGTAACGCCAACGGGAAAAAAACGGCGACGAGCAAGATTCAAGTAGCAAAGTATTATTTTCATGCATGTACCAATATCTTATTTTTGAAGATCTAAATACTTTTTTCGACTCATATTATGTTCTCTAATATTCCTACTTTTATCGGTAGAATAAACAAGGACATCAGGTCTTTTTAATCTTTGATCACAAGATTTGCAAATAAGGCCGTCATATTTACCCTGCCAATGAGAATCTCTAAGGTTTTTTAATTTTTCTCCTAATAGGATCTCTTTGATTGTTTGATATTTAACATTGCCCACTTCTAAATCTTTATTAAAATCAAAGCAACACATAGTGACTCTCCCCTCAATGTCAAAATACAACATATTGGTAAAAGGACGATCACAACTTTCCTTTGTCCTTATATTAATTTCTCTATAACGCCTACCATAAAGATAATTGTGCGGTTTCCATACCATTACCTCATCCACAAGTGGCTCCCAAAATGTCACAAATTTGCTCATTTCATTCTCGTTTATTTCATCCAAAAGATACCGCATAACAATTGAAGGCTTTTTGCTCTTTGCCAATTTCTTTTTTTCGATTAATCTTAAAATATTTTCCTTAGACACCTCAAATTTCAGACCACCTCCATGAATCTTCTCATACGTGTTCGAAGACATTCCATAAAAACTCACGTGAATAGTATCAAGATTTTCAAGAAAACATTCTATGTGTTTTTCATTTAACAAAAAGAGCGTTGAAGTCATTTGTATGTTTAGTGTTCCGTTTGTTCTCTTTGCATATTCGACTTTCTTCAGAATATTAGGATCACACAAGGGTTCTCCGAACCCAGCAATACCTATATTTTTCAATCCCAACCCTGAAGACTCATTAATTATTTTTTCAAATAGCCCCTGTGGCATGTGTTGCAACTTATGCCGGTATTGCTCTCTGGGGCAAAAGACACATGCCGCATTGCATACATTCGTCGCTTCAATCCCTATAGTATCACATTGAATTCCGATTGTAATTTTAGCACCTCCATTTTAAAACGTAATTTATTATTGAGGCAATGGAATTAATGCCTAGCCCCTCGAAAGTCAATATTCTTCCCAGAATAAATATTTCTGAAATATTTTACTGTTTTATTTTTTTGATTTTCATAGTAATCTCTAATAATTTCTTTGTTTGCTTCAAAAAGTAAATGATGAAATTCATCATCTGGAATATCTGTAAAGTTAACTGTCAATAGTTCAAGGTTTTTGTGTTTTTCATAAAAATCATCAGGGCCTTTTAACAAACCTCTTTCTATAGCAATATTGTATAGTATGGAACCAGGATAAGGAGTTACAGGTCTTATAGTTCTTAATTGATTATGGTCATTATATTTTTTTAATAATGCCAACGACTTTTTTAATGATTCCCTTGTATCGCCAAGGTTTCCAAAAATAATATTAAAATCAATCCATATTCCTTCCTTCTGTGTATTTTCAATTCCATTAACGATTTGATCCTCCGTTAGATTTTTATTCATTGCCCTTAATGCATCATTATCAAACTGTTCAATACCATAGTTAATCTGACTACAACCCGATCTCTTCATAATTTCCAACACATCTTTATCTGCAATATTGAGCCGGCCACAACACCAATAGTTTATTTTAATATTTTCTTTAAGAATAGCTTCTGAGATTTCATACACACGCTTTTTTGAAACCATAAAAAGTTCATCCCAGAATACAACATATGTAATATTATAATCTCTAATATATTTTTTTAATTCATCTATAACTGCATCCACAGACCTCAAGCGTGTTCCTTTTTCAAGTCTCTGGCAAAAATTACAATTATAGGCACATCCCCTTCCGGTAATCATATTTATCATTCTGTCTGTGCTTTTCATTTTGTAATATTTACTCTCTACCCTGACATAATGTTCCATGGGAACTAACTCAAAGCTGGGATATGGAATAGTTTCGAGGTCCACTATTATATTTTCTTTAGGATTTACAATTATCTTCTCTCCATCTCTGTATGCAATACCCTTTACACTATTTAACGGTTTGTTGTTTTCTATTGCATTAACAAGATTAAAAAAGGGAACCTCTCCCTCTCCCATCACTACAGCATCGGCTCCCGTCAAACGCAAGTAATATTCAGGAACAGGTGAGGGACCGTGTCCTCCCAAGACAACAAAAGGACGTTTTTTAGCTCTATTAATTGATTCACAAATTTTTATAATTTTCCTATGCTGAAAATACCCAGCGACAAATCCAATCGCAACAATATCAAATTTGTTCTGTGACAAATATTCTGTAACGTGGCTATCAGGATAATGATAGACGCTTTGATTATAAAAATGAATGTCATTATACCCCCGGCTTTTTAAGTACGAAGTGATATATAGAGGGCCTAATGGAAGAATGCCCCTGCTACTTTCATTATCATAAACAATAAACAAAATCTTAATAGTTAACTGCCTCCCCCTAAATAAACACAAAAACTATTAAACGAAATGATTATACTTACCGGACCGTTAATCAAAACACTATTCATCTACTACTACCAATACATTCTTTATTACTATTATCCTTAACGCAATTCTCAATAGAGGATATGAAGTCTCTTACCAAATTCCCATTTGAGACTTTACAGCAATTCTCAATTGCAGGTTGAATGTATTCTTCATATTCCGGCTGAGAAATGTTCATTAAAAATTTCATCCCATCTTCAAATTCATCTTCATTTCTTACTATTAATTTTGGAATAAACTTTCCAAGAATATTTTGAAAATGCTTTGTGGCAAAAATTAATATTTTTTTCTTTTTCCCTAGTGCCTCATACGTCGTGGTGCTACATCCATATTGAGTTATTTCCACAATAATATCCGACGTGCTAATAACTTCTATAGAGGTGCAGAACAGTCTAACAACTGCCGGCTCTAGATGAGAACTCATTCCATGAACATTAAATTTTTCAATAACAGAATGAGAATAATTTGATGGTATTTTTGTTGGATGAAGATGATATGCAATCTCATACGACAGATTATATTTATGACAGAGACCTACTATTAATTTTTCACTATACTCTGAGTACCCTTTTTCTTTAAAAACCAAATGGAAACCTGGCACACACAACTCACTTATTTTATAGCATAAAATTTCTAAAAATTGTTGGTATAATGAATGCCAATATTGATTATTATCATCTCTTATATTTGTGAATATACCGACAACAAATTTTTTATCTCCTTTTATAGGCTCTTTATCGTCGTTAGTACCTTCCACTGTAATTGGTCCTGTAACGCTATATTGAATATTTTTTGGCCAAATATGAGAAAATGTTTCTTTAAGGAAGCACTCCCCCAAAAGACCATAAAAGTGGAAATCAATATAAGCAAATACTGCCATAAAATAGTAAGAACCATGTTGATACCCAATGTGTTTAACATTATATTTCTTTGCAACAGCGGTAGCAACAGGATGAGATGGATCGATATCGGAGCGTATTTTTAAGTAAAAAGATGGATTATATCTTTTAAAAAGTGACTCATAATACATTTTTTTATCAAACACAGTTAATAATAAACTTTTTAAATACCATGATTTCAATTCTATAGAAAAAATTAACCTAAAGAATAATTTAACAAAACACTTAAGGTAAAGCAGTCTACTTTGCAGCAACAAAGGAATGTCGTTTTTTATCAAAACAGGCTTCCGGTCATTCTTTAACGTTTTATAGATTTTTGAATCATTACTGATGCAAATATATAAAACATCGTCTCTTTCTTTGAAATATCGATAAAATACGTCAAACTCGGAATTTCCTTCCTGTCCTTTATATATTTGTTCAAAAATTATTTTTACTCTGGTAAAAGTATTTAACTTCTTATCTCTTCTTTGATTTAATATTTTTTTCAGACACAATAAAGTTGCTGCTAGAAATAACATTCTTCCTTTAATAGAATACATTAAGGAGGAATTTTTATTTATATCTATGCTTCCTCCTACTGTTTCTTTTAATAAACCACAATTATTAACGATAACCCGTTTGTGGTCACCATTTTTGCATAATTGCCGAGCCAAAGTAATAATCTTCATGTCATCAAAAATAAGATGAATCAAATACTTTTTAAATGACGTTATTAACTTTTCTGTTTCAAGATTCAAAATATTTAATAGAGAAGCAACTTCTGAATAAAATTTTGAGTTCTTAAACACTTTTTCTACTGAGGTGTATAGGTTCTTTTCATTTTCTATATATGCATCCGTTCCCACATAAAGGTCTGTTTGCTCGCAGGCAACTCTCTTTTTAAGGAATAGCATCAGCTTTGGACTAACTTTTTGTGAGATATAAAACACTTTTTTAGGTTTGTTCCATGTTGCAATAAGCCAAAAAAACGATATCAAATCCAAGGTGTAAATGAATACTTCCTTATTTCTCATTTTTATTCGTCACTTTCAATATCTAACCCATGCTTAAGATCCCTTTTTAGTTCTTTATGCATAACGGTTTCCATGTGGACTTGGTCATTAATTTTTCTGCCAATATCTGCCTCTTCAGAAAGTATTGCCAATCGTAATAACACCGTAACACCCTGCTCTCAAAATCCATTCTCATGTCTTCGTTTTTATCGGTTCTGAAAAATACACTGCGATATCCCAATCACTTTTCTCGTTTGCATACCCCTTAACTCTTGACCCGAAAAGATAGGCGATGATTACTGATGATTGGTTATTTAGGATTTCCTTTAACCTCCGAATTTTGTTGAAAAGGACTTCATTCATATTTGACAAATTTGGAAAACTGTCTTTTTTGTCGTCATTACGGAAGTACACGCAACAATAAAGCGCAATTCATAAATAATTTTCTAGTTTAAATATCTTTACCCCACTGCAGATTCAAGTTCTATATTTTCAATTCTTGATAGTGTTTTCGGTCTGATATTTTTAATAACCACATATGTTACTTTACCGTTGCCAGCCTCAATATCTTTTCCTAACTTAAGGTTAAATTCTTTTAATTCTTTATCAAATTCAGGCAAAAGTATAATCTCTGCATCCACAGGAATCTTTGTTTCAATTTCAGGGTGTTCGAATAGATATCGACTAAATTCTGCACTTAGCTCAATATTGCGTTCTATCATTTTTTTTTCTTTATTCATCGTTACTCTCCAAAAATTTCCTCTTGTAATACGCCCAATTAGCCTTCAAGTCAGTTTCCGCAAATGTTAACGCATCATTATAGTCCTGATTAAATAAAGGTGTTTTCTCTACATCTCCCTTGATACTCAACAAATCCCTGTGAACAAATCCATGTGCAGTATCATATCTCACAACTGGAGACCAAACATCACCAATCTTTGTTTCATACTGAACTCTAAAAAATACAATCTTTCCTTTCACATGGACATGTGAATGTCTGTATCTATCATTAGTTCCAATCCTTATAACATATTCTACTTTTTTAACCGCCATACCTAAAAGGTTCCCAATTTTATCTATTGCAGTTAGCCTTAATCAAGCTAAATGGGGTATGCACTTGACGGCACTTAGTACTATTAATAGTATATCGCAATTCTATCTTACTACAATCTATTGGGGGAGGTTACATCAAGTGCATACCCCACCTTAAGGATAAAAGGGGACATTTTTTTACTTCAGAAACTTGACCACATTTTTTACAATCTGTAGCGCCCTCTTTGCATCCTTCTGCGCCGGAGCGCTAAGAGCGCAGAAGTCCCTCTTCTCCTGGATATATGCCCTTGTAAATACTGTCTATGAAGTCTATCTCTTCGTCTTGCAACGGTATACTTATTTCAAAATTTTCGGCAATTGCCATGAGTCTCCTGACGCCGCGTATCTTTTCAAGCTCCCAACCATTTTTCAAGAGAACCCATTTAATGAATTTTTCAATAGCCTGTTGACTGCTAAAGCAAGCCCCTCTATAGAAACCCCCTTCGCAGAGATACTCAGCCTGCCGGAAATCTTCCATTCCTGAATCATGCCAATCCTTCAATGCGTTGTGCATGTAGAGCAACCTCCCTTCCTTCTGAATAAGGCGTAAGAACGGACTCCCCTGATAATACAACTCTTTAAGCGTCTTCTTTGAAACGAAAAAGGTATCCAACGGATACTTTTGAAAGAACGGATAGAGAGACTTTGCAATCTTTTTTTCTTCGTTCTTGTTTCCAATAATTAAGAGGTCGATATCATTCCCTTTTGCCTCCCTTGCGATTGAACCAAAAAGGATGATGGCGTCAGGATTGCCAACTTTTTTTATGACATCAACGACCTCTTTTGCATCATCCAGAACAGGCATTACAGTTTACCTCATACTTTCTCTTATTGTCTTTATAACATCATCAATATTAGCCCTGTGGGATGAGTATACTTTGTCTTTTTCATGTCTATGGTGCGGAAAAGTCTTAAGATTTTTCCAGTGCGGATATTATTCCGAGCACTTTTTTAACTCCTCATATTTTTTTTCCCATTCTTTGTGGCCGAGTTCATATCCCTCCCACACAATTAAATCATCCCAATCTTTAAAGTTTTCTTCTTGAGTTTCTTCTACTTTTTTTTTGAAAGAAATAAAGTCTGTGCCATATTTTTCTTCAAATTCCCTACACCTGCTTCCCAGATACTCTGCCTTACTTAAGGCCTTATCTAAAAGCATTGCTATTATTTCTTTCCTTGAAACAATTTCTACCAAATCACCTGGCAATTCAATTTTTATTTCCTTTGAAGCCGTTTTTTTCATAAATAAGCTCCCTTCACATTTAATTTTAAATAATGGAACCAGAGGCTTTAATGTAAGATGTACCCAAATTGACCAGACAATTTTTTAACAAAAACAAGATAAACTACGGATAAATGTGGCGCATTATTCTTTTAAATTCTCTCTTTTCAATCTCTCTTCCAACGATTGCAATAGCCACTGAAATGCATTTTTGTAATCTCCTATTTTACCAAGTATTTCCTTTATTTCATCTTCGTCATACACATGGCTGGAAATGTTTCTCTGTTCTATCATATCAATCCAGACAGTTTCATCGGCGATTATCTTTTGAGAAAATGCCTCTTTAAAGCAATCTCGCGGACTGTGGCATTCTATGCCGATATAATCAAGATACCTTTTGATACACTTCCAGCTCATTTCGTAGGTGAATTCAAATCTCTTTACCACCAGATCCAGATAGATATCGCTGTAGCCTTCTTTG
>Ga0209212_1002695_pt1 | contig 24660 bp, 21 predicted proteins | sample RifGroC2_FD_183996 | JGI IMG/M metagenome (GOLD analysis project Ga0209212, IMG submission 183996) | Groundwater microbial communities from Rifle, Colorado, USA - Groundwater C2 (SPAdes) (version 2) | ecosystem: Environmental > Aquatic > Deep subsurface > Groundwater | place: Rifle, Colorado... | reverse complement strand
CTTGCCCTTCCACTGGTTGGCGTTGCGGGTAAAGATCTGCAGCACGCCGCAACCGGCTACAACAGCACGGTCAATGGCCAGATGCAACCCGCCGCTAATGGACATGTGTGCGCCCAGATAGTCCTTCATCGCCCCTCCTCCAGCAGATCGATGTAATTTCCGAAAAAATGCACATCCACCTCTTCGCCTGCAGCCAGAAAACCGCGGCCAGGCGGGATGACGGCGATGGCAGCCGCATTGACCATGGTCTTGAGCAGGCCTGTCTGCTGCTTGCCGGAGGTTGAGGCGTAGAAGCGATTGTCTTCCCGCTCCAGCCTGATCCGCAGAAAAGCCGTCCGGTCGCTTTCCTTGTTCCTGACATCATCCCGCAGTACAGCCCTGAAGGTCGGCCGGATGACCTGGCGATGCCCCATCATGCGCAGCAGGGCCGGTCTGACGAACTCCTCGAAGGTGATCATGCTGGAAACCGGATTGCCGGGCAGCGAGAATACCGGTATGTTTTCCTTCATGCCAAAAGCAGTGGGCTTGCCCGGTTTGATGCCGACCTTCCAGAATACCTGCTTTACCCCCAACTCCTCCAGCACGATCCGCACCAGATCCCGCTCCCCGGCGGAAACCCCGGCGGAAGTGACCAGCACATCGGCCTTCAGCCCTTCTTGCAGCTTGTCACGATGGCACTCAAGGTTGTCACGGGCAATGCCGATAATGCGCGGGATGGCGCCTGCCTCCCGGACGGCGGCAGCCAGGGCCAGGGTGTTGCTGTTGACGATCTCCCCGGCGCCAGGAGTCCTGCCAACCTCGATCAGTTCGTCACCGGTGGAAAGGATCGCCACGATGGGCCGGCGGTGTACCGGCACCAGGGCGCGCCCGAAGGATGCCAGCATGCTTGTTTCCGGCGGTCGGATGATCGTTCCTGCCGCCATGATCCGTTCCCCGGCCAACACATCTTCACCGCGGAAACGGATGTGCTGGCGTGTCTTGACCGGCTCGTTGAAGGTTACCTGTTCTTCGGAGATCGCCTCGGTTTCTTCTACCGGCACCACGGCATCCGCTCCCTTGGGGATCGGGGCGCCGGTCATGATCTTGACCGCGCAGCCGGGCATGACCTCAATCCCATCTGCCAAAGCTCCTGCCGGGATGTAGCCGGTCACCTCAAGCCTGCACGGGATCGTGCTGCAATCGCTGCTGCGGACAGCATAGCCGTCCATGGCGGAATTGTCCCACAGCGGCATATCCCACGGGGCATCAATATCCTCTGCAAGCACCCGGCCGACAGCATCCATCAGACTGATCTGTTCGTTGCCTGTCGGGGTAATGTTCTCCAGTATGGCCTGCCTGGCCTGTTCGAATGAAAGCATGGTTACTCCTGTGTGTCGGTTTCGGTATGTAGATGCAATACTTGTTGCCTCTGGGAAATGTATCCGTATAATGGGCATATTCTGGGAAGGCTTTCGCCATTATAGCAGGCCTCCCGCTGATGTAAACGCTCTTGATTCATAAGGTGGCGTATGACCCTCACAAATGAAACAAAAGTCGGTCTGTTTTTCGTGATCAGCATCGTGCTGTTCGGACTGATGCTGGAGATAGGCAACCGCTGGAAGATCTTCGATCGTGGTGTTCCCTACACGACATTTCTGTCTGCCTCTACCGGCCTGAAACAGGGCGACGCCGTCAAGCAGGCCGGAGTGGAGGTGGGAACGATCTCGAAGATTTCCATTGTCGACAGTCGAGTGCGGGTGGATTTTGAGGTTAAGCCAACCACCGAAATAAAGACAGATAGCGTGGCCGGCATCCGGATGTCGAGTATGCTGGGAGGGCAGTTCCTCGGGCTCTCCTTCGGTTCTCCCGCAAGCCCGGTTCTCCCGGCCGGAAGTACGGTAAATAGCATAGAATCATCGGGCGTCGATGCCATCATGGATAACATGGGTGTTCTGACCAAAGATGCCAAACAGCTGATCGTCGAGCTGAATCGCAACCAGAACGAAGTCATGACCAAAATATCCGCCATGCTGGATGAGAACCGGGACGTTGTAAGAGCTTCCCTGACCGACCTGGCCAGCATCACCGCCAAGATGGATCGCGGTGACGGATCGTTGGCAATGCTGCTGAACGACAAAGCCCTCTACAACAATGCCAATGCCCTGACCGGGAGCCTGCGCGAGATAAGCGCAAGGCTGGAACGTGGCGAAGGGACCATGGGCAAGCTCTTGAAGGAAGAAGAGCTGTACACCCAGGGAATTGCCGCAGTCAAGGAGATGAACGACAGCATGAAGAACTTCTCCGAGATATCCCAGCGCATCAACAAAGGTGAGGGAACGGCCGGCAAACTGGTCAATGATCCCGCCCTTTACAACGAACTGAAGGAAACCATGGGCAACCTGAAGGAGATCACCCGCAAGATCAACGAAGGACAAGGCACTATGGGCAAACTGGTTAACGATGACAAACTGTACCTCGACGCAATCTCGACTCTCAAGAAGACCGAAAAGGCCATGGAGGGGTTACAGGATTCCGGTCCCATCTCAGTCATCGGCAGCGTGATCGGCACCCTGTTCTGATGGTGGCTGGATTCCACTGATACATGATGCCATAGGAGGAGCCGCCCAACATGCCTGATACCGCACGACTCAGGTGCTTCCCGCTTTTCGACAGCCATTTCCACATCATCGACCGGCGCTTTCCGCTGATCCCCAACAACGGTTACCTGCCGGACGACCTGACCTGCAGTGACTACCTGTCGCAGGTCGCAGGCTATGACTTAAGGGGCGGCGCCGTTGTTTCCGGTTCTTTCCAGGCCTTTGACCAGAGCTATCTGCTGGATGCCTTGAAAACACTGGGGCCCGGTTTTGTCGGGGTGACACAGTTGCCCGCAACGGTCACCGATGATGAGATCCTGACGCTTGACTCCGGAGGAGTGCGGGCGGTGCGCTTCAACCTCAAGCGGGGCGGGTCGGAGGACGTGCGTCACCTGGATGCCATGGCGCGGCGGGTGCATGAGCTGGCGGGCTGGCACGTGGAGCTGTATGTGGATTCGCGGGAACTGGATGGTCTGTTTGGTACGCTGGCGATCCTGCCGGCGGTCAGCATCGATCATCTGGGGCTGGCCAAAGAAGGCTTCGCGATGCTGCTGAAGCTGGCCGAGCGCGGCGTCAGGGTCAAGGCCACCGGTTTCGGCCGGGTGGATTTCGACGTAGCAACCGCGCTCAAACAGCTGCATAGCGCCAACCCGCAGGCCCTGATGTTCGGCACTGACCTGCCATCCACCCGTGCACCTCGCCCCTATTGTGACGATGATTTTCTGCTGGTAGCGGAGACGCTGGGGGATGAAGCCGCTCGGGCAGTGTTTTATGATAATGCCGCAACGTTTTATCGGGTAACGAAATAATTTATCCGGCGCCCTGTTGATAAGCAAGCTGTTGAGTTAGCCCCTCTCAAGCGAGAAGAAAATACATAGTAAAAAAGGAACTTTTACCATGAACCCGAACTGGAAAATCGACACCATTGCCGTACAGGGAGGCTATGAGCCGAAGTCCGGCGAGCCGCGCATCCTGCCTATCATCCAGAGCACCACCTTCAAGTACGACAGCGCCGAGCATGTTACCAAGCTGTTCGATCTTGAGGTACCCGGATTCTTCTACACCCGCCTGGCCAATCCGACCACCGACGGTTTTGAAACGAAGATCACCCAGATGGAGGGTGGCGTGGGCGCCTTGGGCACCTCATCCGGTCAGGCCGCCACAACCCTGGCGATCATGAACATCTGCCAGGCCGGCCAGCATATCGTCACGGCCAGCACCCTCTACGGCGGCACCTACAACCTGTTCGCCGTAACCCTGCCCAAGATGGGCATCGAGGTGACCTTCATCGATCCCGAAGCATCCGCCGAGGAGATCAAGAAAGCCTTTCGCCCCACCACTCGCTGCCTGTTTGCCGAGACCATCGGCAACCCCGGCCTGAATGTCCTCGATTTCGAGAAATTCGCCGCTATCGCCAACGAGATGCAGGCGCCGCTGATCATCGACAACACCTTCGGCACCCCCTACCTGTGCCGCCCATTTGAACATGGCGCCCACATCGTCATCCATTCCGCCACCAAGTACATCGACGGCCACGCCACCAGCGTGGGGGGGGTGATCGTGGACGGCGGGACGTTCGACTGGGGTTGCGGCCGCTTTCCGGAACTCGTCGAGCCGGACATCAGCTACCACGGCATGGAGTATGTCAAGACATTCGGCCCCATGGCCTACATCATCAAGGCCCGCGTCCAGCTGATGCGCGACCTGGGCGCTACCCCGGCCCCGCTCAACTCGTTCCTGTTCAACCTGGGTCTGGAGACCCTGCATCTGCGCATGCGGCGCCACAGCGACAATGCCCTGGCCGTGGCAAAATTCCTGGAGACCCATCCTCTGGTCAGCTGGACCTGTTACCCCGGCCTTACCAGTCATCCGACACACCACCGGGCACTGAAATACCTCCCCAAGGGGTGCAGCGGTGTGCTGACCTTCGGCATCAAGGGGGGCGCCGAGGCGGGAAGGAAGTTCATGGAGGCGACACGGCTGGTGGCGCTGGTGGTCCATGTGGGTGACGCCCGCAGCTGCGTGCTGCACCCGGCCAGCACCACCCACCGGCAATTGTCACCGGAACAGCAGGAAGCCAGCGGCGTAAAACCGGACCTGATTCGCCTGTCCATCGGCATCGAGGATGCCGGGGACATCATTGCCGACATCGATCAGGCGCTGCAGGTCAGTCAGATATAAATTCAGAATAATCTCTTTAAACACGGAGGACACAGAGACACGGAGTAACAGCAGAGAATTGAACAGGATTTTTAATGTGTTGCCCTGAAAGGTTCTTGATTTCTCCGTGATCTCCGTTTCTCCGTGTTATTCAAAAGGTTTCCCCATGGATATCCTCATCGGCACCTTCACCATGCGCCCTTACGTGTTTGCCTTCTTTGCGGCATTCCTGCTGGCCTGCGTGCCCCACGTGGGCTGGCGCAGAACACTGACCTTTACGGTTGCCGGCTACCTGATCGCCTTTTCCTCGGAGTGGCTCTCGATCAACACCGGTTTTCCCTATGGCTGGTATTACTACATCGATACCACCAGGAACCAGGAGCTATGGATTGCCGGGGTACCCTTCTTTGATTCCCTGTCCTATGTGTTCCTGTCGTATTGCAGCTACAGCACGGCCCTGTTCATCCTTTCGCCGCTCAAGTCCTGGCGCTGGAACTTCGCTACGCTGGAGACGCGCCGCATCCGGCGCTCCTGCTCGGCCCTGGTCCTGGGCGCATTCCTGCAGACCTTTCTGGATATTGTCATCGATCCGGTGGCACTGCAGGGACGGCGCTGGTTTCTAGGGCAGATCTACGGTTACCGCGAACCCGGTCTCCACTTCGGCGTGCCTCTCTCCAATTACGGGGGGTGGCTGCTGACGAGCCTGTTTCTGGTGGGCGCCTTCCAGTTGATAGATGCCCGGCGTCTCACTGCTGCGCCAAGCGGAGTATTCAATCTCCCCTTCCGCCCCCTGTTGGGGCCGGTGCTGTATCTGTCGGTATTGCTGTTCAATTGGGGGGTGACGCTCTGGATCGGCGAGCAGTTCATGGCGCTGTGCGGCATACTGATGTATACGCTGCCGATTGTGCTGGTGACTATTCTGGCGCTCAGGCGGGTGAACCGCTATTCAAGGGAAGAGCTGGGTGAGCATGTGCAGGATTATCCCTGGTCTCCGGTGGCGAACAGCAACAGGAAGGTCTGAATGGGAAGTTTTTCTACAATTGCCGGAACAGCTGTTCTGTTGCTGCGCACAGGCTTTTGGCCGCAACCCGGCTGTTCCGGGCCAGGCGAATCAGCTGGGGAATAATAGTTGGACGGCGCAGAATTGTGGCAAGCACCTTGAGCGGCCTGATGCGCAGCTCATCATCGCAGAATTCGTTGATGGCAAAGCCCAGTTCCTCATCCCAGGGGTCGCTGATGGCACGAAGCCCCAGGAACGGGATTCCGTGCTCAGCCGCCACCCTTGCCACGGCGGCGCTTTCCATCTCCAACACCGGGTGGTGGGCATCACTTGGCAACAGGCCCTGCAGATCGTGCTTGTTGAGTATGCCGTCGCTGGTTATAAAGCAGCCGCGGACAAATAATGAACTATTTTCAGCGGCATACATTCCCGTCTCGACCTGTTCAAAACCGTCCCCAGTCCAATGCAGAACCTGCTCTGCCATGACCACATCTCCCACCTTGAGCCCCGGCAGCACACCACCACCGAACCCTGCCGAGATCATCAGATCAGGCGTTTGTATCGCCAAGGCCGTGGCTGCCCAGCCCGCATTGACCATTCCCATGCCTGCTTCGACCAGGGTGACATCGTGTCCCGCGATCCGGCAGCGAAAAACGCTGCGGCCGCCATGCTGCGACCTTTGCGGCTCTTCCGCATTCTTCAGGATGGCCCTGGCCTCCTCCGGCATGGCGGTTGTGATCCCGATCTTCATGGTGTTCTCCACGGCATTGAAGCATTAAAATTCGTCCTAATTTACTATGAATTGTGCTTTCCGTCCACGCACAATTATGAAATGCTGGACAAAGCTCTCAGCATATACTATATTTTCCATTCGATTTGCGGAGAGATGTCCGAGCGGTTGAAGGAGCACGCCTGGAAAGCGTGTGTACGTTAATAGCGTACCGAGGGTTCGAATCCCTCTCTCTCCGCCATTTAACAATCTGGCGATGTCCGATACAGTCCGAAAGCCCCTGAGAAATCAGGGGCTTTTTCTGTTTTTGCGTCCAACCACATCCAACCCCGTCTTTTGACATCTGGTATTTTTTATGGTACTTTTTTACCCATAATACCACAAAAAAATTTCGATACCATAAAAACGGGGTGATCTATGCCGAAGCGAGTAGTTCCGCTGACTGACGTGCAGGTAAAGAACGCAAAGCCCAGAGACAAAGACTACAAACTATCTGATGGATTCGGCCTGGTGCTTCTCGTAAAGAAAACAGGCGGGAAGCTATGGCACTTCAACTATACCTACGACGGGAAGCAACTGCTGCTCTCCCTTGGTACCTACCCAGAAATCACTCTCGCAGAAGCCCGTCAGCGACGTGAGGATGCTCGAAAGCTGCTCGCTCATGGAATAAGCCCGGGTGATGCCCGCAAAGCCGAAAAGCAATCACAGACCCAGCAAACGGAAACTTTCGAGGCAATTGCCCTGGAGTGGTACAACCGCCAGGTTCCGGTATGGGCTGCCACTCACGCCGCAACGGTTATCAGTCGTTTGAAACGTGATGTTTTCCCCCATGTTGGCTCGAGAACAATATCTGAACTCAAAGCGACCGACATGCTGCAAGTGTTCCGGAAAATTGAAGCGCGAGAAAAGATCGAGACCGCACACCGGGTCAAATCCATCTGCGGGCAGGTTTTGCGGTATGCCGTTGCCACCGGTCGGGCCGAGCGCGATTGCACTGCAGACTTGAGAGGCACGTTGACACCGGTCATCCCCAAACACCACGCAGCCCTCACCGACCCGAAAGATGTCGCCCCCTTCCTCCGCGCTATCGACGATTACAGCGGCTCGTTCGTCGTCAAATGTGCCTTGCGCCTGTCGGCTCTCGTTTTCCTCCGGCCGGGCGAATTGCGACTGGCGGAATGGACAGAATTTGATCTCGATGCGGGCGAATGGAACGTGCCGATCGAGCGGATGAAACTCAAGAAGCGCCTGAAGGAATCTCGTAAAGGTGAAAAGCACCTTGTCCCGCTGGCACAGCAGGCCATAGATGTCCTGAAAGAACTTCAAAAGGTAACAGGCGGCGGAAAGTATCTTTTCCCGAGTATGACGACCACCCTGAAACCGATCAGCGACGTTACGATCAATCAAGCGATCCGGCGCATGGGATACGAAAAAGGCGAGATGACCGCCCACGGTTTCAGGGCGATGGCCCGGACGATTCTTGAAGAGGTCCTGCATGTTCAACCTGAGATCATTGAACATCAACTGGCTCACGTAGTCAGGGATTCCCTTGGCCGCGCCTACAATCGTACAACTCACCTGGCGGCACGAAAGAAGATGATGCAGACATGGGCTGACTATCTCGATAACCTGAAGACTGTTGCAAAAGTCATCCACCTGTCTGACCGGGCTTCCCATGTTTGATGACAGCGCCTGAAGGATTGTTTCTACATGTCACAGCACTATTCAAATTGATTCGGTCCGTAAGGAAGCTAAGCTTCTGATCTCGCGATCTGCTTAAAGCCTCCCAAGCGAAACATCAACGGCCATCACCTCGAAACGGGGTGATGGCTATTTTTTTGAAATTTTTTTATCCGTTAAATATCGGAATGTTACGATATAAATCGTAGAAAATCAGGCCTGCGGAACCTCCCCCCCCTATAGATATTATTAGTGAACGATGTACTCCGAACAAGTCCGGACGTGTCCGATAATCTCAAACTGAAACATGGAGGTTTTATGCACAGCTCATCCCTTCCCGAGACCGGATTTGTCCGGCTACCCAACATCATCGGCGACGCCAAGGCCGATCCACCCATCCAACCCCTGTATCCTGTGAGTCGTTCGACCTGGTGGGAGGGCGTGAGGTCCGGACGCTATCCCCAGCCGGTAAAGCTCGGCCCCCGGATAACAGCCTGGCGGGTTTCAGATATCAGGGCACTGATCGAAGAGCAGTCGAGAGGGTGATTGATGAGTGTCGAACAATTTATCGAAACCATCCGAAGTGCCACAGGAGGCGCACCGGCACATGGAGCACTCGTACCGGGAAAGATGATCAGATTCGCCACCAGTGACCGGCGGGGAGATCTATCAGGCTGGTGCAAGCTCTTTGATGACAACGAAGGCGGCGTCTTCGGCTGCTGGCGTCAGGGAAAATCAGATGACTGGCAGTCCCGAAAGAACAGGGTACCGGGAGAGCAGGCCGCCTTCCAGGTCAGGATGAAACAGGCTAAAGCCGAAGCCGCCAGCATTGAGGCAGAGCTCAGGGCCAAGTGCCGAAATAAATCGGCGGAACTCTGGGAGAAAGGACACGATGTTGAGGCAAGGCATCCTTACCTGTCGGCAAAGGAGGTTTGTCCCTTCGGTATCCGGCAGTTACGGGAGTCGCTGCTCGTCCCGGTGCGGGACATACAGGGAACGCTCCATGGCCTGCAGTTCATCATGCCGGATGGAACCAAACGTTTCAAGAGCGGCACAGCCGTAACCGGTTGCTACCATGCCATCGGCAAGGCGAACGGGAAGATCCTGATTGCAGAAGGCTACGCCACCGGCGCCTCCCTGCACGAGATCACCGGCCATGCCGTAGCCTGCGCTTTCTCTGCCGGCAACCTGAAACCGGTCGCCATGGCTCTCAGGGAAAAATATCCCGATACGGTTCTGGTCATCTGTGTCGATGATGATCATCTCACCGAAGGCAATCCCGGTTTGACCAAAGCTACTGAAGCCGCGCGGACAGTCGGCGGCCTGCTGGCTATTCCCCGCTTCCCCGCGACAAGGAAAGATAATGACACCGATTTCAATGATCTGGCTCGACTGACAGGACCGGAAACGGTTGCAGCCTGTATCGAAGCGGCAGCAGTGCCTACCGATGAGATCCCGTCACCGGTTGAAACTGAAAATCCCGGTTATCCGCTTGATGCCGTAATACAGAGACTATCAAAGCTCTCACCGTTGCAGTACGACCAGGTTCGCAAGCAGGAAGCGAAGACACTCGGCGTCCGGCCTGTCACCCTGGATGCCGTTGTCAGGGACGCCCGCAAAGGTCCGGCCTCTGAAGAACTTCCCTTTGCCGAGATCGAGCCATGGCCTGAGGCGGTCGACCCGGCTCAACTGCTGACCGAGATTGCCGCCACGGTCAGGCGGTTTATCGTCTGTGATAGAGATGTCGCCCATGCAGTCGCCTTGTGGGCAGCCATGACCTGGTTTATCGAGGTCGTACAGGTTGCTCCACTGGCGGTCATTACTGCTCCCGAGAAGCGCTGCGGCAAGTCGCAGCTCCTTTTCTTGCTGGGACGTATTTCAGCCCGAGCGATCACGACAAGCAGCATTTCCCCGGCTGCCTTGTACCGGACCATAGACGCTTGGTGTCCCACCTTGTTGATCGATGAGGCCGACGCCTTCATGCGCGATAACGAGGAACTGCGGGGGATTCTCAACAGCGGTCACACCAGGGAGAGCGCCTATGTCATACGTACCGTCGGTGATAGTTTCACCCCGACCAAGTTCAATACCTGGGGAGCAAAGGCCTTGGCCGGTATCGGTCATGTTGCCGATACCCTCATGGATCGTGCCGTCATTTTTGAGTTACGGCGCAAACTCCCCCATGAAAAGGTTGAGCGTATCCGTTATGCCGAACCCGGCCTGTTTGATGTGTTACGTTCGAAGCTGGCACGATTCGCCGAGGATTTCAGCGAACTGGTACGACAGGCCCGGCCACCGCTTCCTCATAGCCTGAATGACCGGGCGCAGGATAACTGGGAACCGCTGCTGGCCATCGCCATGGCAGCGGACAACGAATGGCTGCAGCTCGGCACCACGGCAGCGCTGAAACTGTCTGGAAGCGAGAATGCGGCACAGACGGTCGGAACGGAACTGCTGGCCGACATCCGGGAGATTTTCGGCGATGACCGGGACCGGATCACTACTGCAGAGCTGATCAGGCTGTTATGCAGCGACGAGGAGAAACCCTGGGCGACCTTCAACCGGGGCAATGCGATTACCCCGCGACAGGTGGCGAGACGTCTCAAGGAATACGGCATCCTGTCCCATACCATCCGCATCGGGATCGAGACCGCCAAAGGGTACACCGCTGATCAATTCAGAGAAGTATTTTCCCGTTATCTGCCTACCCCCTCCGAATTATCCGTAACAACGTCACAAATCAGTAACCATGTGGCTTTGGCTGTGACGGATAACCCGTCACGTTACCCTGACGACATGCAAAACGTCACACACAAACCCGCAGCTAGTGCGGGTTGTGACGCTGTTACGGATAAAATCCCCGAATCGGAAGAAGTTATCATGACGAAAGCTGATGTGTTGGAGGTGTCACCTTGACGGTATTGGTCTTTGCAGCGTTTCACGTGCTGCCGCACATCCATATTCGCGCTGGTGCACGAAGCGGAAACAGAGGGGGTTTCAATAATGACCGGTTTTGGTGTGTGTATTTGTCCGGGGTAAAAGGTTTTAACCGGTTTTTGCCTTACCCCCTCTTTTCCCGCGCTGTGTCAGTATTCACATACACAGCGCGGGACATTGAAAAACCTGGTTCTGAAAGACTTGACGCGACAAACAATGGAGGAAGCCCATATGAGCAATGAAAGGGAGACATTCAACGCGCAGGCCGAGATCGAACGCATTCGCATCCGACGCACCGAAGCACGGCGCAAGCTGTATCGCAAGAGCCGACTCGACAAGTATCGCGCCGAATTGGTTGCCATGAGACAGGCCGGAGCATCGTGCGCCGACCTGGTTGAGTGGCTCAAGGTGAGCCACCGCTGCAAGATCAATCGCAGTTCCATCGACCGTTATCTGAAAAGGCTGCCGGAACTGGCCATGATCAGAGAGGACGACTGATGCCGAGCTTCCGTTCACCAAAAGCACAGTCCGTTCACGCCGTATCCCGGAAGGTAGCTTTGGGCAAGGGGCGCCATGACCAACGGGACGACGGCAAAATCCACAGTGTCGGTACGGCACGGGGTTATGGAGCGGCCCTCAAAGGAAGCGCCAGATTCATGCGAGACAACCGGTTGGGGGATCTCCGCAATATGACCCGAGAGATTGCCATGCAATATCTCACCTACCGAGTCGCGATAGTTTCCCAGAAAACCCTGGACCTCGATCGCCAGGCGCTCCAGATGCATCTGGGGATACGTCTGGATGTCGTAAAGAGTGAGAATGAGACCCACCTCTCCACCCGGAGCTACACGCCGGCCCAGATTGAGCGCATTTCAGCCGCCCAGTCGGAACGGAACAGCCTGGCGACACAGATTGCTCATTGCGCTGGTTTGCGGGCACATGAGTTGCTGACGATTCGATCGGCCGACGAACAAAATGCCTCGACACACCGGGAGTGGAGTACGGAGCGTTTTACTGGCCGGGATGGTGAGCGCTACACGGTGGAGGGAAAAGGAGGACTGATCAGAGAGGTCATGTTGTCGAAGGATCTGGCGGCACGGTTGGAGGCTACCCGCCTTGTCGAACCGCGACCGGTAGTCGATCGGGGAGTGAACTACACCCAGCACTACGGCATCGGCGGTGGCCGGGCATGGAGTCAGAGCTTTTCGGCGGCCAGTCAGCGGGAGCTGGGTTTTTCCACCGGAGCACATGGCCTGCGCCACAGCTATGCCCAGGAGCGGATGGAGGAATTGCAGAGAAACGGTATGAATTACGATGATGCAAAAGGAACAGTTGCCCAGGAGGTCGGGCATTTCGAATCTGATACTACGGAGGCATATTTGAGATGAAAATACTGAGGATCTTATTGTATGCGTCAATAGCAATCACATTCTGCTGGTTGACGTGGTGGGTGCTGCCAAATATCGCATTTGTCTACCTGGAAGAAAAGGGAAAGCCATTGCCAAATTCCGGACTGGTCATGGCTGGCTATGATCAATCGAAGATTACCGGGCATCGGGTTGTTGTAAGTATAGACTCCGGCTGGTCTGCATTATGGGCAGGCTGGCCCTGCATCCTCGTTGGCGCTCTTGTCGGTCTGGGAGGCGGCTTTGTGCTTGGTGATGGGGCACGACGGGTTTTTGCTGTTGATACGGCCTCCAAAGAGGCCATCAAAACCGCGAAAGAGCATGAAATGAGCGCCACCCTGAAATTGGCGTACTGTAAATCTAAGGAACAAAAACTGAAAGACGGGTTTGCGAAACTTGCAGCCGAAAATGATGCTCTTGTCATGCAGCGTGTAGAAATGCATAAAGAAAAAGATCTGTTGGGGAAAAAGGCTAAAAATTCCGATTCAAATGAATTGAATAAGGCCAAAACGGCAATCCAGAGGCTGGAAAATAAAATTGATAAATTAAAAGAAAAATCAGTTGACGACTGACAGAACTGGGGATAATTTTATCTACATATACAATGCACCGTGGCGTTCTGTCTCTCTTGAGACACACGGTGGCTTGCAGAGCCGGCCTTCAGGCAAATCTGCAGGTTCTATCCAGACCGGTACACAGTGCAAAGGATAGCGGCGGAGAACAGTCCCACGCTGAACAATCAGGGGGCGAATCGGGAAGGTGACTTCTCGCGGTGGCAAAAGGCCATCGGCCTCGGCAGCAATAGCTGACCGTATGGCAATCTAACGCGACGCATTTCCTGACATCACGGCATATTCTGAAATGAGGCTCCTTACCGGGAGCCTTTTTCGTTTCTGTTGCAGTCGTTCAGGATGGTGACTCTTTGGTATCCTTTTTTGGAGACTGTTTGGGATACCATTATGGGGTAGCAATATGGTGGCTGTTTTGGATACCAATTTGGTACCTAAAATGGGGAGCTTTTTGCCACCTTCCGTCAATGCCGCATTTTTGGGTACAAAAATGGTACCTACAATGCGGCATTGCCTAGTTGACTGACATGCTCCATTGGAATAATTATCCAGATCTCACACCGTTTTCAGGTATATTACCGGATACTTTGACCGAATCTGCTTTATGTGTTGGAGAGAACCATGCTCGTCCGTCCGTTTTCCGACATCCACGCCGAATTCTGGCAGCCCAACAAAATCCCGCGCATTCTGGAGATGGTGGTCCCTCCGCTACCGACAGACAAGGAGACCGTTGCCCTGGTTGCCGGTGATGTCGGCCTCGCCCACCGTCAGGAGACCTGGCTCAAGGTTGTCAGCCTTCTGGCCAAGCGTTTTCGGGCCGTCATCTATGTCGAGGGAAATCACTTCTTCTACCACAATGATTTCTTCGGACGAATTCACGAACTGAAAGCCAAGCTCTCCCTGCCCAAGAATGTCTACTTCCTGGAAAACGAGTCCGTCGACATCGACGGTGTCCTGTTCATCGGCGCAACCCTCTGGACGGATTTCCTCGGTAAGGATTTCTTCAAGATGCAGCACGCTCGGAAGAGCATGAACGACTTTGTCGTGATCAAGAAGCCTGACGGGACACGGCTCATGCCCGAAGAGACGGTCGATCTGTTTCAGGAGTCGAAGCGGTATATCTTCGAAACTCTGGCAGCCGCCGGCGACAGGAAGAGCGTCGTAGTGACACACCATGGCATCTCTCCGCTGTCCATCCAGGAGCGGTTTCGGGGAGACAGCCTCAACTGCGCCTTCATGACCGATCTATCAGACGAAATCATCGACCACGGCCCCGATCTCTGGGTACATGGCCATACCCACAACTCGTTCGACTATTCACTCGGCAAAACCCGTGTGGTCGTTAATCCCTACGGTTACAAGGATGTGGAGGTCAATCCGCAGTACGACAGGCAGTTGGTAATTGAACTGTAATTGATTGATAGAGGTTGGCCGGCAAATGACATATCCTGTCTTTGTATGATGGTATATTCCATATCAGGCACTCGGCTGCCTGATCCCGCCCATTCCGCTAACGGTGGCTCACAGGTCCGGCAGACATATTTTGTTAAAAAAATAAGCTTGTTTTTTTAACAAAATCGACAGAAACTGCCGCCATGACCGTAAGTAAGCAGATTGAAAACAGAGTTCACGGACACGGCCCGGGATGGGTGTTTTCGCCTAATGATTTCCTTGATCTCGGTTCTCCACACACCGTAGGGATGGTGCTAACTCGAATGGTGCGAGGGGGACAGATTCGCCGCCTGGCCAGAGGACTTTATGATTTTCCACGCACAGACCCACAGTTGGGGCTTTTGTCTCCTTCTGTGGACATGATCGCCGAGACATTAGCTCGCCGTGACGGAGTCCGTCTGCAACCGTCCGAGGCTGCTGCTGCCAATATGTTGCATTTGTCCGATCAAGTCCCGATGAGGGTGGTTTACGAAACTGACGGGCCGCCCCGGAAAATCACGGTCGGGACGCTCACTATCCAGTTCCGGCGGAGGGTGCCGCGCAAGATGGCCACGGCCGGTAAAATGAGCGGTCTGGTTTTTGCTGCGCTACGGGGGCTGGGCAAACGCTACGTGACTCAGGAGCAGGTCAGTCATTTGCGCCAGTTGCTGAGTCCGGAAGACAGGAGGTTTCTGTTGCTGGATCTGCCGCAAGCTCCGGCCTGGATGCACCCTTTCCTGCGTTATATTGCGAAAGACGAGGTTCAGTAACTCGCCAGAATATAGCGGTATACGGCTCAGTTGTTCCTTTCCTCCAGCGTCTTCCATGACGCAAGCCATTTCAGGGCATCAGTAGTATCAACCATCTTACGGGCCAGTGCCAGTCGTTCCAGGACAGCCACCTTTTCTTCATCCTCCAGATCGACGGTTCGCCGCTCAACATCGGCAAAGAACTCCTCGATCCTCTTTGCCTTGCCCCAGGCCTTGATGATTTCGGATAACTCATCCCGGCTGTCCTTGATCGCCTTGACCCGCCGGCGTTCAGCCTCTTCCAGGGCCTGCCTGCGCCTCTCCTCTTCTCGTCGCTGCCGTTCGATCTCCGCCTGGCGCTCACCCTCCTCGAAACGCTTGACGATGTTTTCTGCTTCGGCTTCAATCTCCTTAACCAGTTCTGCAAGCTTTCGTGGGAAGTCGCCGGATTTCGATTCGCGCCACTGCCGCATCCATGTGACTCTCTGATAGGGAGAGTACACCTGCACGCACAACCGCCTGCTCGGCAGGTCAGACGTGCTCCGCCAGGAATATGATTCATAACGTCTCGGTTTCTTGTTCGGAAGTTCCGAGACCCGGGTGTACTTGCCATCCTGATACTCCACTTCGACATTCTCGCTCATCTCGAATATGGTCACGCCAAAAGCCACGGTGCCGATGAAGACAACGGTCGGCCGTGAAGTGTTCCAGAGATCCGAATAATAATGTTCATTGCGACGTCCACCCTTTTCTCTTTCATCCACTTCATGGCGATGCAGGTTCTGACCATACGGTGCCAGGATGACGGAATGGCCTCGTCTTTCAAAGGACAGATACAGGGTGTTTGCCACGTTGATCGCCCGCTCCAGGCTTTCCTTTGAGACAATAATGTCAGCTATCAGGTATTTCCTTGGCTTGAGGAAACCGTTGCGGTTCTCGCCTGCTCCGGTCATTAGTTCTTTGAAACCTTCGAGCAGCGGATGCTGTTGCGGAAGTGATCGCCGCCGACTTATTTTACCACTGCTGTCTTGCGGCACCTGCGGTGGAGGCAGTTGAGCGACTCTTGCATAACCATCACGCGCCCATTCCAACTCATCCCCCGGATTGGTAACTGGCAATGGCGGCTTCTTGGGGCGTTTGCCGGTCGCATACATTGCCCAGTAGCCTCTTTGTGGCCGCGGGACTTTCAGTCGAGTGCAGATACGGGCAAGAAAACTCGATGAGACCTTGTACTTATGTGCGACAGTGGTCATCGGCTCTGCCCAGACTTCTTCATACAACTGTTCCCGGCTGATTCGGGTGTCTTTTGTTTTGTCCATAACAGCCCCTATCGATATAGAATATAACGTGCCTGAAATGTAGGATTTTTCCCGAAGTCAGTCAAACCCTCGATGAACATCAATTCACATTGATTATTTGCAAATATGAGCAGCGCATGCTATTTTATGCGCCAAATCCAAACAGGTTAGAGATCGGCGTATGTACCTTGGTCTGGTCGACAGTTTAGCCGCGCAAGGCCGTTCATGTTTCACCTACCAGGAGTTTTTTCAACTGGCGGGGTCATCAGAGATTGCGGTCAAATCGGCGTTGCATCGCTTGCAGAAAAAAGGCGAGATCGCAATGCCGTACCGCGGCTTCTACGTCATTCTTCTCCCGATGCACCGAATCATGGGGTGCGTGCCAGCAGCCCAGTTCATCCCGCACCTCATGGCGCATTTGGGAGAGGTATATTATGCCGGGCTCCTAAGTGCTGCGGAGTATCATGAGGCTGCACATCAGCGACCGCAGGTCTTTCAAGTTATGGTGGCAAAGGTCCGCAGGCCGATAACCTGTGGCAATATCAGGGTTCAGTTCATTTACCGGAAGAACGCAGCAGCAATCCCCACAGAATTACGCAACACCACTGCCGGCACCATAAAAGTATCAACACCCGAGGCAACTGCGCTTGATGTTGTCGGCTATGTCAGCCACTGTGCCGGCTTGGATAATGTTGCAACCATCCTGACCGAACTGGCTGAGCACATCGACCCGCACTGTCTTGTTGAAGTTGCCGAGCTGTCCCCTGTGTCATATGCACAGAGACTTGGCTATTTACTGGAATTGGTTGGCGAAAAAGAGTTGGCAGCACATCTTGCCGACTATGTCCGTTCGAAACGGCCAATCCCGACAGCTTTAACACCAAGGATAAGTACTAAGGGAGCCAAGAAGGATCGTCGGTGGCAGTTATATGTGAATGCTACGATTGATCCGGATATTTGAAATAGCCGGGTCTCTAGCGCAAATGACATATTGTGTCACATAGCTGTGGTATATGGAATGATACCCAATCAGACATGAACATCGTGAGTGATCATGACCTCTAAGAAAAATCTTTCAGAACGCGATATCTGCACCCAGTTCATTGTGCCTGCCCTGAAAAAGGCCGGGTGGGATGTTGAGCGTCAGGTACGCGAGGAGGTCTCTTTCACCGATGGTCGCATCTACGTGCGCGGCACTAGCTCTGCTCGTGGTAGCCGCAAGCGGGCCGATTTTATCCTCTACTACAAGCCGAATATCCCCATTGCCGTAATAGAAGCCAAGGACAACAGTCATAACGTGGGCGACGGCATTCAACAGGCTCTTGGCTATGCTACAACCCTTGATATCCCGGTAGCGTTCAGTTCCAACGGTAACGGATTCGTGGAACATGATCGCACAGCTTCATCCGGCAGTGTAGAGCGCACGCTCCACCTTGATGATTTCCCCTCTCCTGAAGAACTCTGGCAACGCTACAAAACATACAAAGGGATTGATACCCCGCATCAGGAACAGATTGCCTCTTTTGACTACTTCTATGACGGTTCTGGCCGCGCTCCTCGCTACTACCAGCAGATAGCTATTAACCGCACCGTTGAAGCAATTGCCAAAGGGCAAAATCGGATATTGCTGGTCATGGCCACCGGCACCGGCAAGACCTACACTGCCTTTCAGATTATCCATCGTCTCTGGAAGAGCGGCACCAAGAAGCGCATCCTGTTCCTTGCCGACCGCAACGCCTTGATCGACCAGACCAAACGGGGCGACTTCAAGCACTTTAAAGACCGGATGACCGTCATCCGCAAAAAGAAGATCGACAAGGCCTTCGAGATTTATCTTGCCCTGTATCAGGGATTGACCAACTATGACGAGGATTCAGACGCTTATCGGGAATTCAGCCCGGATTTCTTTGATCTGATAGTGGTGGACGAATGCCATCGTGGCAGTGCATCCGCTGACAGCGCCTGGCGGGAGATTCTGGACTACTTCAAAAGCGCCACCCATATCGGTCTCACCGCCACCCCGAAGGAAACAAAGACCGTCTCCAATATTGAATACTTCGGCGAACCGCTCTACACCTACTCCCTTCGGCAAGGGATTGCCGATGGTTTTCTCGCCCCCTACAAAGTGCTCCGCGTAGGTCTCAACATTGATCTGGAAGGGTGGCGGCCGGAAGAAGGTCAGCTGGATGCCGACGGCAATCCGGTGGACGACCGGCTCTACAACACCAAGGATTACGACCGTAACCTGGTCATTGATGAACGGACCAGGACCATTGCCCGCAAGGTGACGGAGTTTCTCAGAAAAACCGACCCCTTCGACAAAACCATTGTTTTCTGTGTCGATATCGAACACGCAACCCGTATGCGACAGGCTCTGGCAAATGCCAATCCCGAAGAGGTATTGAAGAATCACAAATACGTCATGAAAATCACCGGCGATGATGATGACGGCAAGCGGGAGTTGGACAACTTCATCAACCCCGAAGAACGCTATCCGGTTATTGCTGTAACCTCCAAGCTGATGACCACCGGCGTCGATGCCCAGACCTGCAAATTAATTGTGCTTGATTCCAATATAAATTCCATGACCGAGTTCAAGCAGATCATCGGCCGTGGCACTCGCATCAATGAGGAGTTCGGCAAGCGCTATTTCACCATCATGGATTTCCGCAACGTGACCGACCTGTTTGCCGATCCGGACTTTGACGGCGATCCGGTCATGGTGAAACAGCTGCTGGCAGACGATGAATTGAGTGATACCGACATCCATCCTGAAGACGAGCCGGTCATAGATGAAGTAACCGGGGACGAAATCCCCTTTGGTGATGACAAACCGGAAGTGAACTATGACCGTCCCGAGATCATCGATGGTGGCGGCATTGTGGCCGAGCCTCAACCAAAGATCTATGTGGCTGGTGTCGATGTCTCGATTCTCAATGAGCGGGTACAGTACCTGGGAGCAAATGGCAAGCTGACTACCGGCAGCCTGAAGGAGTACACCCGCACCGGCCTGCTGAAAGAGTTCCGCACGCTTGATGACTTCCTGTCCAGTTGGAACAGTGCCGAAAAGAAGAAAGCGGTGATCGACCAGCTGGCCGAGCATGACATCATTCTGGAAAATCTGCTGGATGAGACAAAGAAAGAGCTGGATCTGTTCGACCTGATCTGCCACATCGCCTGGGACCGACCTGCTCTTACCAGAAGGGAACGGGCCGAGCAGGTAACAAAACGAGATTACTTCACCAAGTATGGTGATAATGCCCGTCAAGTCTTGCAGGCGTTACTGGAAAAATACGCCAAGGACGGTATCGAGAACATCGAAGAGATGAAGGTGCTGACCATTGACCCTTTCAAGGCAATCGGCACCCCGGCTGAGATCGTCTATCTTTTCGGCGGCAAGGAAGCTTATCGGGCGGCAGTGAGAGAACTGGAAACTGAAATTTACAGGATGGCGTAATTCATGAAAAATATCAGCACCATCATCAAACGGTTGCAGAACACCATGCGCAAGGATCAAGGCGTCTCCGGTGATGCCCAGCGCATCGAGCAACTCGGCTGGATGATTACCCTGAAGATACTGGACGACAAGGATAAGGAACTTGAGATACTGCAAGAGGCCTACGCCTCACCCATCCCGGCGGCAGTACAGTGGCGGGCCTGGGCTGCCGATGCCGAAGGGATGACCGGCGACGAGTTGAAGGAGTTCATTGACCAGAAGCTGTTTCCCGCCCTGAAAAACCTGGATATCTCCACCGGCAACAAACGCGCCCTGATCATCCGCGAGATCTTCGAAGGCACCAACAACTACATGAAGAACGGCACCGTTATACGCCAGGTGCTGAACGAACTGAACCAGATCGACTTCAACTCCTCCGATGACCGCCATATCTTCGGCGATATTTACGAAACAATTCTGCGTGACCTGCAAAGCGCCGGCAACTATGGGGAGTTCTACACCCCCCGCGCCCTGACCGAGTTCATGACCGCCATCATCAACCCGCGCCTAGGCGAAAAAGTGCTCGACCCGGCCTGCGGCACCGGTGGTTTTCTCACCTGCGCCATTGAGAACATTCGTCGGCAAGATGTGAAGAACGTTGAAGATCTTCAAACCTTGCAGTCCACTATCCACGGCATGGAATTCAAGCCACTTCCCTTCATGCTTAGCGTCACCAATATGATTCTGCATGATATCGAAGTGCCGAATGTTGACTACACCGACAGCCTCAACCGGGAATTTACCAGCATTGGAGTAAAAGACCGGGTTGATGTAATCCTGGCCAATCCACCTTTCGGTGCATCAGTTACTGATGGTGTAGAGACAAACTTTCCGCTGAACTACCGCACCACTGAAAGTGCCGACCTGTTTTTATTACTGATGATTCGATATTTGAAAGACGGTGGCCGAGCCGCTATCGTTCTGCCCGATGGCTCACTAACCGGCGATGGTGTCAAGCAGCGCATCCGCCAGAACTGGCTGGATACCTGTAACCTGCATACCATCGTACGCCTGCCCAACTCGGTGTTTCAGCCCTACGCCAGTGTTTCCACCAACCTGCTCTTTTTCACCAAGGGAGAGCCGACCAAGGAAATCTGGTACTGGGAGCACCAGTTACCGGAAGGGGTCAAGGCGTACTCCAAGACCAAGCCGATCCAGAGTTCCGAGTTCAATCATCTGCAGGAATGGTGGGACAACCGGCAGGAGAGTGACCAGGCGTGGAGGGTTTCCATCGATACTTTGACCGCCAATGGCTACAACCTTGACATCAAGAACCCGCACGTCAAGGAAGTTGCTCACAGTTACACCAGCGCCGAACTGCTTGAGCTGCTGCATCAGTCTTTTCAGAAGAGCGACGGGCTACTGCAGACATTGCGGAAGGAGCTGGCTGGTGGGTGAGTGGCGGCAGGTTCGCATAGAAGATTTTCTCCATCGGGTCAAGCAGCCGGTGAAACTACAGGATGACGAGAGCTACAAACTTGTCACCGTCAGAATGCACCATAATGGCGTAGTAATGCGGGAGCTGAAAAAGGGAAAGCTGATTGGCTCGAATATGTATCGGGTCAAATCCGGTCAGTTCATCCTTTCCGGGATCGATGCTCGACATGGTGCGTTTGGTGTTGTGCCGATGGAGCTGGATGATGCTGTTGTTACCAATGACTTTTGGTATTTCGATGTCGATGAGAATGTTGTCTCCAGAGACTTCTTCCTTTGGCTGACGACAACGCCGCTTTTTCTTGATGCCTGCATCAAATCCAGTGAAGGCACCACAAACCGCCGTCGTCTTCAGGGTGACAAGTTTTTCAACTTTTCATTTCATTTCCCGGGAATTGATGAACAGAAAAGGTTGGCAAAAAGGTTCAATGCTGTTGATGCGACTTTTGCCGCCATGAAGGGTGAGTTTGAACAACAGTCGGGATATCTCAAACAACTCCGCCAGGCCGTGCTGCAAGAGGCGATCGAAGGGAAACTGACAGCGGAGTGGCGCAAGCAGCATCAGGTGGTGAAGGGCGATCCGCAGTATGATGCAGCGGCACTGCTAGCGGATATCAAGACTGGAAAAGAGCGACTGGTAAAGGGAGGGAAAATCCGGAAAGAAAAGCCGCTGCCGCCGATAACCGATGCCGACAAGCCGTTTGCTCTGCCAGATGGGTGGGTTTGGTGTCGGTTGGGGGAGGTTGCAGATGGTTTTCAATACGGGTCGAGTACTAAATCAATCAAAGATGGTAAGTTTCCTGTGCTTCGAATGGGCAACATTCAAGGAGGGAAAATCGACTGGACTGACCTTGTATATACGAACGACAAGGATGAAGCCAAAAAATATCGCCTCACTGAAGGCGATCTTCTGTTCAACCGTACCAATAGTCGTGAGTTGGTAGGAAAGACTGGTCTGTTTGATGGGCGACGCGAAGCAATCTTTGCAGGCTACCTCGTCCGAGTTTCCATGTTGGGTAAAATAATCCCGACCTACTCAAACTTTGTACTCAACTCGAAGCATCACCGCGAATGGTGCGATGAAAACAAGACAGACGCGCTTGGCCAGTCGAATATCAACGCAACAAAGCTGAGAGATTTTCTTTTCCCCCTCCCCCCCCTCGCCGAACAACAAGCCATCGTTGACCGCGTGAACAGCCTCATGGCCGTCGTCGATGAGCTGGAAATGCAAGTCGCCGAACGGAAGGAGCAGGCTCAACTTCTTATGCAAACGGTGCTGCGGGAAGCGTTTGATGGAGTGTCAAATTAGTAATTTTATTGGACGAGGAGCGTGAAACAATGCCCAAATATACCGGATCTGCTGACGTATATCGAGAACTTGTGGAGGATTCCAAAGAAAACTGGTTATACGGGTTAGTTGCATTTGCTGTTGTTGAGGAGCAACGTATTGAGTGGATGAAGCACTATGAAATTCAGAATGGGAGAGTGCCCAATGATGCCGAAATCAAGAGTTGGTATGAACAACAACCTGATGGGGTATTGTTGAGAGCGAAAGGCACGGCGGAAAGCGCATTGCAGGCTTATTCAGCCGAAGTGCTTGAAGTGGCAAATGGCGATATCCGAAAAGAGATCGAAGAGAGTGTGATTGTAAGCGAAATTAAGAAGATCGGGAGTTTCTGGCCGCAATTTGGTGTTAATCTTGCGGGTGGCTTCTGTAGCGCGTTACTTTTCGCGGCATTTTTGATTGTTATGGCTTTCCTGATTTTGAATGACACATCGCCTGTAGAAATAGGTAAGAAGTTTAAACCACCTATAGAGGAGAAAAAACAATGAAAAAGTCCGAGGTGACAAGCAAGAGAGCCGCATCAGCGGCATCCAAAGTACTCAGAAGTGAAAGTGCAAGCAAAACTGCCAAGTCTGCCGCAGGGTCAGCCCTTTCTCAACGAAAAGCTCCAGAGAAAGTTACATCATCTGTGGCCGCTACAGCTGCATCCAAAACGCTACATAGCAGTGGCTCTAGTAAAAAGGCAAAAACAGCAGCAGGCTCTGCATTGACGCAAAAACCCAAAAAATAGAAAAAATGATTGTTCAGCATCGTGCATGGTGTCTGACATGGAGGTTACTATGGAGGAATTGACCTGCCCGATTTGTCGAACTTCGTACGTCAGAATGATTGAAAATGATGAATATCGTACTAGAGATGGCTTTTCCTATGAATGCGCTGTTTGTGGGCAATTTTTTATTTCCCGGACTGCCGAAATAAATCAGCGGAGCGGAGATGCCGATCCGCGGTTGTCGGCATGGATTAGAAATCACGAGGAAAACAAACTCCCAAAACCTGAGTTGCTCACCAATTCAATAGATGCAACGATTAATAATTTTCGCCAGTATTCTGTGCTTGAGAAGCAGTTGCTTCTGCTTAGGGCTATAGAACGCCGCACCGTATATCCTGGTAAAGAAGTTACATTGAACCCGGACACTGATTACCCAATCGCCTGGGCCTTAAATTGCGACGAGTTCGAGTACTTATTGGAGTCTCTGGAGCAGCGCGGATTGGTTACACGTAGCGCGATAATTGGTAGTTGTGAAGTGAAAATCAGCCCGCACGGGTGGGACTATCTCGATTCTGAAGTTTGGAAGCCTGCGTTTACTGATCAGGTCTTTGTCGCAATGTCTTTCGACAAGGGATTAGATGCAGTTTGGGAAGAAGGGATAAAGCCCGCTATCGAGAAGGCAGGTTACAAGGCTCATCGGATCGACAAGGAAGAGCACATTGACCGGATCGACGCCAAAATCATTTCCGACATCAAGGATTCGCTATTTGTTATTGCTGACGTCACGCAGCAAAAACAAGGGGTATATTTTGAGGCCGGCTATGCCATGGGTTTGAATCGACCGGTGATCTGGTGCGTGAAAAAAGACGAACTCAATAAAATTCATTTCGACACACGTCAGTACAATCACATCGTGTGGGAATCGCCAGAAAGTTTGAAAGAACAGCTGTATTACCGGATTTGTGCTGTTATCGGAAAAAGAACTTAGGAGGATGTATGCCTGATATCATCATTAACAAGGTAGTAATTCATGAGCTTGTTAAAGAACAGCACCAATCAATTCAACCATCTAACCTAAGGGCAGCCGCTCTCGATCCTACAAACGGGATTGTGCTAAAGTTGGTTGACGGCATCACATCG
>Ga0209212_1002693_pt1 | contig 24671 bp, 18 predicted proteins | sample RifGroC2_FD_183996 | JGI IMG/M metagenome (GOLD analysis project Ga0209212, IMG submission 183996) | Groundwater microbial communities from Rifle, Colorado, USA - Groundwater C2 (SPAdes) (version 2) | ecosystem: Environmental > Aquatic > Deep subsurface > Groundwater | place: Rifle, Colorado... | reverse complement strand
CACCGGCAAAGCTCTCGAAATGTATCCGGTCGAGGAGACCCTCTCCTTCTTCCTCTCCCGGCGGGAACAGGAACTGATCGACGCGCGCCTGGCCAGTTGCCCGGAATTCGAGAGCTTTGCCGGTGAGGATTTCGGCGCCCTTCTCCTCGACTGGAACGACTTTGTCAGCGAGTGCGAGGCGGCCTTCGAGGGGGATCTCTGGGAATACCGCGAAGGGCTGAAGATGCGCGACCTGATCCAGTACGTCGCCGAAGGGGTCGAACCGGCGTTGGCCGAAAAGCTGCTGGAGATTGTCGCCGATGCCGATGGCCGCTTCCGCCAGCTGCTGGTCGACAACCGCAAACGCCTCGACCCCCCCAGCGTCACCCCCCTGGGCGGGGAACGTTTCTGGTGTCACGGCGTCGTGCGCAACCAGGGGGTGCATCTGCGCCGCGACCTGATTCGCCAGGGCTGGTTCAAGCCGTGATGGCCGAGCAGGACGTTGCCGTCCCCCCTGTGTTTTCCTGGCGCGAGGCGCTCCGCTGCCGATGATTGCCATCTTTTCCCCCCTCCCTCTCGAATCCGATCTCCTCCGCCGGCGCCTCGCCCCTTGTGAAGTCCGCGACTGCGCCGGTTTCGATCTCTACCTCGGCCGCCTCGGCGGCACCCCCGTCGGTCTGGTCCATTGCGGCGTCGGCAAAGCCAACGCCGCCGCCGCCGCGACCGCCCTCTTCCTCGCCCACCATCCCGCCCTGACCCTGGTCTGCGGCTGCGCCGGGGCCTATGCCGGCAGCGGCCTGCGGCCGGGGGACATCGCCCTGGCCAGTGAGGAACTCTACGGCGACGAAGGGGTGCTGACTCCCGACGGCTTCCTCGATATGGAGGCGATCGGCTTTCCCCTGGTCCAGCGCGGGGCCAGCCGCTACTTCAACCGTTTTCCCTGCGATCCATCCCTCCTCGACCACTCCCGGAATCTCTTGCAGCGTTTCGCCGGGGATCAGGGCCGGGCTTTCGCCTGCGGTCCCTTCGTCACTGTTTCGACCTGTTCCGGCACGACCGCGGCCGGGTTGGAGCTGGCCCGGCGCACCTCGGGAATTTGCGAGAACATGGAGGGGGCGGCCATTGCCCAGGTCTGTGCCCGACAGGGGACCCCCTTTCTCGAACTGCGCGGCATCTCCAACCTCGTCGAGGATCGCAACCTCGCCCGCTGGGAGCTGCGCGCCGGCGCCGAGATCGCCCAGGAAGCCCTCCTCGCTCTCCTCGCCGCCTGGCAACTCCCCGAGGTGCGGGCATGACGCGCGAGCTGACTCTCGGTTTTTCCCCCTGTCCCAATGACACTTTCATCTTTCACGCCCTGATCCAGGGGCTGGTGCCGACCCCGGGGCTGCGCTTCAATGTGCGCCTCGACGATGTCGAGACCTTGAACCGGCTCGCCCTTGACACCCGCCTCGACTTGACCAAGGTCTCCTACCACGCCCTCGGCCACCTGCGCCGCGACTACGTCCTGCTGCGCAGCGGCGGCGCCCTCGGTCGCGGCTGCGGCCCCCTGGTCGTCGCCCGCCAACCGGTGACCATGGCGGAGTTGCGCGGGCAGCCGCTTGCCATCCCCGGTGCACTGACGACAGCCAATCTGTTGCTGCAACTCTACGGCAGCGGTTACGACAATCTCCGCATCCTCCCCTTCGACCAGATCATGGCTGCCGTGGCCAATAGCACTGTCGCGGCCGGGGTCATCATCCACGAATCGCGCTTTACCTATCAGCGCCATGGTCTGGTTCAGATCGCCGATCTCGGCGCCTGGTGGGAGACGGAGACCGGCCTCCCCATCCCCCTCGGCGGCATCCTCGCCCGGCGTTCCCTCGGTACGGAAACCATCGCAGTCCTCGAATCGGCCCTGCGCCAGAGCGTCGATTACGCCTTCGCCCATCCCGCCGCCGCGCGCGCTTACATTAAAGCGCACGCCCAGGAACTCGACGACACCGTCATCGATCAGCACATCGCCCTCTACGTCAACGACTTCTCCCGCGACCTCGGCGAGCTCGGCGAACGCGCCGTCGTCACCCTCCTCGCCCGCGCCGAAGCCCGCGGGCTCATTCCCCCCAGTGACTTGCCGCTGTTCGCCGGCAGCTAGGCAAACCAGCATAATTGTGCACTTGCCCGCGTTTTTCTTTTGTGATACTAACAATGGCGCAGTTGAAACCATCCATTAATAGGAGGACACCATGAAAAGAACTATCCTGCTGACGGCTTTGCTCAGCATGTTTGGCGGCGGGTTCGCCCAGGCCGCCTACATTGGTGCCATCGACACCGAAAACAAGCCCTTCGAATTTTCCCTCGGCGCCAATGGCTCGTACATTGGTATGGATCGCAAATTTGGTGACGAAGCGGTCAAAACCGCGCAATCGGTGGTGGTTGGGCAGGTTAATTTCAGCGTCAAAGGTTGGCAGCTTGGTTTGGCAGGGGGTGGTGTACTCTGGGAATACAATAAAACCGGCATAGAAGTTAAAGGTGACGCTGAGAGTGAAATGCTTCCCTATGCCCGCATCGATGTTGGCGGCCCAATTTTCCGCGGCGAGGTGCTGACGGTTGGGCCGTTTCTTCAAGGGAGCTATTCTGATGGCTTCGATGATACTGCCTCAGTTGTCAATGGGATCGCATCAGGACCACTTTATTCTGGCTGGAATAACCCGTCAACCGGCTATGAAACCATGCACTTCGACGACACTTTAGAATTGACCGCCGGGGTTCGTTTCCAGGTTACAATTGAAGGCGCCCAGCTTTATGGTGGACCTGCCTACTACTGGTCCGAATCGGAAGTCAGCAGCACGCTGACTGCATGGGATATCGCGGGACCTGGTTCCGCTACCAGCTACACAAATTTCCCCCTTGGTACTCACAAAATTGCAGTACGCAAGCTCGGCGCCATTGCTGGAGTTCGCTGGCCGCTGGAAACCGGCCTGCGTCTCGACCTCGAGGGTCAATGGTTCGACGGCGCCGGCATCTCCGGCGCACTGAGCTATCCCTTCTGAAAACATCGTCCTCATGCCACGCAAAAGCCCGGAAGGTCATTGACCTTCCGGGCTTTTTTATGCTGCAAGATGCATCAGGAAAAAGGGGATCAGCCCTTCATGCAAACCGCCTTGATGAAATGGGCCTCGACGGCTTTGTTGATGCGTTCGATGACCGCCTCGTCCGGAGCCGAATCGAGGGCGATGACGACCATCGCCTCACCGGCGCGGGCCTGGCGGCCGAGGTTCATCGAGCCGATGTTGACATTGGCGGCACCGAGGATGGTGCCGATCTTGCCGATAAGGCCAGGGCGATCATCATAGGTAATGACCAGCATGTGCCCCTCGGGGGTGAAGTCGGTCATAAAATCGCGCATCTTGACGACCTTGAAAATCCCCTCGAAGAGGGTGCCGGAGATGGAACGCTTCCCTTCGGGCGATTCGAGGGTGATGGTGATGAGGTTGGAGAAGGACTCGGCCTCGGTGTTGCGCACCTCTTCGACCGCCAGGCCCATCCCCGCCGCCACGAGACGGGCGTTGACCATGTTGACCTCCTGCTCGGTGTGGCGATTGAGGAGGGCGGCGAGACCACAGACGGTGATGGGGGCGCAGTCGAAGCGGGCGATCTTGCCGCGGTAGGCAAAGGTCACCTTATTCGGATTGGGGGCGGAGAGCTGCGAGACAAAATCGCCGATACGACTGACCAGGCCCATGAACGGCTTCATCTGCTCCATCAGGTCGGGGTCGAAACGGGGGATGTTGACGGCATTTTCCAGGGGGCGGCCATCGAGGTAATTGACCAGTTCGCGGCTGACGTCGACGGCGACGTTCTTCTGCGCCTCGAAGGTGTTGGCCCCGAGGTGGGGAGTCACGACCATGCGCGGATGGGCGATGAGCTTTTTCAGGATCTCGGTGCGCGGAGGCTCTTCACTCCAGACATCGAAGGCCGCGCCGGTGACCTTGCCGCTTTCCAGGGCGGCGAGCATCGCCGCCTCGTCGATGATCCCGCCGCGGGCGCAGTTGATGACGATGACGCCATCCTTCATGCCGCGAAAGTGTTCGCTGCCAAGCATCCCCAAGGTCTCTTCGTTGAGAGGGGTATGGACGGTGATGATGTCGGAAAAGCGGACGATGTCGTCGAGGGGGACGAGGCGCACACCGAGATCGTCGCCGCGCTTTTCGGCGATATAGGGATCGCAGGCGATGACCTGGGCTTCGAAGGCCTTGCAGCGGGTGGCGACGCGCCCTCCGACCTTGCCGAGGCCGATGATGCCGACGGTCTTCCCCTTGAGTTCGTAACCGGTGAAGGGAGCCCGTTTCCATTCCCCGGCCTTGAGGCTGCCGTTGGCGATGGGGACGTTGCGACAGAGGGAGAGGAGGAGGGCCATGGTGTGCTCGGCCGCCGAGTTGACGTTGCCGAAGGGGGCATTGACGACGATGATCCCCTTGTTGCTGGCGTAATCGACATCGACATTATCGATGCCGACACCGGCGCGGGCGATGATGCGCAGCTGCCGGGCATGATCGAGGAGGGCCGGGTCGACGCGGGTGCCGCTGCGGGTAATCAGGGCGTCATAACCGCCGATGAGCTGATGCAGTTCGGCCTCCGGCAGCCCGACCCTGACATCGATGGTGATACGCGGGTCGTCGAGGAGGGGCTGCAGCCCTTCCTGGGAGATTTCATCGGTAACGAGGACTTTCATCGAAGCTCCTTGATAAGACGATAACAGCCGGGATCGCCAAGGCTGGTTCAGCGAAGGCTGCAAGTTTAATGGCTCGCTCCCGACCTGTCAACGACTGAGAGGCGGCCGTCTATTTCACCACCCGGAGGCGCCCGGGGGACTTGGTATTCGCTGCCGGCGCCGGCGGGGGCGTATCCGACGGTTCGACGTCGATGGTCGGCAAGGTCTGACTCTGGAACATGCGCTCCACCGCATCGGCGATGGTCAGGCACTGTTTTTCACAGGCCTTGCGCACCGGGCAGGAACGGCAATCCATGTTCCCTCCCGCCGCCCGCAGGGCATGGATGACCAGTTCGACGCTCTCCGGCTGGGTCAGAGGAATGAAATACATATATTTCCTTTCTGATTAGGACCAAATATTCCGCAGAAAGGTGCAGATCGCATTGACTAGCGGAAGGTCAGTTCCAATCAGGTTTCCTTTGACTAGAGTGTACGTCCGGCGACGGTGGCAAACTGCCGCAGCTTCTCCATCATCGTGGCGAATTCGGCCGGACGCAAGGACTGGGGACCGTCGCTGGCGGCTTTTTCCGGGCAGGGGTGGACTTCGACGATGAGACCGTCGCAGCCGGCCGCCACCGCGGCATAACTCATGGACGGGACGAGATGGGCATGGCCGGTGGCGTGGGAGGGATCGACAATCACCGGCAGATGGGTCAGCTCCTTGAGGACCGGTACCGCGGCGATATCGAGGGTATTGCGCGTCGCCGTCTCGAAGGTGCGGATGCCGCGCTCGCAGAGCATGACCCGGCGGTTCCCCTCGGCCAGGATGTATTCGGCGCTCATGAGGAATTCCTGGATCGTCGTCGCCATGCCGCGCTTGAGGAGGATCGGCTTGTCGAGCTGGCCGAGGACCTTGAGCAGGGCGAAGTTCTGCACGTTACGGGCGCCGACCTGCATGATATCGGAGTAGCGGGCGACGAGCTCGACATCGCGGGGGTTGACCACCTCGGTGACGATGGGGAGGCCGGTCTCCTGGCGGGCGAGGGCGAGGAGCTTGAGCCCTTCTTCTTCCATCCCCTGGAAGGAGTAAGGACTGGTGCGCGGCTTGAACGCCCCGCCGCGCAAGACCGTGGCGCCGGCGGCCTTGACGGCGATGGCGGTCTCGACGATCTGGGCTTCGCTCTCGACGGAACAGGGCCCGGCCATGACCACCAGCTGGGAACCGCCGATCTCGACCCCACTGCCCAGGGCAAAGACACTCGGCTGCGGCTTGACTTCGCGGCTGGCAAGCTTGTACGGCTTGAGGATCGGCACCACGCTCTCGACCCCGGCCATCGATTCGAGGGCCTGCAACACCGATTTGCCGCGCTCATCGCCGACCGCACCGATGACGTTGCGGGTCTCGCCGTGGATGACATGGGGCTTGTAGCCGAGTTCGCGAATGCGCTTCTTGACCTCGGCCAGTTCGTCCTTGCCCGCTCCCTGTTTCATGACGATGATCATGACTGACTCCTTTTTGCCGGATCGATTGAGTGAAAGGAAAAACAAAACCGCCGGCTGCTGCTCCGGCGGCGGTTTCATTTCTCGATCCGGAAACGAAAAACCACGGGAGCACCGAAACGGTCTGCCCATGGTTTTCAGAACTGGCGGAGAGGTTTTCCTTTACCCCGGCAGACCTTGACCCAGAGCAGACGGCCTAAAATAGCCGCGCCAGGTAAAGGAAGCAAAGAAAAAGTCAAAACCCTGAGTCATCTTTTGCCAGCTCCTCAAAAGGTGATACCTCGTAGTTAATAGCAGAAACGTCCGTGCCAGGCAAGAAACAAAATCCGCCCTCAGTCGAGCTGGACGATATTGCCGTTCTTCACCTGCAGCAGGTAGAGGTCCTTTTCGGCCTCGCCGCTGGCGGCAAAGGAGGTGGCCCCGGTCACCCCGGGATAATTGCGCAGCTGCGACAGGGCGATGCGCAAACCTTCGCGGGAGCGGACGTCGGGACGATCAAGAAGGGAGAGGAGAATGCCGGCGGCATCGTAGCCCTGGGCCGCGAGGATCGACGGCTCTTCCTGGTACTTTTTCGTGTAACGATTGACGAACTGCCGGACAAGGGGATAGGAGCTGTCGCGGAAAAAGCCGTCGGGGAAGACCGCCCCCTCGACAAAACGGCCGGAACTCTTCGCCAGCTCGGGGGTATTCCAGGCATTGCTGCCGAGCAGCTGCGCCCCTTCGATGCCGTAAAAAGCCAGTTGCGGCGTCACCAGCGCCATGCGCGCCGCTTCGTCGGGGAGAAAGACCGCCTGGAAGGGAAGGGGCACCGGCGGGGGCTTGATCCCCTTGTCCGGACCGCTGCGGGGAATCTCCACCTCGACATCGGGGAGATCGGGATTCTCCCCCTTGAGAAGTTTGATCTGGCGGCGGAAGTCGGTGGCGCTCTCGGCGTAGCTCTGCCGGGCGACAATTTCCCCACCCGCCTGCTGCACGGCCGCGCTGAAGAGCTCGGCCATCTCAAGGCCCAGCTTGTTTTCCGGGGCGAGGACGGCAAAGGTGTGCAGCCCCTGTGCGTCAACGGCATAACGCACCAGGGCGCGCACCTGTTGCTGGCTGGTCAGGGAGTTGCGAAAGATATATTCGCCGGTCTCGGGGATTCCGTCCCGCTGGGACAGGGCCAATAGCGGCACGCGTTCCTGCTGGGCCCGCGTCGCCGCCGCCACGGCCGCCGCCCCGGTCAGGGGTCCGGCGATGACCATGACCCGATCCTGATTGGCCAGCAGCGACACCTGCCGTGCGTTCTCCTCAGGCTCGGTGCCGGCATCGCGAAAAATAAACTCCACCGGCGGATACTTGGCGTTGTGCTCCTCGACGGCGAGTTCCATGCCGCGGCGGACGAGGCTGCCGAAGGTGCCGTAGCGTCCGCTCAAGGGGAGGAGGACCCCGACGGAACGGGTGAGCCAGGCCTTGCCGGAGAGACGCTCAACCAGGAGCAGGGCATCGTTGCGATAGGGAAAGGGGAGAGTTTCTGCCGCCACCCCTTCGGCCAGACTTCTGCCCCGCATGGCGTCCCCCGCGGCGACGGCCCGTTGCGCCTGTTGCAAGCGGGCGTCGAGACCGGCGGCGGTTCCGGCGAGCGTGAAGGCGGCCTCAGCCAGGTCGCTCTCGCTCAAACGGTCGCGCAGCAGAATGTGCGCCTGGTCGAGATAGTGGTCGCGTACGGCTGGCGAAGTCGCCAGCTGACTCGCCTGCTGGTAGAGGACGACGGCCTCCAGCTCCCCGCCGAGGCGGTGCCGGCCCTCGGCAAGGGCGACAAGGAGTTGCTGGCGCTCGGCCGGATCGCTGACCTGGGGCGCCAGGGCCTGCAGCAACGAGACCCCTTCGACGACCCGACCACTGGCGACCAGGGCCACCCCCTCGGTCAGGCGAGAGGGGCGGGTCGCCTGAGCGGGCGGAATCTGGCCGAGGTAGAGGAGGGCATCCTCCGCCTCGTGGCGTTGCAGGGCGATGCGGGCGAGGGCGAGCCAGGCTTCGTTGGTCTGGGTCGAAGGCGGGGTCTGGGCGACGAAACGCCGCAATGTCGCCACCGCTTCATCGAGCTGTCCGGCGCGCTGCTGCAGCAGTCCCCGCTCCAGGCTCGCCTCCAGCGCCACGGGAGCGACAGCGGCAGCGCCGGCAACGGCGGGTCCATAGCAAAGAAGCAGGAGGGAGATGGTAATGAGGATGCGCATGCGATGGGACCCTTGCCCTGACGACTGTATCAGCCGAAGAGTTCTTTGACCTTGTCAAAAAAGCTCTTGCCCAGAGGGTTGAACTCTTCTCCGCCGGCGCGGGCGAATTCTTCCAGCAGTTCCTTTTGCCGCGCGGTGAGCTGAGTCGGGGTCTCGACCCGCAAGACCACCAGCTGGTCGCCGCGACCGTACCCCTGCAGCACCGGAATCCCCTTGCCGGTCAGTTTGAGGACTTTTCCCGACTGGGTGCCGGTGGGAACCTTGAGTTTGACCTTGCCGTCGAGGGTCGGCACCTCGAGTTCGCAACCGAGGGCCGCCTGGGAGAAGGAAATCGGCACCTCGCAGATGACCTCCTGCCCCTCGCGCTGGAAAATCGGGTGGGGGCGGACTTCGATGACGACGTAAAGATCGCCGGGAGCGCCGCCTTGCGGACCGCTCTCCCCCTCACCGCTGAGCTTGAGCCGGCTCCCGGTCTCGACCCCGGCCGGAATGCGCAACGACAGGGAGCGCTTGCCGCGGATGCGGCCGCTCCCCCGGCATTCGGGACAGGGATGTTCGATGATCCGCCCCGCGCCGCCGCAATCGGAGCACGGCCGGGTCAGGGCGAAGAAGCCCTGTTGAAAACGGACCTGGCCGGTGCCGCGACAAGTCGAGCAGGTGCGGGCACTCGTCCCCTTCTTGGCGCCGGAACCGCCACACGGTTCGCACGGCTGATGGCGGGGAATCTCGATCTTGCTTTCGTAGCCGAAGGCGGCCTCTTCGAAGGAGATGGTCAGGTTGTAGCGGAGATCGTCGCCGCGCCGCCCGCGACTGCGGCCGCGACCGCCGCCGCCGAAGATGTCGCCGAAGATGTCGCCGAAGACCTCCTCGAAGGGAGAACCGCCGAAGCCGCCGCTGGAAAAGCCGCCGGCCCCCTCGACCCCGGCATGGCCGTACTGATCGAAAGCCGCGCGTTTCTGCGCGTCGGAGAGGACGGCATAGGCTTCCGTCAGCTCCTTGAACTGCTCCTCGGCCGCCTTGTCCCCGGGGTTCTTGTCGGGATGATACTTGAGCGCCAGCCGCCGGTAGGCTTTCTTGATCTCGGTCTCGCTGGCGTTGCGATGAACCTCAAGAATCTCGTAATAGTCGCGTTTGGTGGCCAACGATCGTTCCTTTGTTTAGGGGACAAACGCAGGTAGGGGCGATGCATGCATCGCCCCTACTACGGCCCGAGCACCGGGCATCAGCTATTTTTTGTCGTCCTTGACTTCCTCGAACTCGGCGTCGACGACCTTGTCGTCCCCTTCGCTCTGGCCGGCGCCCTCTTCACCCCCCGCCTGCTGGGCGGCCTGGGCGTACATCGCTTCGGCGAGTTTGTGTGCCGCCTGAGCCAAGGCCTCGCTCTTGCTGCGCAGGGCCTCGGCATCTTCCCCTTCCATGGCCTTCTTCAGCGCTTCCAGGGCCGTCTCGATCCCCTGCCGGGTGGCGGCGTCGACCTTTTCGCCATGCTCCTTAAGGGACTTCTCCGTGCTGTAGACGAGGCCGTCGGCCTGGTTGCGCGCCTCGATGAGTTCGCGCTTCTTCTTGTCCTCGGCGGCATGGGCCTCGGCATCGTGCACCATCTTCTGGATCTCCTCGTCGGAGAGGCCGCTGGAGGCGGTGATGCGGATCGACTGTTCCTTGCCGGTGCCGAGGTCCTTGGCGGCGACATGGAGGATGCCGTTGGCGTCGATATCGAAGGTCACCTCGACCTGGGGCACGCCGCGGGGAGCCGGGGGGATGCCGAGGAGTTCGAAGCGGCCGATGGTCTTGTTGTCGCCGGCCATTTCGCGCTCGCCCTGGAGGACGTGAACCGACACCGCCGGCTGGTTGTCGGCGGCGGTGGAGAAGACCTGGCTCTTCTTGCAGGGGATGGTGGTGTTCTTCTCGATGAGCTTGGTCATGACTCCGCCGAGGGTCTCGATGCCGAGGGAGAGGGGGCAGACATCGAGGAGGAGGACATCCTTGACCTCCCCTTTGAGGACCCCGCCCTGGATGGCGGCGCCGATGGCGACGACCTCGTCGGGGTTGACCCCCTTGTTCGGCACCTTGCCGAAGATATCCTGGACCCGCTTCTGCACGATCGGCATGCGGGTCATGCCGCCGACGAGGATGACTTCGTCGATGTCGGCGGGGGAGAGCCCGGCATCCTTGAGGGCGGTGCGGCAGGGGCCCTCGAGCTTGCCGATGAGCTCGGCGCAGAGGCGCTCGAGGTTGGCCCGGGTCAGCTTCATGTTGAGGTGTTTCGGCCCGCTGGCGTCGGCGGTGATGAAGGGGAGATTGATGTCGGTCTCCATCGAGGTGGAGAGTTCGCACTTGGCTTTCTCCGCCGACTCCTTGAGGCGCTGCAACGCCATTTTGTCCTTGCGCAGGTCGATCCCCTGATCCTTCTTGAATTCGTCGGCGATCCAGTCGATGACCTTCTGGTCGAAGTCCTCGCCGCCGAGGAAGGTGTCGCCGTTGGTCGACTTGACCTCGAAGACGCCGTCGCCGAGTTCGAGGATGGAGATGTCGAAGGTGCCGCCGCCGAGGTCGAAGACGGCGATCTTCTCTTCCTTCTTCTTGTCGAGGCCGTAGGCGAGGGCGGCGGCGGTCGGCTCGTTGATGATCCGCAGCACGTTCAAGCCGGCGATCTTGCCGGCATCCTTGGTCGCCTGGCGCTGGGAGTCGTTGAAGTAGGCCGGCACGGTGATGACGGCGTCGGTCACCGTCTCGCCGAGATATTCCTCGGCCGTCTGCTTCATCTTCATCAGGACGAAGGCCGAGATCTGCGGCGGGCTGTACTTGGTGCCGCGCACCTCGACCCAGGCGTCGCCGTTGTCGGCGGGGATGATCTTGAAGGGGCTGATCTGGATGTCGCGCTTGACCGCATCGGTGTCGAACTTGCGGCCGATGAGACGCTTGATGGCGAAGAGGGTGTTCTCCGGATTGGTCACCGCCTGGCGCTTGGCCTGCTGGCCGACGTGGCGCTCGCCGCTGTCGCTGAAGGCGACCATGGACGGGGTCGTGCGCGCCCCTTCGACATTGGCGATGACAACCGGCTCGCCGCCTTCCATGATGGCGACACAGGAATTGGTGGTGCCGAGATCGATACCGATAACCTTTGACATATTGTTGCTCCTTTTCTTTAGGTTGCTTCTTTTTGGTTTGCTTTGGTTCACTCCACGGCCGGGCCCTTGGCGATCATGACCAGGGCGGGACGCAGCAGACGCTCGTTGAGGAAATAACCCCTCTGGAATTCCGTCACCACGGTGTTGGGTGGATGCTCGCTCGTTTCGACCTGGCCCATGGCCTGGTGCAGGTTGGGATCGAAGAGGGCGCCGACGGTCACCACTGGCTTGACCCCGAAACTCTCCAGGACCTTGCGGAAAAGATTGACCGTCAGCGTCACCCCTTCGACCAGGGCCTGCACCTCGCTCCCCTCGCTGCCGGCATGGGTCAGGGCGCGCTCAAGATTATCGAGGACCGGGATCATCTCCTTGAGGAGGCGGTCGTTGGCATAGCGATTGGCCTCTTCGACCTCACGCTGGGCGCGTTTGCGGCCATTCTCCAGATCGGCGCGGGCGCGCAGATAGAGATCCCAGTTCCGGGCGGCTTCTTCACGGACGGTGGTAAGAAGAGCGACCGGATCGATCGCCTCCTCCGGTGCGGCACTTTCGCCCGGCCCGGATGCGGGAGCTGCCGTTTCTGTTTCTACTTCGCCGGAAACCGCTGCCACCGTCGGTTCATCAGCGTGGTGTTTTTCTCTCTTGGGCACGAGTCCTAATTCTCCTTGCTGGATTCACCTTCTAAAAACCGTCCGACCAGGCGGGCGGTGTAATCGACAATGGGGATGACCAGGGAATAGGGCATGCGGCTCGGACCGATGACCCCGAGGGTACCGATGGTCCCCTGACGGTCGGAATAGGTCGCCGCGACGACGCTGCACCCCTCCATCTCGGCAAAGTGGGTTTCGCTGCCGATGAAGATACGCACCCCTTCGGCCCGCTGGCTCTTGTCGAGGAGATCGACCAGCTGGCTCTTCTGTTCGAAGGCGCGGAAGACCCGCTTCATCCGCTCGATGTCGGCAAATTCGGGCTGCTCGAAAATCTTTGCCGTCCCCTCGATGAAGAGCTGGGTGCCGACATCGTCGCTCAGGGCCTGCTCCGACAGAGTCAGGGCCTGGCGCATGAGCTGATCGTAGAGGGCCTTTTCCTGGGCCATCTCCTCGACGATGCGCGCCCGAATCTCCTCGATGGTCAGCCCGCTCAGGGTGCGATTGAGATAGTTGCCGATCTGTTCGAGTTCGCTGGCACTGAAACTCGTCTCGGTCTCGATGATCTTGTTCTGCACCAGCCCCGACTGGCTGACGAAAACCACCAGCAGCCGCCCCTGGGAGAGGGGGATGAACTCGATATGGCGAAAGACCGTGGCGCAGAAGCGCGGCGCGGTGACGACGCCGGTATAGCTCGACAGGGTCGACAGCACCTTCCCCGCCTCGCGCAACAGATCGTCGAGGCGCAGTCCCTGCGGACGATAGTGGCGCTCGAGACTGGCCCGTTCCATGACGGAGAGGGGTCGCACGCGCAAGAGAGTATCGACGTAGAAGCGGTAACCCTTGTCCGTCGGCACCCGCCCGGCCGAGGTATGGGGCGAGACGATATAGCCGAGTTCCTCGAGATCGGCCATGACGTTGCGCACCGTCGCCGGCGACAGCCCCATGTGGCGATGACGACTCACCGTCCCCGAACCGACCGGTTCGGCCGAGTCGATATAGTCCTCGACGATCGCTTCGAGAATCTTGCGGCTGCGTTCGTTGAGCTCGTCGCTCATGACCGTCTCCGTCCCCCAAAAAAACTCAAGCCGGAGAACCCGGCAAGTGGCTGATCTTAGCACTCCGGGAGGATGAGTGCTAAGGCGAGGACAACATAACAACCGACCCTGCCTTTGTCAAGGCCAAAGGGGGCAATTCCCCTGCGCTTTCAAGGACCGGCCGGCGGCGCCTCGAAGAGCCCGCCGGCAACGGCCAGCTGCCCCGGCGTGCCGAGGAGGAGGGCGACGTCGCCGGCCCGCAGCTGCCACGACGGCTCGGGATTGGGGGCGACCTCCTCGCCCCGGCGCACGGCGATGAGGGTCGCCCCCGAACGATTGCGCAGCAACCCGCGACTCAAGGGTTGATCGGCCAGGGGTGCGCCCGCCTCCACGGTGAAGGTGCCGATCTCGGCGCCGCTGAGAAAACCGGTAATGCCGACGGCATGGCTGTGGCGGCGGCTGGCGGAGCGGAGCATCTGGTAGGAATCGCTGCGCACGGCGGCGATGCTCGCTTCGACCTGGTCGTGGGGGACGAGATAACGCTTGAGGACGCGGGCGAAGATCTCCACCGAGGTTTCGAGTTCCTCGGGAATCACTTCGTTTACCCCGAGGGCGTAGAGGGGCTCCATTTCCAGCAGATAGCGGGTGCGGACAATGATGTGCAGGTTGGGGTTGAGCTGGCGGGCGACGGCGGCGACCCGGCGGCTGGCGGCGGCATCGGAGATGGCGATGACGAGGATGCGGGCGCGGGCGAGGTGAGCTTGTTCCAGCACCTCGGCGCGGGCGGCATCGCCAAAGACGATGGGGACGCCGCGCTTGCGTTCGGTGCTGACGGTGTAGGGATTGGCCTCGACGATGACGTAGTGAATCTTGTGCCCTTTGAGGACCTTGGTCAGGTTGCGCCCGTTGAGGCCATAGCCGACGACGATGACATGATCGCTCAGGCGCATCTTGCGCTCGCGCTCGATCAGGCCCCCCTGCCCCCGCACCAGTGCTCGCGGCAGCCAGCGCATGATCCGGTCGGCGAATTGCGGCGCCCATTGCAGGCAGAAGGGGGTCAGAGCCATGGTCGCCACCGAGGCGGCGAGAAAGAGCTGGTAGCGCTCGGGAGTCAGCAACTGATAGCGGAGTCCGCTCTGGGCGAGGATGAAGGAAAACTCGCCGATCTGCGCCAGACCGAGCCCCGCCAGCACGGCAATGCGCGCCGGGATGCCGAGGATGAGAACCGAAGCGGCGGCGATCACCCCCTTGAGGACGATGATGGCGAGGATCAACAGGGCCACGTAAAGGGGGTGGCGCAGGAAGATGTGGACATCGAGGAGCATGCCGACGGAGATGAAGAAGAGGCTGATGAAGGCGTCGCGGAAGGGGATGATGTCGCCGAGGGCCTGGTGGCTGTACTCCGATTCGGAGATCGCCAACCCGGCGATGAAGGCACCGAGGGCGAGGGACAATCCGGCCAGGTTGGTCAGCCAGGCGGTGCCGAAACCGACAAAGATGATGGAGAGGATGAAGAGTTCGCGGCTCTTGACCTTGACGACCTGGCCGAAGATCCAGGGGATGGCGTGGCGGGCGCCGAGGTGGGCGACGGCGACCACCCCGGCGGCTTTGACCAGGGAGATAAAAAGTCCGCTGACCCCGCCGCCGGCCCCGGCGAGAAAGGGGGTCAACAGCATCAGGGGGACGACGCAAAGATCCTGAAAGATGAGGATGCCGAGGACCGTCTTGCCATGGGGGGTATCCATCTCGCCCGCATCCATCAACAGTTTCATGAGGATGGCGGTACTCGACAGGGCGACGAGAAAACCGACGAAGACCGCCGCCCCCGGGGCCAGCCCGAAGAGGACCGCCGCCACCGCCACTGCCGCGATGGTCAGGAGCAGCTGGGCGCCGCCCCCCCAGAAGACGAGTTTACGGATGCGCATGAGTTCGGTCAGGGAAAACTCGATGCCGATGGTGAAGAGGAGGAGGACGATGCCGACCTCGGCCATCTGCTCGACCTCGTGGGTGCTGCCGATGAGGCCGAGGAGGCTCGGTCCGGCGAGGATGCCGGTGGCGAGAAAGCCGATGATCGACGGCAATTGCAGCTTGCGGAAGGCAATGACGGTGATCAACGCCAGACCGAAGAGAATGACCAGATCCTTGAGGGCACTCAGTTCCATGAAAACTCTCTCCATGCTCTAGGAGCGTAATTGTAACGGGCCGTTTGCCAATTGCTCGGTTTATTCGGCCTTTTTCAGCGGCCGGCTAGAGAAAGAAACTGATGAGGTGATCATACAACAGCCAACCCTGGAGATCGAAGGTCCAGCGGTCGCCGACGCAACGCAGGCGCGGGCCGCAACGCTGCAGCGCGGCGGGGAAAGCCGCGGCGACGCCGAGGCCGAAGCGCTGGCAAAAGTCCGACTCGCTGACCCCTTCGGCGGTGCGCAGGCCGAGGTAGAGGACTTCGCTCATCGCCCCGCGCCGGTCGAAACTTTCGAGACGATCGCTGGCACTTTCCCCGCTGGCGACGCGACGGGCATAGAGATCGAGGTCGGGCGGCGCCGCCCGGCGCTCCCCCCAGCCCTCGGCGCGGAAGGAATGAGCGCCGGCGCCGAGGCCGAGGTAGGGCCGGCGCCGCCAGGTATCGAGGTTGTGGCGACAGGCGCGAGCGGGACGGGCGAAGTTGGAGATTTCGTAGTGCGCGTATCCCGCCGCCGTCAGCAGGCCATCGACGGCGCGGTAGTGGCGCGCCGTCTCCTCTTCGTCGGGAAGCAGGATCGCCCCTGTCGTCACGCGGCTATAAAATACTGTCCCCTCTTCCACGGTCAAAGCATAGGTCGAAATGTGCTCGGGGGCGAGAGCGACCAGCGCTTGCAGCTCCCTCTCCAGCGCCGCCACCTGTTGCCCCGGCAGGGCGTAGATGAGATCGAGGGAGAGATTGGCGAAGCCGGCGCGGCGCGCCGCCGCCACCGCCGCCAGACCGGCGGCGACGTCATGGCCGCGGCCAAGAGCAAGAAGCTGGCGGTCGTCGAGGGACTGCAGCCCGAGGGAGAGACGGTTGATCCCGGCCTGGCGCAGTTCGGTCAGGGCGGCGGCATCGACAGTGCCGGGGTTGGCTTCGAGGGTGATTTCGGCATCGCCGGCAATGCCCATCGTCGCCGCCACCGTTTCGAGAATCTCCCCGACCGTCGCCGGCGGCAGGAGGGACGGGGTGCCGCCGCCGAAGAAGATGGTCGCGACCGGGCCGCCCCAGGAAGAAGCCTCTTGGCGCAACTGCCGCAGCAGCAGCTCGCCATAACGTTGCAGCTCCGCCGCCCCCGGCACCGGCAGGGAGAAAAAGTCGCAGTAAGCACATTTACTGCGGCAAAAGGGGATGTGCAGGTAGAGTCCAGTCGTCATAAGCACATTTCGCCGCGCGCTTTCTCCTTGCGCGTCCGCCTCTTTTTCAGGAAAATGGGGCCTGTTTGCCACCCCCCACGGGAGGACCGCCATGAGCCGTACCGTCCACGCCGCCGCCGTACAGTTCAATATCCGCCTCGGCGAGGTCGAGGTCAACCTCGCCACCGCCCTCGCCGGCCTGCGCCAGGCCGCTGCCGCCGGCGCCCGCCTCGCCGTCCTCCCCGAGATGTGGAGCAGCGGCTACGACTATCGCCGCCTCGGCGAACTCGCCGAGGCGACCCCGCGGGTCCTTGCCGCCCTCTGCCGGGCCAGCAGCGATCTTCGCCTGACCATCGTCGGCAGCCTCGCCGACAAGGTCGGCGACCAGGTCTTCAACTGCGCCTATGTCGTCGACGGCGGCAAGGTCGTCGGCAGCTACCGCAAGCTCCATCTCTTCTCGACCATGGGGGAGGACCGCTTCCTCGCCGCCGGCGACCGCACCCTCGTCGTCGACACCGCCGTCGGCCGCCTCGGCGTCGCCATCTGCTACGACCTGCGTTTTCCCGAGCTCTTCCGCAAGCTCGCCCTGGAGGGGGCGGAGATCCTCTGCCTCCCGGCCGAGTGGCCCAAGCCGCGGCAGGAGCACTGGCGCACCCTGCTGCGCGCCCGCGCCATCGAGAATCAGCTCTTCGTCGCCGCCGCCAACTGCTGCGGCGTCCAGGGGAAGCTCGACTTCTTCGGCATGAGCCTCCTCCTCGGCGCCCGCGGCGACATCCTTGCCGAAGGGGGGGAGGTCGATACCTGCCTCAATGCCACCTTCGACTTCGCCGAGATGGAGGAGTACCGTGCCCAGATCCCTTGCTATCGTGATCGACGGCCGGAGATATACGGCCACTTGCCCTGATCGGGAAAACATTCATTGTAGCAAAGGGGGAACGCGAATGCGTTCCCCCTTTTTACACCTATCTGAAAAACCTGCCGCAAAAAACTCCTCGCTATCTCATTCCGCAGACTCTTCCACCTTCTCCCGCAGCGTCTCGTACAGTCGGGCCGGTCCCAGCAGGATGTCGCGCAGGCCGACGCGCACTTTCTCCGAATTGATCGCCTGGCTGCTCATGGTCGTATGCGCAGTCAGGGCATCGAGAATGGCGTTCATGATTTCGTTGGAGAGATCGGGTGAGTTGGCGAACTGTTCCTTGGTATTGTTGTTCGCCTGCTGCCGCAACTTCTCTGACTCCAGCAACTTCCCCTTGAGGACGTTATTGACGTAGACCAGCTTGTCGTCGTCAGAGAGTTCCCCCTCAAAGAGTTCATTGACTCTGGCGATGACCTCGGTCAGGTAGGCCTTTTCCTTTTCGCGTACTTCCCCTCCCCCCGGCTCCATCGGCTTGAGCTTCTCACCGTCACCGTCTTCCAGATCGAGGGGGCGCTTGCCTTGTGTTTTCAGCTTGTGGTGCGTCAGCAACATCTTCGACAGGTCGATGACTTCGCGTTCGCGGCCAAAATCGAGGAGCGGCAGCAGGCGTTTGAAGAAGATGTAGCGCGCCTCCAGCTCGGTGTTGCCGTAATCGAACATCTGCGCCAGAAAGACGTACACCCGCTCATAGGTTCCGATGTCGTGCTTGAACAAAATGAGGGCTTCCAGCTCTTGCTTGGCTTCGGTGGCCGCTGCGCCATCATTCTTCGCCGTTGCTGTCGCCAGTCGTTGCTGGGCATTTTTGTAGCGCTTGAGCAAGCGGCCGACCACCGGTTCAAGAGCAGCGACCAGATCACTCTGCTTCGCTTTCGGGTTGAGCTCCACGGCCACCACCCGGCTGACTTCAAAAGTGTCGTAGTGACCCGAAGCATCAAGCTTGCCGCGCAGGTCGTAGATCAGGTTGGGATCGGTGACATTCTCCAGTACCGCCGTGGCGTAGTAGGTCTTGAAGGCGAGCAGGATTTCCTCGGGGTCATTGACGAAATCGACGATGTAGGTGGCATCCTTGCCGGGGTGCGACCGGTTGAGCCGTGACAGGGTCTGCACCGCCTGCAGACCGGCGAGACGCTTATCGACATACATGCCACAAAGAAGCGGTTGGTCGAAGCCAGTCTGGAACTTGTTGGCGACAAGGAGGATGGAATAATCGTCGCCGGCAAAGGCCTCGCGGATGTCGCGGCCGCGCAGGTTGGGATTGAGGCTCTGGCTCGTTTCGCGGAAAGGGTCGGGGCCGGAAGACGAATCGTTGACCTCGCCGGAGAAGGCGACCAGGGTGCCGATCTTGTAGCCCTGCCCCTTGATGTACTGATCAACCGCGCGCTTCCAGCGCACCGCTTCAAGGCGACTGCCGGTCACGACCATTGCCTTGGCCTTGCCGCCGAGAAGCGGCGCGACATTTTCCTGAAAGTGCTCGACCACCACCTGCACCTTCTGGGCGATGTTGTAGGGATGGAGCCGGACCCAGCGCATGATCCCTTTAAGGGCGGCGCTGCGTTCCACCTCCTGCTCGCTCATCTCCTTGCCGTTGTGGGCGAGTTTGAAGGCGAGCTTGTAGGGGGTGTAGTTCTTGAGAACATCGAGAATAAAGCCTTCCTCGATCGCCTGGCGCATCGAATAAATATGGAAGGCCGCCGGCAGATTCCCCTGACCGGCCGGCAGCTCTGGCTTGGGCCGACGGCCGAAGAGTTCCAACGTCTTGGCTTTGGGGGTGGCGGTGAAGGCGACATAGGTGATGCCGGCATCGTTGGCCCGGGCCGCCATCTGCGCCGCCAGCAGATCTTCGGTGCTGACCTCGCCGCCGTCCTCCAGCTCTTTGAACTCCTCGACCGAAAGGACCGCCTTGAGCTTGGCCGCCGACTCGCCGGTCTGCGACGAGTGGGCCTCGTCGGCAATGACGGCGAAACGCTTCCCTTCCGTCGCGGCGAGTTCCTGCACGGCCGTCAGGGCAAAGGGAAAGGTCTGGATGGTGCAGACGACGATCTTCTTGCCGCCGGAGAGGGCCTTGGCCAGCTCGCCACTCTTGCTGGCGCTCTCCCCCTTGATCGTCGCTACCACCCCGGCGGTGCGCTCGAAGTCGAAGATCGCTTCCTGCAACTGGGCATCGAGGACATTGCGGTCGGAGACAACCAGCACCGTATCGAAGAGTTTCTTCTGCTCGGCATCGTGCAGGTCGGCGAGGAAGTGCGCGGTCCAGGCGATGGAGTTGGTCTTGCCCGAACCGGCCGAATGCTGGATCAGGTATTTGTGCCCCGGCCCTTCCGCCAGCACCTGGGCGATGAGCTTGCGGGTGGCGTCGAGCTGGTGGTAGCGCGGGAAGATGATGTTCTTGATCTGCTTCTTGCTGTCGCGCCGCGCCACCAGATAACGGCCGAGAATCTCCAGCCAGCTGTCGTGCTGCCAGACCTCTTCCCACAGATAGGCGGTGCGGTGGCCGCCGCGCTCGTTAACCGGATTGCCCGCCGCCCCCTGGTCGCCGCGATTGAACGGGAGAAAGGAGGTTTTCGCGCCTTCCAGTTTGGTCGTCATGCGTACTTCCCTGTTGCTGACGGCAAAGTGCACCAGCGCGCCACGAGGGAACTCTAAGAGAGGTTCGGCGGCGGATTGCCCTTTGGGCTTGGGGTTGCGGTCGAAGCGGTATTGATCGACGGCATCCTCGATCGATTGGGTGAAGTCGGTCTTGAGTTCGCAGGTGGCGACGGGAATGCCGTTAAGGAAGAGGACGAGATCGATGGAATTTTCGTTGTGCAGGGAGTAGCGGACCTGGCGCACCACGCGCAGGCGGTTGGCGGCGTAGCGGGTCGTAATCTCCGGGTTCATCGCCAGCGCCGGTTTGAACTGAGCCAGGGTGAGGGGTTGGCGCAAACCGACCAATTCGATACCGTGGCGCAGCACGGCGAGGGTGCCGCGGTCGTCGAGGGACTTGCGCAGGCGGTCGAGTAATAAGCCTTCGGCGGCGGCGCCGTGGTTCTTGCTCAGGGCTTCCCATGCTTTGGGCTGGGTGGCCTGCACCCAGGCGAGGACGTCGGCTGGGAAGAGGGCGCGGTTGCGGTCGTAGAGCTTGGCGTCACCGTCGGCGTGGAGCCAGCCATGCGCTGGGAGGTAAGAACAGATTTCAGTCTCGAAGTTGATTTCTTTGTAGAGATTGCTCATGGGCTCCTCAAAAGTCAGACAGGGCAGACTTGTCCGACCAGTCGGACCGGTCCGATTCTTCTCTGACTTGACCACCGCCGCCGCGTTGGTCGCTGCGCGTCTTATAAAGTCGCTCGGTAAAACCACCCTTCTCGACAAAATCGCTCTCCAGCCGCTCCATCTGCCGGGCTAGAAGAAAAGTGGCCTGATGACTCAGACAAAGCATGATGTTGGCCGCAACTTCGGCAGGTACCGTCTTCAAGGCGCGTAGTGCCGAGCAGAGGGGCTCGTCAAAGACGTCGGACTGGTCGGACTGATCAGATGGGTCCGAAGGCTTTTTGAGCTTGCCGGCCAGCCGGGCGCGCATCGCTTTGACCTTGGGCGCGTCCTTGTCCCAGATCGCCAGGTTGTTTTGCCGCAGATAGTCTTCGTAGTCGCGAATCAGTTCGCCCAGACTGGCGCGGGCCACGCCGGTCAACTTCAGCTCGGTCTTCTTTGACGTGCCCGAGGCCAGCGAGCCTTCGGCGATGTTCTGCACCCCGCTGCGTGCCGCCTGCACCATCTGGTCGTGGGTGCGCGAACGTTTGTCGATGAAACGGTTGCAGAAGATGACTGTGCCGTCGTAAGCCGCCAGCGAGACAACAAAGCTGCGCAGCTTGCGATAGCCGCCATGCGGCAGGATCAGGTCGGTTGATTTGTTCATGGTGTCCCCCCCCCCTTTTTCGGACAAAACTTCAACTAGCCAGTCCGGCAGAACTCCGACGAGTCAAACCCGTCCGACGATCTCACATCGATCTTCCCCGTCACCGCCGCCGAGATCAGGGCGGTGCGACGCTCCTTGAGCAGGGCGATGGCGCGTTGGGCTTCAGCGATCAGGGAATCAAATTCGCAGGTAAGCTTTTCAATCCCCTTACAGATTTCTTCGGCCTCGTTGCCAGGCGGGAGAGCGATTGTGATATTTTTAAACTCATCCCAATAAAGCCGTAGCCTAAAGTCTGTAACCCCTTTCGAATGTCGGCGCATTTGCTCGATAGCCTGCGGTGTTCTCAACAATAGCTCGACAAACGCTGTACTGATCTTCTGCCGAGGTCGGGCAACAACATAAGCAGGACTCACCATGCCCTCGACCGTCGCAGCTCCGAAACCGCCCTGCCAGGCACGCATCATGTTGTAAACGAGATCACCCGATTTGACCTGTTTGTAAATCGACCGATCCTCGCTGCGCGAAACCTTGCGGTCCATCTCTTCTTCATCGAGCTCACGGTCAGAAATGCCGTTGTGGATAGACACACATAAAACCGGCAAATCGGCATTTCCTCGTTCATCAACTTCTTGAAACAAATTGGCAAGCCGCACCACTTCCCACCCCGCCGGCACCTCCCCCAGCCACTCAACCCCCGAATCCTTCATCGGCGCAGCCGGGTTCAACCCCTTGGTCACGGCGTGAGAGATCACCGCCTGACGCTTTTCCTTGAGCAGTTCGATCAACCGCTGCTGCTCGGCTACCAGCGCGTCGATCTTGCCGGTCTCTCGGTCGAGGAAGGCGGCTATGGTGTGTTGCTCGGGGAGCGGAGGGAGAGGTAATTCAACATTATCCAAAGCGTATTGCCCTAAACCGACTCGGGTAAGGCCGTTAGCCAGTACAGCAAATTTCGATTTTGCATAACATGAATCAAAAAACCTCTTCACGAATGGGCCGAAAGCGCCCTCGCGCGGACGAACCATCGATAAGTGATAACCACATATCACGCCTGGCATGTCCTGCGGGACATAGGCAGCAATTGCTATGTCATCGGCAGTTTCTGAGTCCTTGGTGATGATGGTGTCACCTGCTCGCAAAGTAAACTTTTCAATTTGATCCACTGATGCAGTCGCCGCCATAAACTCCAATTCGGGCGTAATCTTCTCGTTGTAGTACACATCGGTGTAGTTGCAGAGCAGAACCGAAGGCTCACCTTCCTTAGACTTTTTATCGACATTACTCGGGAAGACTTCACAGGCTAACTTGAGCGGTTTCACCTCCCACCCCTCCGGCACCTCCCCCAGCCACTCAACCCCGCTCTCCTTGTATCGCTCGTAACGCGGAAAGCTCATGGCTGCACCTGCTGCCACGGAGAGCGGGTTTCCCAATCGGCGGGGAAGCCCATCATCGTGACCGGAGCCTTGTGAAGCGCAAGCAGAGATTTAAACCTCTGTCGCCAGTGATGGCCCGGAGCGATGACATCCATGCAGTGCATAATGATCAGGCAGGTATTGTAAATCTTGCGTGACCCCGTCAGAAACTCGGCGATGAGGTGAGATGGCTTGTTTCTGGGGATGGCAGGGATAATGGAAAAGTCCCGATTCCACAGGCGTGAGTGATGAGCGCAGAGATTGCGGACCAAGGAAAGGTGATGAAGCCACGATTGCAACACGGCTTCATCCAGATCGTAAGCAGAAGCAATCGCCCGACGGGTAGGCATTGGTTTCAGGGCATTGTACCAGCGCGAAAGAAGCCCCAACGACATGACTTCGCATACGGCCCAGGTCGGGGGGAGGGGTTCGTTGTAGGTTGCCAGCATGTGGCTGATAAATGTTTCGTCCGACCGCTTGATCTCATCGGAGAGTTTGTCGAAGTTGCTTTGCCAGTGTTTGCGGTTGCAGGCGAGGTTTGGATCAAGGTGAGAGTGAGGTCCATGTAAGTGAGCTAAATGGTAAGCCCATTGGCTCCTTGCCGAGACTTCGATCCGTTCGATGGCATCGAGAACAAGCAAGCGCAGTTCACGATCAAAAATATAGAGGTTGAGAACGTCGTCAAAGCTGGTGCCAACCTTGAACTGGTGGGTCGCATGGTCTGCCTCGAAAGGAAGCCAGTAAGCGCCGAGGCGGTAATAGTTGAGGTGCCGGAGATAAAATTCCGCTTCGGCAATATTATCTATGAGCATCCCCCGCTGCTGGAGCAACTCGACTTGTTCAGCGTGTGTTATTGCCGGTTTTCTGAAGGGACGTTTCACAGGCCCCCCGAAAAAACAAAAAACCCGCCGATTTGTGCATCGTTGAGAGGCATGGCGGGCATGTTACAAAAAGTAACCCCCCGGTTTGAGCCACGGCGACAAAGCACCGAAGAGGCTTGGGGGGTTTTGTTAAGTAAAGATATACCCTTGCTGGATATTCCGCGCAACAAAAAAATAACCGGTTTCATGCGCTTAATCCCCCGATCATCGTCAGTATCCGGTCGGTACACTCCTTCAACTCGGCATCGATAACCGCCAAAGGCCGCGGAGGCGCGAAGACGTAAAAGTGGCGATTGAAGGGAATCTCGTAGCCGACCTTGGTTTTGTCGTGATCGATCCAGGCATCGGGCGCATGGGGGAGAACTTCGCGCTTGAAGTAGGCGGTCACATCCTCATTGAGTGGCACGTTCTCGGTATCGCGCAGGCTGCTGTCAGACTGCGGCTTGCCCTTCTGCTTGCCACGCTCGCCGAGGAGAATCTTGCCATTATCGTCGCGCAGAGGTCGTTCGACGGTGATGGTGCGATAGCCGAAATCACTGTTCTTGAAGATGCGGCTGAGCGGCTTGCCGTTCTGCTCGGCTTCGGCAAAAGTCCCGAAGAGGCGGGTGATCTCGGCGATGTGGTTTTCGGAGAGCTGCTTGCGCTTGCTCCCGAGACTCTTGCGCATCTTCTCCCAGAAGCCGCTGGCGTCGATGAGCTGCACCAGCCCCTGGCGCTGCTTCGGCTTGCGATTACTGATGATCCAGATATAGGTGGAGATGCCGGTGTTGTAGAACATGTCCGTCGGCAGGGCGACAATCGCCTCCAGCAGATCGTTCTCCAGCACATAGCGGCGGATTTCGCTTTCGCCGCTGCCGGCACCGCCGGTGAAGAGGGGCGAGCCGTTAAGGACGATACCGAAGCGGCTGCCGCCATCGACGGCCGGGCGCATCTTGCTGATGAGGTGGAGGAGAAAGAGGAGAGAACCGTCGGAGACGCGGGGTAAGCCCGGGCCGAAGCGGCCGTTGAAACCCTGGCTCTCG
>Ga0209212_1002685_pt1 | contig 24730 bp, 24 predicted proteins | sample RifGroC2_FD_183996 | JGI IMG/M metagenome (GOLD analysis project Ga0209212, IMG submission 183996) | Groundwater microbial communities from Rifle, Colorado, USA - Groundwater C2 (SPAdes) (version 2) | ecosystem: Environmental > Aquatic > Deep subsurface > Groundwater | place: Rifle, Colorado... | reverse complement strand
CGTCAAAAGTAATTTTACTGCTGCTCGCCCTGAAAGTGTATTTTGCCGCATCTATTTCGACGGAAATCGTCTTAACTTCGGCGCTTTGCATCTGACTTGCTATAAATCTTTCCCAGATAAGTTTATATAGCCTATATTGTTCCGGCGCTAAATATTGTCTGACAGATTCAGGGTTTTTATCAATGTATGAAGGACGTATAGCTTCGTGAGCATCCTGTACATTCTTGCCTTTTTTAGCATAAACCCTTGCTTCTTCAGGGTAATATTTTTGTCCGTAATGCTGAACTATATATTCTTTTGCGGCATCCCTTGCCTCATCGGAAATCCTGGTGCTGTCAGTTCTCATATAGGTAATAAGACCCACAGGTCCGCTTGATCCAAGATCAATACCTTCATAAAGTTTCTGGGCGACCTGCATTGTTTTTTTAACGCTGTAGCCAAGTCTGTTGCTTGCTTCCCTCTGAAGCGTACTGGTTATAAAAGGCGCTTGAGGTTTTCTCTGCGTATTTCTTGTCGTGACTTTTGAAACTTTAAACTCTGTAGAGGACTTAGAGAGTATTTCAACGATTTTAGCGGAATCTTCTCCGTTATTAATTTCCAGTTTTTCACCGTTATATTTAGTCAATTCGGCATTAAAACTTGTTGAAGACTTTTGTTTGGAAAGTTCTGCCGTTATTGACCAGTATTCTACAGGAATAAAAGCTTCTATTTCTTTTTCGCGGTCGCAAATAATTCTGACTGCAACACTCTGAACTCTTCCCGCCGATAAACCTTTTCCTACTTTTGCCCATAAAAGCGGGCTGATTTTGTAACCCACAAGCCTGTCAAGAATTCTTCTTGTTTGTTGGGCGTTAACCGTATCCATATTTATAGGTCTGGGATTTTTTACAGCTTCCAAAATGGCTGTTTTAGTAATTTCGTTAAACTCTATCCTGTGGATATGTTTTTTAGGCTTGCTAAGAATGTTTGAAATATGCCACGCAATAGCTTCTCCCTCGCGGTCAGGGTCGGGAGCGAGAAAGATTTCGTCGGCTTCTTTTGCTGCCTGATTTAATTCGTCTACAACTTTCTTTTTATTCTCCAGAATTTCATATTCCGGTTCAAAATTGTTTTTTACATCCACCCCGAGAGTTTTCTTCGGTAAATCTCTTATATGACCGACGGATGCTTTTATAAAATAAGAATCCCCCAGAATTTTTTTAATAGTTTTTGCTTTTGCGGGAGATTCAACTATTACAAGGTTTTTCTTGCCTTTTATTTTTGGTTCTTTATCTTTTATTACTTTTTCTTTGGGTTCTTTATCTTTAACAGATTTCGTAGTGGCTTTTGCCATTATGTTTTGTGTTCCTCTCAAAAATTTTTTCGGTTTTTATAGCGATTCAGCGTCTTTTTTGGCTGCATTAACCATGTTATTTAATTTGTATGCTACATAGGAAAATGTTGATATAACTATTATCACTTCAATTATTTGATCAAAGTTCATTTTAAATCCTCCAATTTTTCTGTTAAATTTTTAACAATTTCATCTAAATTCAAATAAAAATTAAATAACACAAAGAATAATATAAATCCTGATGTGGAAAGAATTTTATTTAATGTTGTATTAAAAAATTGCAATAAAGCTAAACTTCCGCTAATTGTAACCATCATTGCAGTCCACAAATGAGTTTGCGTATTTCTATAATTTGCAATTTGCTCTTTTAATCGTACTTTTGGCATTAATCTTTTACTTTCCCGTTAAAAATTTTTTCAGTTTTTATTTTACCACTATATATAAATTTACAACCAATAAATATTTTTATTTATAACTTATTAATATATAAAGCTGTTTTATCAATTAGGCAAGTTTTTTACAAACATCTGACCGGGAAGTTGTTTAATAGCCCCTTCCAATTCCAAAGAAGTAAGAGTCATCATCAATTCATCTATATTCATTTTTGTTTCATGAAGTATAGTATCGAAAGATTTCGGCTCTAATTCGAGAAGTTTATATATTTTCTGTTCGTTTCCTAATAACTCAGGCTCGATATTTTTATTTTCAGACTCAAATCTGTTAGCAGGCTCCCAGTTAAGCTGATTTAAAATATCTTCAGCCTTTGTAATTACCGCAGCGCCTTCTTTAATGAGTTTATATGTCCCTTCAGCATTTGGACTTTGAATCATGCCGGGGATGCACATAAGTTCTCTATTTTGATCGAGGCATAATTTTGCAGTAATTAGTGCGCCACTTTTAAGACCTGCTTCGCCGACTAAAGTTCCCTGAGAAAGTCCGCTGATTATTCTGTTTCTTCTGGGAAAAGTCCAAAGATCTGCTTTTTGATCAGGAAAATATTCGGAAATTACCGCGCCGCCCGAATTAATTATATTTTTGAAAAGAATCCTGTTTTGTTTAGGATAAATATTGTCAAACCCCGAGCCTATTACTGCTATTGTATTTAAACCGTTATCAAGAGCCGCTTGATGAGCGCAAGTATCAATGCCGACAGCCATTCCGCTTACTATAGTAATATCCTGTCCTTTTAATTCCGAAATTATTTTTTTCAAAATACTCTTAATATAGTCGCTCGATCTTCTGCTGCCGACTATTGCAAGACTTTTTTCCTCATTTAAGTTATTTAAGTTTCCTTTTATATACAAAACTATTGGCGGGTCATAAATTTGTTTAAGATAAAAAGGATAATTTTCATTATTCATCGTAATAATTTGAATATCTTTGCTTAAAATAGTTTCTTCGAGCTTGTTTAAGTCACCTATAGAATTTCTTTCAGCTATAAATTTTTCTATGATTTTTGGAAAAAACCCTTCTATTTGCTGTAAATCAGCAGGAGAAGCATGCCATGAATCTTTTATAGAATCAAAATATTCTAAAAGTTTTCTTAACCGTATTGTGCCTATTGAATAAATTTTTGAAAATGCCAGCCAGTATTTTAATTGCGAAGCGGGAGTGCAAAAAGCTGAAGCGGAGCTTTGCTTCGCTGGAGGCTTTTGTAACTCATTCTCTTTTAAATCACTCATTTTTTACTTTCTTATTTTTGTTTATCTGTCATTGCGAGGAGGGGCTTTAGCCCCGACGAAGCAATCCAAAAAACAAAAATTGGATTGCTTTGTCGCAAGCTCCTCGCAATGACAGTTAGGCTTTGATTGCAAATTGGTATAAGGATCTAAGGCAATAAGCTCAGAATGACGATGTTATTAATTCTATAAAGAAAATTGATAAATTAAAAGAAGATTTTAAAATTAGTCCATTATATTGCTCTGTAGAGGTTTTAAGTTTGTTTAAAAAAGTTATTTAATAAATAAATTAACAAATGAAAAGCTCAAAATGCCAAAAGGATTTTTTTCTCCCGGAATAAATTTATTAAATAAATTTAAATATCCGATAAAAATCGGAATAATAAGTGCTGTTCTTATTTTATTTATATGTGGACTCTTTTATTTAATTATCAAAGAAATTGATGCGCATATCGAATTTACTAAAAAAGAAAAAACCGGACTTGAATATATAGACCCGATTAAAAATCTTTTACAGGATATTTCCGAACACAGGGCTTTAATAAACGCTTACTTAAATGACAATAAATCTATAAATAAAAATCAAATAACAGCTATAAATAAAAAAATTAATGAAGAAATTAATCTTGTAAATAAAGTGCAACAAACAAACAACTATGAGTTTAAAATTGATAGACTATGGTTGGAAATTAATAATGAATGGAAAAATTTAGAAAATAATTCTTTAAATTTAACTCCGGGAGAAAATTATAAACAACACGTTGTTTTAATAAATAAAATAATTTATTTAATTTCTTATATTAGTGATATTTCTAAACTTGTATTGGATCCTTCATTAAATAATTTTTATCTGGCGCGCTCTGTTTCTCGCAATCTCCCTGAATTAACAGAGAATATTGCGCAAGCAAGAAGTTTTGGAGTTGGAGCATTAGAAAGAAAAAAAATATTTAAGAGTGAAAAAATATTTCTTCTTAAAAAAACAGCGTTAATTCAAGATTCTTTACGTAGAGTTAATATGAACTATCAAATAATTTTTGGAAAAGATAAAGTTTTGAAAGAAAAGCTGGAAAGATTTCTTGAAGATATAAATTTTTCTACAAATCATTTTACAGACTTAATTGATAAAGAAATAATCATGCCCCAAAAAATTATAATATCCCCAAAAGATTATTATACGGCGGGAACATCTGCCCTCAACTCAACCTACAGGCTTTATGAAACAGAAATAAGCATTCTTGAAAATCTTTTGACTGAAAGATTAAATATGCTTGAAAAAGAAAAAACCTTGCTTAAAATAACAGTATTAATCATTCTTTTAGGAATAATGTATGTATTTGCATGTTTTTCTTACGCATTGTTAATTTCATTAAAAACTCTTGAAAAAATAGCTCTAAGTGTTTCTGAAGGAAATCTCAACGCAAAAGCGGAAATCTACAGCAAAAAAGATGAATTGGGGAGTTTGTCCAATTCTTTTAATAACATGATAAAAAACCTGAAAATACTTATGGAAAGAGAAATAATTTTAAGAGAAATTATTATAAATTCACTTGAATCGCGAAGTACAAATGAAAGTCTTCGCAGTATTGTTAATAATACAGGAAAAATTTTTAAAGCGGACAGATGTTTTATTGTTAATTATGACTTTAAAAATAAAGAATTTTTTCCGATTAATTCTAACAGTGTTTATGTATCTTCTTTAGAATTTAAAAGTCCTGTCGGAAAAAAACTTTTGCCGGAGGAAATGGAAATTTCCGTTAATATTGCATTACAACAAAAAGAAGTTGCAGGGGTTAACGATGTAAACAAATTAATACTTTCTGAAAAAGAAACAGCTTTGATGAAAGAATTTGAAACCAAATCTTTTATGACAGCTCCCATGTTTTATGCCGACAGACCTGTAGGTTTATTAATAGTAGATTATGTAAAAAATTTCAAAGAATTTAGCGAAGATGAAAAAAAACTCCTTGAAACTATTGCTAATCAATCTGCAATAGTCATAAATCAGGCTGCTTTAACCGAAAAATTACAGGAAACCATTAAAAGAGAATTTCTTTTAAGAAAAATAATAAATAATATTCTGTCAAGTGAAGATCTTGAAAAAGCTCTTAATTTAATAAGTGAAGAAATAGGAAAACTTTTTGATGCAGAAAGGGTCAAAATAAGAAATTATAATAAAGAAGAAGGCGTTTTTTCAGAAGTTATTGCCGAATACAGAAAAAACGAACAAATCCCTTCTCTTATTGAAAAAGGTAAATATTCTACAGAAATTTCCAAATATATTACAGATATTCTTACTAACTATAAAAAACCTTTTATAGTTAATGATGTTGAAAACAGTGAACTTCCTATATACATAAAAGAATTTTGCTCGTCTTTATCTACAAAATCATTTATTGAATCTCCAATATTTTATAAAGACAAGTTTCTTGCAAGTATTATTATTGAAAACACAACAGCTACGAAAGAATGGGAACAGGAAAAACTGGATTTATTAACACCTGTCTGTCAACAAATTGCTATAGGAATAAATTTATTCAATATTAATGAGGAACTAAATAAAGCTCTTACGAATGAAAAAGCCTTAAGACAAATAACTGAAGAAATTAATACCCTCAAAACTTATGAAGAAATAGATGATTATACACTAAATCAGCTCTTAAATATTTTTAACGTAGAAAGGGCAATACATTTTCATTTTATTAAAGACTCTATTGTAATAACAAATGAAAAAACTTCAAAAGAAAACATTGTAAGCCTAAAAGATTCCTGGCGTTTTACAAAAGCAAATCTTGAAGAAATACTGGTTGAGCCGGGAATGTTTATTACCATAAACGATACAGAGTCGGAAATTAAAAACGGGGAATTAAAAGACTATTTAAGGTCGCAGAATGTTAATTCCTTTATTATTTATCCGACTCTTAAAATGATATTAAAAGAAAAACCCATCGAAATTATAGAAATTACAATGCTTGCAAATTCAATAAATCATAACTGGACTGAATATGAAAAAAACCTGATGCAGCTTATAATTGATACTATATCCATTATATCTTTAAAAATTCTCCAAAAAGAGGAAATAGAAGAAATCAAAAGAACTTTTATAGCAACACTTACGCATGATTTAAGAAGTCCGATAATTGCAGAACAAAAAGCTCTTGAAGCAATGATTTCCAAAAAAATAAATTATTTAAGCGAACATTATGATGAATATATTGAGGATATTTATAAAACAAATAAAGGTCTTCTAAAAATAGTAAATAATTTATTGTCTGTATACCATTATGAATCAGGAAAGCCTGTATTAAACAAAACAGAAACAAACATAAAAGAATTAATAGAAGAATCTGTCATCTCATTAAAATATCTTGCGGCGGATAAAGAATCGCAAATTTATCTTAATATTCCTGAAGATTTGCCTTTAATAAACGTCGATAGGGATGAGATAACCAGAGTACTTTCTAATCTTGTAGGAAACGCTATAAAGCACACGAGAAAAAACACTCAGATAAGAGTATATGCTTCAAAAGAAGAAAATAATATTCTGATTGCGGTGCAAGACAATGGTGAAGGCATTCCTAAAGAACATATTGATATGATATTCCAGAGATATCCAACAGAAAAAAGAAAAGTCGGCACAGGACTCGGCTTATATCTTTCAAAACAGATAGTTGAAGCGCATTGCGGCAAAATATGGTTTGAAACACAAGAAGGGATTGGGACTACTTTTTATTTTACCCTGCCTGTTTAAAACGCTTTAAATCTTTTTCCTGTTTCTGAATCAAAGACCAAAATTTTTGACACATCAGGAGCAAGAGTAATTTCTTCGCCTGTTGTAACTTCTTTGTCAGAAGAAAGCTTAGCTACAGTTTTTTTATCTTCGAGATTAAAATGAATTAATTTTTCGCTGCCAAGCATTTCCACTAGTTCGGGAATTACTTTTATTCCGTTAGAATTTAAAGAAAAATGTTCAGGGCGAATGCCAATAGTAACTTTTTTGCCGATTAAATCATTATTATGAATAACAGCGTTTAAATTATCATCAGGATAAATTGTTTGATTTCCAAGTTTTATGGTTTTGTCAGGCAAAATCTGTGTTTCAATAAAATTCATTGCAGGAGAGCCGATAAAACCGGCCACAAAGATATTTTCAGGCCAGTTATAAATTTGCTCGGGAGTATCTGCCTGCTGAATCACACCGCCGTTAAGAACCACAATCCTGTCACCCATTGTCATAGCTTCCACCTGATCGTGGGTAACATAAACAAAAGTAGTTTTTAATGTGTCATGAAGTTTTTTAATTTCAAACCGCATCTGAACTCTAAGTTTTGCGTCGAGATTGGAAAGCGGTTCATCCATTAAAAACACCTGCGGATCTCTTACAATTGCTCTTCCGAGCGCAACTCTCTGTCTCTGTCCGCCGGAAAGCTGGCGTGGTTTTCTATGCAAGTATTCTGTAAGGTCTAAAATTCCCGCGGCTTCTGTTACACGTTTATCAATCACGTCTTTTTTGAATTTACGCATCTTTAAGCCAAACGCCATGTTGTCATAGACGTCCATATGAGGATAAAGGGCATAATTCTGGAAAACCATAGCAATATCACGGTCTTTCGGGTGGACATTGTTTACAACTTTTTCCCCGATAAAAATTTCACCGTCGGTTATTTCTTCAAGTCCCGCTATCATTCTTAATATGGTTGATTTTCCACAACCGGAAGGTCCTACCAGTACTATAAATTCTTTATCATTAACTTCAAGATTTATATTTTTTACTATTTCTACTTTTTTTTCGTAGGATTTACAGACGTTTTTTAATTCGACTTTTGCCATGATTATTTACCACCTAATCATCAACTGCTTTTTAATTTTACCACAAGACTTGATAGTGTAAAAACAAGAATAATGGAAATGTCATTGCGAAGCATGTATTGTCTGTAAAAACATAACAATTAAAATAACGAAGCAATCTTCCCTATGACAATACGCCATTTTAAAAGATTGCTTCGTTATTTTAATCAATAACTTTAAAGATGTTTCATGCCCCGCAATGACAAATTCTTACAGCATTGTAAATAAAAGCATATAAACAAGCCCGAAACTTAAGGAGGTAAGCCCAAAACACCAGTGCATTATAGGAGGCTGATTTCCCCAAATTTGACCTAAGGTTATTCTTTCCGCAAGTTCACCGTTAAAATTTAATTCCAATTCGTTTGAAAAATTATCCATATTTCCTCCTGATTAACACACAAACTTAATACATTCCGGCAATCAATCCCCTTCACAATATAACTATAGTTTGCATTATTTTTCAGAATGAAGCATCAACCTCGAGGTTTAAAAAAAACTAACCCGAAGATTAAGTTTTTTCAAATTGATGTCATTGCGAGGAGGTGTGCAGCACCGACGTGGCAATCTATTCAATGTTGTTTTCAGGATAGATTCTCACGTCGCTTTGCTCCTCAGAATGACAAATCGGTAATATTTCTTCCAGTTTATAACTCATAATCTCGGGATTATTAGAAAGCGCGTATTTTGGTATAAAATCAACATTAAAGCCATTTGCCACTTCTTTAATATCATGGCTGCCTGAAATAATTAGTATTTTTGAATTTTTACACTCTTCTCTTTTAAGAATATTCCTTACGAACCAGCTTCCTGCATAATCTTCTTCCAGAATAGTTTCCATTTCAAGGTCAGAAATTATCAAATCATAACGAGTTTCTGATTTTTTAATAACTTTATTAAATCCTGCCCTCGCGCTCATTTCAAAATCAATTTCAATCAAATCAGTTTCAAAAAACTGATTTAAAAGGTTTATATGGAATTTTATCCATTCAAGGCTGTCTTCAACGATAAGGATTTTTATTTTATTTTTATTCATAAACACCTGTTTTTTTTAAACTCTTAAAGATAATTGTAATATAAAGGTATTTAATTTGTTTATAAAAGGGTTTACCACCCTTTACCCGTCTTCATTTCTTTTGATGCAAAAGAAACGAAGCAAAGAAAACTTTAGCCCACACTACAACTCCTATATTTCTGACTTGCTTACGATTTAAGTTTAAATGCGTTTGATGCCCGCAACTCAGCCCTTCTGGCTTCAAACAAGACGGGCTTGCCTTCGGAACGCAAGCCGAAATAAGACGGAGCTTTCGCTAATGGGCGCTACGGATGAACGGGGATTTCAAAGGGGTTTCCCCTTTGACCATGTCGACCCTTTGGGATTTTAGTTTTTCTTTTTTTTGGTTGCGTTTTCTTTCTTTTGACGTCAAAAGAAAGAAAATGAACTCAGGGCAAGGGGCAGACAGCCCCTTACTATAAACAAAAAATACCTTTAAAAAATTAAACAAAACCGAACCTTTTTATTTAAAATCTTTTCATGCTTGATGTAAGATAAAAAATAAAAAAATATCTTAAAAAAACAGGAAACTAAAAATGAACACTTTTATAGAAAAATTAACTAAAGCAAGAGATTTAATCCTTGAAGTGGAACTGGATTTAATTAACGAAAAAAGATTTTGTCCTTATGAAATCGGATTTACCTTAAGAAAACTTGATGAAGCAATAAATCAGCTAAAAGGTGAAAATAAATGACAACGGCAGTAAAAGCAGGTTTAATTCAGACAAAAACAGGCTATAATAAACAGGAAAACATTGATAAAGCAATTTCTTTTATAGAAAAAGGCGCAAATCAAGGGGTTCAGGTTTTTGCATTACAGGAATTGTTCTTTTCACCTTATTTTGCAGCAGAGCAGGACAACAAATGGTTTGAGTGGGCTGAACCAATCCCCGGTCCGACTATTAGCACAATGCAGGAAGTTGCAAAAAAACTTAAGGTTGTACTGGTTGTACCGATTTTTGAAGAAGTAAACAGAGGTGTTTATTATAATACAACTGCTGTAATAGATGCCGATGGAGAAATATTAGGACTTTACAGGAAAAATCATATCCCTCACCTCAAAGGATTCTGGGAAAAATTTTATTTCAAACCCGGAAATCTAGGCTATCCGGTATTTAACACGGCATATTGCAAAATAGGTGTTTATACCTGTTATGATAGACATTTTCCCGAAGGCGCAAGAATTTTGGGACTGAATGGAGCAGAAATTGTTTTTAATCCTTCTGCAACAGTAGATAGTCTTTCAAAATATCTCTGGGAATTGGAACAACCTGCCCATGCCGTTGCAAACATGTATTATGTAGGCGCAATAAACAGAGTAGGCAAGGAAATGGATGAAAGTCCGTTCTTTGGAACAAGTTATTTTGTAAATCCCAAAGGACAGTTTCTCTCAAAAGGCTCTTATGATCAGGAAGAAATTGTCATCGCTGATCTTAACCTTGATATGATTACTGAAACACGCAAATTATGGCAATTTTACAGGGATAGAAGACCTGAAACTTACGATGAGCTTATCGAATTATTGCCTTAAATTTGTTTTTAACTTCCAAAGAATCTTGACATTAAACTTGGCGGTCTAAGTGCATCATTTTTAGCGTTTTCTGCTTCTGCTTGCGCAATTTTTACTGCTTCTTCAGTAGTTTTTGCCACTTTTTTACCTCTTGCAAAAAAGCGTCCGAATACACCTTCCATATCTTTTTTATCAATAATTCTGCCCGGATCTTTCTTGCTTACTAAACGTTGGCAGGTTTCCAAAAGAGTTTCGGGCGGAAGTATATCTCCCGGATGAGGATTGCCCATTTCTTCCACACGAAATTTCTTTGCAGGTTCTAAAATATCACTTAATGTCTTTTTCACAAAATCGGGTAAACTAAGACCTTTATGGTTGAAAAAGCCTTCTTCAGAGCCATGCGCGTTTTTAGTATAGATAGAACTAATTCCAATACCAACATCTGCTTTTAAGTCTTTTTCTACTCGTTTAATAAGATCAGCATTAGCCACAAAAGCGTCTTTTATTCCGGTTTCAGTAAGTTCAGCTAATTTAAAATTTGTTTTTAAAGTTTTAGCAAGCTTATTTAAAGGTTGAACACTTCCTGAAAAAGCAATATTATTTAAATCGGCGCGCATATTTCGAATCTCCCTTCAAGCAGTTTCATTATCTATGAATTTAATGTTCCTAAATAATAAAAAATGCTTTATTTGAAAGACATGTTAAATTTTATTTACATTTTTTTACTTTATCCAACCACCGCAAAGAACATATTCATTATTCATATCATAAAAAACAGCAGCCTGTCCGGGAGTTATGGCGAATTGCGGTTCTTTAAGTTTCACATGAAGCGAATTTTTACCTGTTTTTATAATAATAGCTTCTTTCGCTGCTGAATTATAACGAATCTTTGTCATCGCGGAAAATTCCTGCATATCTGCATATTCTTGCTGCTGCCAGTTAACATTTTCCACATCAAATTCCTGACTTGAAAGCAAGTCTTTAAATCCGACATAAATTTTATTTTCGTCAGGATCTGTAGAAATTACATATAAGGGTTCGCTTGCAGCTATACCAATGCCTTTTCGTTGACCTATCGTAAAATTAAAAGCTCCTTTGTGAATTCCCAGAACTTTTCCTGTTTTATAATCTATTATTTCGCCATTTTTTTCGCCAAATTTGCTTAAAAGATAAGATTGTGTAGTTTCCGGCGGACAAATAAAACAAACATCCTGACTTTCTTTGCTATTAGCAGAAACCAGTTGATTATTCCGCGCAATTTCTTTGACTTTTGTCTTATCCATATTCCCAAGAGGAAATAAAGTCTTTGAAAGCTGCTTTTGAGTCAGCGCAAAAAGCATATAAGACTGGTCTTTTTTAGGATCTTCACCTCTATAAAGGCGGAAGCTGTCATTTTCGTTTAAAATTCTTGCATAATGTCCTGTTGCGTAAAAATCAGCGCTTAATTTCTCAAAAGCATAATCAGCAAGGCTTCCCCATTTTATAAGCCTATTGCAATAAGTGCAGGGATTTGGGGTAAGACCTTTTTTATAGCTGTCTTCAAAGTAATTTATGACTGTTTTATTAAATTCTTCCCTCAAATCAAGAACATAATGCTCTATGCCGATAGCCTTACAAGCCTCAGAAGCATTTTTTGCGGCTTCCTTCATTCCATCATGCATTATGCCCGTAATGCCTGATACTTCACAGCCTTCTTTCATCAGCAAAAGAGCAACGGTAGTGCTATCAACACCACCGCTCATTGCCACTGCTACTTTTTTATTATCTTTATAACTCATTTATCAAATAATTTTCGCCCAACGGGGTCAATCTGTATTCTGTAACTTCTGCCGTTCCGTTATAATCAGGAACAACTTCTATAAAATCTTGCGCAACCGCATTATGAATAATTGAATGATCTATTAAAGAACCAAGAAAAGGCATTACCTTAGAATTCAACTGTTTAAGAGAATATTTAAAAAGGCTGTCATTAGTTTGTAAGTAATAAGCAGTTAGTAACAAGTAATCCAACTTGGATTGAGGCTTTTTAACAGCTATAAGTTCTCCCAGTGATTCAAATTCTTGAGTTGTTAAATCAGCTTCCTCCGATTCTTCTTCATAAATCAAATCGGGTTCATCTATTTCTACAGCTGTAATTTCTTGTTCATCTTCGGAAATAATTTTATTTTCTTGCCGGGGAATACTTTTTTTGATTTTTTCTTCAAGAATTTTTGCTATTTCTTCATCTTCTTCAAAAACAATATCTTGAGGTTTTACTGTTTGTTCTTCCGGTTCTTCAATTTCACGGGTTTTAAATCCGGCTTTTTGTCTGGGAGCATTCTTATCGTAATTAGGTTTTTTAATCTTGTCTGTAATTATACTTTTAAAAGTAAATGTTTTTTTTGTTTTCGGAGGTTCTTTAGCCGTTTGTTCTTCCTCTTCATCTTCATAATATTTTTCTATTTCTTGAGTTTTTTCAGCCAAAATATTTTCAAAAATATTGCCCTGTACTTCTTCTTCAATTATTTCTTCGACTATTTCAGCGACTTCTTCCTCTTCTTCAGCAAGAATTTCTGTTTCTTCCTGTTCTTCTGTTTCATCAACTAATTCAACCACTTCCTCAATTTTTTCAGAAAGTGGTTCGGGTTTTTCGGACTCAGACGGCTTTTCAATTATTTTTTCGACTATTTCGTCCTGTTTTGTAATAACTTCTTTAACAACTTTTTCAGGTTCTTCTTTTTGTTGTTTAACAGGATTATTTTCTTGTTTTTCCTGTGTATTTATACGATCAGGGGTTAATTCTTTTATTAAACGTTTTTGTTCCAGTTCTTTGGTTTCTTTTTCGACTTTTTCAGCATCAATCGAAGGAAGAACAACCCTGAGCCTTCCTTTTATTGATAATAATTTCTCAAAAAGCCTATCAACCTGCCTATTTGCAAAATATACGTCATCAGATGTCATTTCAACCTGATATTTACCTTTTTTCATACTAAAACTATAAAATGGCATATAAATACAATAACCCCCGAGCTATAAATACCCTAGAATATTAATTAATGTCATTACAAAGAGATACAAAATACCGGAATGACAATATTATAAATAAGACGATACTACTGTAAATTAATCTTTTAAGAGTGCATCTCTCCATTTATCAAGCTGATCTTCAATAAATTTTGGATCATCTGATTTCAATTCAATTTCAACTTCGCCTTTTTTGAACTTAAATACGTAGTCACTCATTAAAGTACTCCTTTTTTAATTTTTATTTTGCATATTCACTTCAATATTATAGAATAAAAAACGTATATAAAATTCAAATTTTATATAAATTAATATATTAAAGAGGGAAATTATGGAACTTAGGGAGTTAATAAAAGTTTACAATCTTATTAATTTATTTGTGGAGCTTTGCGAAATACCTTCGCCGTCGCTTAAAGAAGATCGTCTTTCTCAGAGGATACTGGAAATTTTTAAGGAAAATTCCATTCAGGCTGAATATGACAGTTTTAAAAATATAATTGCAAAAATTCCGGCTTCAAAAGGTTGTGAAAAAGTCCCTTCGCTTTTGCTTTCCGCACATATGGACGTGGTTGGGGGGTCTGAAGAAATTAATATACGGCTTTCAGAAGACGGGAGATTTATAGAAACCGATAAAACCCGTACTCTCGGCGCTGACAACAAAGCAGGGGTCGCCGCGATACTTGATTTGGCAATAAAATATAGTCGTCATTGCGAGGAGGCGCTTGCGCCGACGTGGCAATCTCAGTCCTTGCATGGAGCGATTGAGATTACTTTTACCCGTGATGAAGAAATGGGTATGTCCGGCGTTCAAAACCTCGACACTTCTAAATTAAACTCAAAATACGCAATTATATGCGACGGGGAAACTTTAGGAGAATTAGATTGCGAGGGCGCGGGATTTACAAATCTTTATATTAAAGTGAATGAAGGAAAAGGCGGGCATTCCGGCATAAATATCCATGACAAAACCAGAATCAGTGCAATAAAAGTTCTTTGCGAGCTTGATTCACAAATTCCTCAGGGGGTTATCAAAAGCAATAAAAAAGGAACTATAACTTCCATAAACGCGGGTGTTATTTCCGGTGGGGCTGTCAATACTTACATAGCGGAAGCTATTAAGGATGCTTACGAATTAGGCAAAGAAAATAAGTCTATTCCTGCAAAGTATGACGCTAAAAATATTCTTGATTCCATAAATAAAGGCTCTGCCCTGAATATAATTTCGTCAGACGCCCAGATTGCTTATTCCTTGAGGAGTTCCGAGCCTGAAAACGAACAGGAATTAATTGAGAAAATTAAAAATCTAATCAACAAGACAAACGAAAAGTACTCCGGGCTGATTAAAATTGATTTAGAGATTTACAAGCATCTCAAGCCGTTTGTAAAAAGCGAAGATGCTCTCTTGACGGATATAGCTATAAAAGCAGGCGAAAAACAAAACCTGAAAGTTGTCCCGAGTTCTTTTCACGCCGGCGCGGAAACCCATGTTTTCGCCAACGAGAAGAAAAATGCTTCTGCTGAGGCGTTTATTCCTGTTATAGCAGGGCTTGCGAATCTGGAAAATATTCATTCTTCCGATGAAAAAATCGACTGGCAAAGTTTTTTGCTTGGCAGGCAGTGGCTTGAGGATATAATTTCAACTTTTGCAGAGGAAGCTAAAAGGTAGGTTGTTTTTATAAAAGAGTTTACCACCCTTTACCCGTCTTCATTTTCTTACTTTTTGAACGCAAAAAGTAAGAAAAACTAAAACCCTGCGAGGGGAGAGAGAGTCAGGGGCTCCTCCTTCTTTTCCTGACATTTAGTCAGAAAAAGCGGAGTCCTTCCCTGAAACCCGGTTACGAATTTCTTCATTCAAACCACCATATTACGGAGCTTTCGCTAACGGGCGCCCGTTGCAGAGGTTTCGTAATATTTCACCCTGCGTACCGAAGGCAAGCCCGTCTTGTTTGAGGAGCTTGCTCAGAGTTACGGGCATCAAACAACTGTAAACTTAAATCGTAAGCAGGGTAGAAATATAGAAACCGCAGTATAGGGCAAAGTTTCTTTTGCTTCGTTTTCTTTGCAACCAAAGAAAATGAAGGCAGGTTTGGGCTGCAAGCCCATTAAAAAGAAAAAACTCTTTAAAAACTTTGTTATAGTAAAATTAATGATTATATCCAATTAAATTTATAATAAAGGTTTCAATAATGAATCAATATGATAAAATTACTTGTTTCTTATGTAAAAATACTAATAAAGTTAAATCTTTACCTGAAGTAGCTGTAATAAATAATAAAGCTTTATGTGGAATTGATTGTCCTTGTTGTGGAAAATATTATATTGATTATGAACTAATTTCTAGTACACCTAATTCTAATAGTCCTATTTCGAAGTTGTCTGAAGAGGATATTTTAAAATTAAGATGGTTAACAAAAACATCTAAAATGCCAATAACTATAACTAAAGATAACTTAAATCAGCTTTTAGCATCAGTTCCTTATCCTTCAAATATCTTAAAGAAAATTGATCTTGTCTTAGAATTTTTAGCAACAAACACAAAATATTTATTTCAAAAATTATACATGGATTTGATTGATTATCCTTTATTCTTTTGTTCAAATTCAAAAGAATTATTAGATATTTTAGATTATTTAAATAAAGAAGAATTTATTTCAACTGACATAAATAATCTTATTAGAGCATCTCAACAATTGGAAGACGCTGATAAAGCTTATGAAATGTATAAAAATTCAATACCAAAAACTCTTCAAAACTATCCTGTAAATGTAAGTTTATTACCAAAAGGAATAAACTATATTGAAGAATCAGGAAAAAATCTCAAATCTGACCAATGTTTTGTTGCTATGTGGTTCAACGATGAAATGCAAAAAATTTATTCTGATGTTATAAATCCTGCAATCGAACAAGGGGCAGGCTATAAAGCAATGAAAATAGATAATAAAGAGCATGTGAACTACATTACTGATGAAATAATAAAAGAAATAAGGCGCAGCAAATTCATGATTGCAGATTTAACAGGATCGAGAAGTGGTGTATATTACGAAGCAGGTTTCGCATTTGGCTTAGGTATACCGGTTATCTTTACTTGTCGCAAAGATTGGGAAGATAGTATAGAAAAGAAATGTGGTTGCACAAGAGATGGCGTCCATTTCGATATTAAGCAAAGAAACATGATTTTTTGGGAAAAAGGCAATCCCGAAGAATTTAAAAAAGCTCTAATAAATAGAATCGGTGCTGTTGTAGGATTAAATACATAAAAGGACTTTTGAATGGCTAAAAAGCAAGTTGCCAGAATAGTTAAAGACTTCATAAAAGCTGTTAAACTAAAAGATATAAGAGTTGAAGTAGCGGTATTATTTGGCTCTTACGCTCATAACAAAGCAAATGAAGACAGCGATATTGATATTGCCATAATATCACCTGATTTTGGCAAGGACTTTGTTAATGAGTCAATTTTGTTGAAAAAAATAAGTATGGCTATAGATTATGACATTTCCCCAAGACCTTATTCAACAGAGGAATACCAAAAAGCCTCGAAAGGTGATTTTCTGTATCAGGAAATAATCAAAAAGGGCAAACTTATAAAAACTTAATCAAGACAAAACCTCCGACTAAGCGGAGGTTTTGTCTATAACTTATTTAATTTTTCCCTATAAAATACTCCTTTCGATTATGATTAATTTTTTAATATTCGCGGTTCTCTTGCCAATAAGGTTTTTTGGGCTTGACTGCTTTACTCCTTCTGGTTTCTTTTTGGTAAAAACGATTCAGCGCTTCGTGAGCATCTCCTAAAATTTCCCGGTTGTTGTTTGTGTCTTCAAAACCTTCATAACTAAATTTGTTTGACCAATCGCTACTGTGTTTCAAAACATTTCTCCTATCAAGATAAAAAAGCCCGCACTAAAATAAAATGTATATTTTTTATTTCGGACTGATCTCCCAAAAACTTAAGTAAATTTTTGTAAAAATAATTTGTACCAATTCCATAACAAAAATGTGAGGATTGATGACCTCACATTTTTTAATGCTTATATATGTATAGTATTTTATTCTTCTTTTTTAACAGGTTGAGTTTTGTAAAGAACTTTGTCTACAAGCCCGTAATCTTTAGCTTCTTCGGCGGACAGAAAATAATCTCTTTCCACGTCTTTTTCAATTCTTTCCAAAGACTGACCGCTGTGTTTTGCCATAAGCTCGTTCATTTCTTTTTTTATTCTTGCAATTTCGGCGGCTTCTATCATGATATCGGTAGCTTGACCTCTTGCGCCGCCGGAAGGCTGGTGAATCATTACTCTTGCGTGAGGAAGCGCGATGCGTTTTCCGGCAGTACCCGCATTAAGCAAAAATGCTCCCATGCTACATGCTTCGCCTATGCAAATAGTGCTTACATCACATCTTATGTGCATCATTGTATCGTAAATAGCCATGCCGGAAGTAATAACGCCTCCGGGGCTGTTTATATAAATCATAATATCTTTTTCGGGATTTTCCGAATCAAGCAGAAGAAGCTGCGCAACTATAACATTTGCCAGGTCATCGTCTATTTCATCGCCAAGAAAGATTATCCGCTCTCTTAAAAGTCTTGAGAAAATATCAAAAGCCCTTTCACCTTTGCTGGTAGTTTCTATTACCATTGGGACACGGCTTATTATAGTTTCGTAATCCATATACGCCTTTCTTAAAATTCAATCAAATTTTTATGACAATAATAATTATATTATAATAGTTTTAAGATTTTTGATACAGGAAAATAGAGGATTAAATATGAAATTAAAAAAATTTATTATTCCGGGTGTTTTATTAATATTTGCCTGTTTTGCTTTTGTTTTATCTGCAAACAGCAACAATCAAAGCTCTAAAACCATAGTAACTCCTCATTTAAATCAAAAAATGGTTAAAGGCAAAAATCTTCTTTACTGCTCGACTTTTCAACTTGCGTGGAATGAATTAAAAGACAAGATAATTAAAGAAGACATAAAATTAGTTAATGAGCCTTCTATGGTAGGGATTTTAAACAAAAAATATGCTTCAAAAGCCGATTTATCTGAAAATTCTTATGTTGCAACGGCAGGATACGGCAGAGAAAATATTATAAACAAAATTAATGCGGCTTTAAAAAGTAAATTTGGTACAAACGCGCCAAAATTAAAAGATGTGCTTATGCCTGATGATGCTATTGCCTATGCGTATCTTTATAAAAATCTGGTTTTTAATCCTGTATTTGAAGAGATAAAAAACCCTATCAAATTTGATTCTACGAGTAATGTAAAAGCTTTTGGAATTAATAAATTTGAAGATAAACATAAAAAAATTGCAGAACAAATCACAATTCCTTATTACAAAAATTCAAACGAATTTATTGTTAAATTAACTCCTAAAGGTAGTAATGACGAGATTTTTCTTGCCAAAATCCCGCCAAAAACAACATTGGCAGATACTTTAAAATATGCGCAAAGCAAAATTAACATATTCAGCAACGATTATCTTGAAGATGGCGATACTTTGCAAATCCCCAAATTTGATTTCAAAATTGATCATTCTTATGATGAGCTTGTTGGAAAAAGATTTTTAAATAGAAATTTCAAAAATTATGTTATAGCAAAGGCTATTCAAAATACTTCTTTTAAATTAAATGAAAAAGGAGCAATTCTTAAGTCTGAAGCAAAAATCATTATAATGAAAGATTGTATTGCTGTTCAAAAAGCACCTAGAAAACTTATTTTTAATAAGCCGTTTTTGATTTATTTAAAAGAAAAGCGGGCTATAAATCCTTATTTAGTGATTTGGGTGGACAATACAGACTTACTGGTTAAAAAATAACAATGAAAAACAAATTTGTTCCTATAGAAATAATTGAAAGCCGCATTTTTGTTATTCGTAACCTTAAGATTATGATTGATAGAGATTTAGCGGAACTTTACGGAGTTGAAACAAAGGCGCTTAATCAGGCAGTGAAAAGAAATTCGGATCGCTTCCCAAAAGATTTTATGTTTAAACTCAATGATAAAGAGACAAAAGAACTGGTCACAAATTGTGACCGGTTCAAAATCCTTGAACGATCAAGTTCCTCACCCTATGCATTTACAGAGCAAGGGGTTGCAATGTTGTCCAGCGTGCTTAACAGCAAACAAGCTGTTGCGATTAATGTTCAAATTATGCGTACTTTCGTTAAATTAAGAGAATTAGCCCTGACAAATAATGAAATATCAAAGCGGTTAGATGAATTGGAACATAGCTTTATAAGTTACTCAAGGGAAAATAACCAAAATATAGATGAAATTTATCAGCACTTAAAGTATTTAATAGAAATACACCAAAATCCTAAAATTGGTTTTAAAATCGATGACTAATTTTTAAGTTAAATATTAATTTTTCTTATTGCCAATCAGACTGTCAATCTGATTGATTGTATTTATTGTCAGCATAATTGACAATTTTTTTCATGGACAAAGAATTTATAGAAAAAGTTGCAAACCGCATCAAATCTTTACGAAAAGAAAAAGGGCTAAAACAGGATGATTTAGCCTGTGATGAAGTATCCCGTTCAACAATCGGAATGTTTGAAACAGCAAAAACTGACATAACTTTGTCAAAAATAAAAAGAATAGCAGAAGCTCTTGAAGTAGAGCCTTATGAATTATTAAAGTTTGATTAATCGATATGAACTCAAAATTAACCTTATTCTGGGGATTTTTAATATTTTTAATTTCAGGAATCCTTTTTAGTTTAAGCTGTAACAGCTTTATTTCTGTTTTTTATGTTTTTATTTCGATGTTTTGCGGAATTTTTTTAATTCTTTTCCGCAAAGATATTCCTGTTTTTTCACCCATATTTATGCTTATTTCTGCGATATTCATAAATATAGGGTTTCCTTCTCTGTATTTATTAATAAATAGAATATCTTTCAGCGAGGAATTACTGAAAAACATCTCTATAGTTTATATAATATATTTTTTTGCTTTAATTTTGCCTGTATTTTTTGCAAATCAGATGTTTATTCCTGACAATACAGATGACAACTCAAAAACAAGTTTGTTTAAAATAAACTTCAAACCGGAAAACATAAATTTTTATCTCATAATCAGCAATTTATTATTAATTTTGCTGATTTTATTTCTTTTAAAAACCACTGATTTTAGTTATATAGAAGCGCTTAAACATCCTCTTGATTTCAGGTTTGCAGCTTCTGCCGGGAGTCTTGCATACATCAGGAAGTTAATTTTCTTCATATTTATGGTAAATACGTTTTTGCTTGCAAAATATAATTTTTTGTCACCCACTCCAATAAAGACAAACTGTCATTGCGAACGAAGTGAAGCAATCCAATCCTCACCAAATAATGAATGGATTGCTTCGTCGTCCCCGAAGGGTCGTCCTCGCAATGACGAAAAAAGCCAGTATACTTATATAAAAGCTTTCACTGTATTTCATGTAATATTTTTACTAGCATTTACGGCTATTTCAGGCTCAAGAAGCATTATATTTCTTCCCGTTATTTCTTCTATAGCTGTTTACACCTTCTATAACAGGCTAAAACTTAAAACAATAATTACTTTTTCTATGATATTTCTTTTAACTTTCGGATTAATAAGCTTTTACTCGATTTATAGAAACAATTCATCTGTTTCTTTTAATTATTCATCAATTTTTACGACAAAAATCTTTGCTGAAGGAGTAAAACGCCTTGATAATTTCAAAAATTCCCTTTATTTCTTTGAATATATAGAAAAAGAAAACAACACAATCTTTTATTTCAAAGATTTTCATGTGTTAGAACAAATTAAAAACCACGTTTTACAACCTTTCCCCAGAAATATAATTCCTGAAAAAGGCTATTATTTTTCTTCATCAATGACAGAAAAAGTTTTTAATCAAGAACTTAATGAAGCTAAAATTACGTATAATTTTGGCGGAATATCAAATGCTTTCTGGAATTTTGGTATAGCAGGCGTGATTCTTGAAGGATTATTTCTTGGAATTGCTGTTGTGTGGCTCCACAGGAAATTTTTAAGGTTTATTAATTATGACAGTTTCTTTTTATTTTTTATGGCAACGTTTTTCTTTATCCCGAATTCCGTAATAGTCGACGGATTCTGGAATACGATGGACGGATGCGGATATTTTCTTAATTTGATTGTATTGGGATTTATTTTATGGGTTTTAGCGTTTAAAAAACATACTTCGTATCAATCATAGGATTTTTTGTAAGCTCTTCTCTTGCTTTTTTTATTGTTTTTCGAGGTACGTGCATAGAAACACTATTTAATTCTTTTTTTTCAAAAAGTCCAAATAATTTCATAATCCCTTTTCTCACAGGCATTAAAAAATATTTTTCTGGGATATCAGGCTCTAATCCCATACGTGAATATACAGCAACAGGGGATTTCCATTTCCCTGATGCTAAACATCTTAATCTTCCACCTGTTTTCAAAAGAGCTATCTGCTCAATTGACCTACCAAGAATCTTTGTAAATCCATTTATTTTTACATTGCTATTTTGAGCAAAATTTTGAAGCCACTCAACATAAATATGTGAAAACTTTTTACTGTATTGAAGATACGCAAGAGAACAAACATAGTCATCTTTTTTATAAACTTCTAAACTTGGAAGCAAAGTATTGTATTTGTCTGAAATGGAATGCACTATTTCTACAGGTATTTTTTCAGGAGGCTGTCCTTTTTTATGCAAAGAAACATATTCATGTCCAACAACCGTACCAAATTCACCGACTTTTGTTCCAATTTTTCTTAATCCCGCAATATTTACTATTCCGCAAAAAGCAAGATTTTTTTTGTTTTCATAATTTTTATTGGAATTTATTTGTAAAGAATTTTTAAACATAATTTTCTCTTAATTTTTTACTTTGACATATTTATAAAACTTCTGAATATAAAAAATTGCTTTTTTTGAAAAAAATTTTGTATTTAATTTATAATTATGTAAATTAGAATTAAACAAACATCTTGGAGTGAATAATGGCTAAAAAAGCGTTAATTACAGGAATTACAGGGCAAGACGGCTCTTATCTTACAGAACTTTTGCTGGAAAAAGGCTACGAAGTCCACGGAATCATCAGAAGATCAAGCTCTTTTAACACGGAAAGAATTGATCATCTTTACTCTGACCCGCATATTGCCGGTACAAAACTTTTTCTTCATTACGGAGATTTGTCAGATTCGTCAAATATTTGCAGGATTCTTGAAAAAGTTGAGCCTGCCGAGATTTATAATTTAGGCGCTCAAAGCCATGTAAGAGTTAGTTTCGACACTCCCGAATATACGGGCGATGTTGTCGGACTTGGAACTCTCAGGCTTCTTGACGCTATTAAAGATACAAAAATTAACACAAAATTTTATCAGGCTTCTTCAAGCGAATTATATGGAAAAGTTCAGGAAATCCCCCAAAAAGAAACCACTCCTTTCTATCCGAGAAGTCCTTATGCCGTTGCTAAGCTTTATGCTTACTGGATGGTGGTAAATTATCGCGAAAGTTATAATATGTATAATTGTAACGGAATTTTGTTCAACCATGAATCCCCGAGAAGAGGCGAAACTTTTGTAACAAGAAAAATTACAAAAGCCCTTGCAAAAATAGTTGCAGGAAAACAAGACAAGTTATATCTTGGAAACCTTGACGCAAAACGCGACTGGGGTTATGCAAAAGACTATGTTGAAGCTATGTGGCTTATGTTGCAGCAAGATTCACCCGATGATTATGTTGTTGCAACAGGAGAAACATATTCTGTAAAAGATTTCCTCACACAGGCTTTCAAAACAGTAAATCTTGACTGGGAAAAATATGTTGAAATCGACGCAAGATACTTTAGACCTGCAGAAGTTGAGCTGCTTATCGGTGATCCGACAAAAGCAAAAGAAAAATTAAATTGGACTCCAAAAACAAGCTTTAAAGAACTTGTAAAAATAATGGTAGAAGCTGATCTTGCTGCTGAAGGCATTTCTTTAGAAAGCACTGCTGCTGTTTAAAACTGTTGTTAGAGCAAGAATTATTTTTGTATTTTTATCGTAATTTATGATAACCGATTAATTGGCATCTGTAATTGTTGTTATTTCAGAAATTACTTTTCCGTCTTTATCCATTTTTGTTATTACTATTTTATTATTAGCATTTACTGTGTCTAATTGTGAACCGGTTACATTGCCTTCTCCATCATAAGATTTTGTAGTGCGAGAAACGAATTTTCCGTCTTTATCTGTATCTGTTATTGCTGTAGTTTTAGAAATTACTTTGCCATCTTTATCTGTAATAATTTTTTCATAGCCATTTTCTATTGTATTATATTCTTTTGTATTTTTTGAAATTATATTACCATCTTTATCTGTATCTGTTGTTACTTGTGTGCCGTCAGGCTTTGTTTTTATTAATGTTGTCTTGGTTACATTTCCTTCTTCATCATAATAATTATATGACGCGGTTGATGAACTTGTTATTACACGTCCGTTTGCATTATATTGCGGTGCGCTTGTGCTTTCCCAAGTTCTTATTACTTTTCCGTTTGCATCATATTCTTTACCCGATAAATGAGTTGTTGTGCCTTTATCATCCCTTTTATCAATTATACTTGATGTTTTTAATTTACCATCAGCATAATATGTATTGACAGTAGTAGGAACATCAGCAACCGCACTCTTTGCTTCTACTTTTACAGCTTGATTATTTTTAACGGGCTGATCATGCTTAACCTTTGAATTATTAACAGATACAGCTAATCGATCCTGCCGAGCATTATTAATGCCTGATTTTTTTATATTTTGCTGTGTATTATTATATACAACAGGCTGATCTTGTATAAGATTTGCATTATTAACGGGTACAGATGCTTGAGCCTGTGAAGTATTATTTATAGTTGAGGTTTGTGTATTTTGTTGACCTGTTAAAAGATTTATCAATAAAGGCAAAAGCATTTGCAATAAAGAATTTGAATTGTTTTGAGTAGTAATATTAAAATTATTTGCATTAGGATTTAATATATTATTGCCGAACAGTGAGTCTTGAGATTGTCCGTAAGAGTTCTGGCTCCCTTGTTGATTTAGAAGAGCAGAATAGTATGAATTAATGCCATTAATATTATTAATACTCATAAAACTTCTCCTTTTGTTATAAAATCAATTATTTTTACAGGCATATAGTTTATGTTTCATTTTTATATAGTCCATATATATTTATAAAAACAATTTATTATTATTTCATGCTAAAAAATATAAATAAATTTTTGTAAAATTCCTCTTTATCTCTATCAATAAAGGTTATTGCTTTTCAACTTTGGGGCTCAACATTTTGTAATATTTAT
>Ga0209212_1002679_pt1 | contig 24772 bp, 13 predicted proteins | sample RifGroC2_FD_183996 | JGI IMG/M metagenome (GOLD analysis project Ga0209212, IMG submission 183996) | Groundwater microbial communities from Rifle, Colorado, USA - Groundwater C2 (SPAdes) (version 2) | ecosystem: Environmental > Aquatic > Deep subsurface > Groundwater | place: Rifle, Colorado... | reverse complement strand
CCTCCGGGAGGGTGGCGCGCGCCGCGGCGACCGAGCCGGTGGCGAAAGCGCCGGCAAAGGGGACCAATTCCTGGGGCTGGGCCGGGCGCTGCGCCAGCAACAGCGTTGGCACACCGGACAGGGACAGGGCCTGACCCAGGACGTAGGCCTGTTCGGTTCCGGCCCGCGGCGCCAGCACCAGGGCGACCCCGCCGGCCGAGGCGAAGAGGTGCAGGCTGCGGCGTTCGCCCCCCGCCTCCTCCCAGCACAGGGAAGCGCTGCCGCCGCGCCCCGGCTCGGACGGCACCTGGGGCAGCAGGCCGGCCGCGCCGGGGAGCAGCACGGTGTGGGCGAAGGGGAGCCGCTCGGCACTATTTTCGGCCGGGAGTTTCAGGAATGGTGCAGCGTCCGGCCACCAGCCCGAGGGATCGAGCACCTTGCGCCGGAAGGGACGGCGCTGTTCGACCGAGCGCAGCAGGTGGCTCGCGCTGAGCCCCCAGGCGGCGACCGGCTGGCCGGCGAAGCGCCCGGGCTCCTCGAAGGCGGCCAGCAGGGTGGCTCCGTTGGGCGCTGCGGCCAGCCTGGCCCTGAGTGCTGCCAGTTCCAGGATCTCGCTCCGGATCCCCTCCTTCCCCCCAAGGGTGAAGAGCAGCCAGCGCCGCTCGTCGAGCGGGGTGAAGCGGAAAAGGGTCTTGCCGGGAAGCTTCTCCAGGACGTCGATCGCCTCGACCGGCAGCGGGGTCAGGAACCGGCAGAAGCCGGCCTCCTTGGCCGCGGCGCACTCCTTGAGGTAGGCGCTCTGCACGGCGGCGAAGCGGGCGGCGGCGGAGTTCTCTGCACCGGTCGGCTCCTGGTCTCGGGTTTTCTCTTGCCTGGCGTCCGCTGCGGCAGTTGCCGCCCCGCCCCCGAACTGTTCGCCCTTGCTCCCTGGCGCCTCGCCATTTTCCTCGGCAGCCCGGTCCAGCGCCGCGGCGGCCGCGGCCAGCCGCAGCAGGGGGACGCCCCCCTGGCGGTAACCTTCGGGGAGCAGCTCCAGCTCGCGTCCCAGCAGGTTGTCCACCAGCGTCTGCTCCTGGCCCAGGCGCAGCTTGAGATAATCCTGCTCTGTCGGCGCCGCGCTCCCCTGCTTGGCGCGCAGCCGGTCCAGCTCGGCCAGGTGCGGTGCCGCGGCGGCGAGCTTGGCGAAGCTGGCGGGATCGCTCAGCCCCAGCACGCTGCGCCCCAGGATCTGCACCCGCTCCAGCTCGCTCAGCCGCTCAAGGAGGGCGAAGGCCCCCTCGGCATCCCGGGCCGCCAGCTGCTCCAGGCGCGGGGCGAAGCGCTCCTGGATCTCGCCCCGGGCCACGCCGAATTCGGTGGGAGGGAGCGACTCCAGGATCTTGAGCGCGGCTTCGAACGCGCCCAGTGCGGCCTGGGCGCGCCAGGCGTAACGCTCGGCGCGGGCCTGGAGCGCCGCCTGGAGCGCCGCTTTCCTGGCCTGCTGCGCGGCCTCGGGAAGCTTCAGCGCCTGCAGGAGCGCACCACGGTTCAACTGGACCGCAGCCCGCAGCGCCACACGGGCACGTCGTCCTTCCCCCGACCCGACCGGCGCCGCCGCGAGCGCCTGCTCCAGGTGCCGGAGCGCCTGGAACAAAAGCGCCTCCCTGCTGCCGTCGGCGGGGAGCGCGGGGGCGAGCCGGGCCAGGATGATGCCCAGGTCGTTGTGGTAGCGCGCCAGGGTGAGCGGGGGGAGGGTGTAGCGGTACCCCGCCGCCAGCCGCGCCGTCTCGGCCTCGACGCGCAGGAAGTCGGCGATTCCGTCGCTCCCGGGAGCCCGGGCCAGCAGCTCGCCCCAGTTGGCCAGGTTGATCAGCGCGCTCACCGGGTTGCCGGCCTTCAGGCTCAGCTGGGTGGAGCGGCGGAAGTCGGCCGCCGCCTGGTCCAGCTCTCCCTGGGCGTACTCCAGGTGGGCGGTGCGGTGGCTTAAAAGCCCCACCCCGTACAGCTCGCCCGGGGCTAGTCGCTCCTGGTCCGCCGGGTAGCGCTCCAACTGCCCCTTGAGCAGTTGGGCCGCCGCGGCCGGCTGCCCCAGCTCGGAGAGGATGCGGGCCAGATAAGTCTCGGCCAGACGCCGCTCCTGTTCGGGGGAGAACCCGAAGGCGGCCTGGGTCGCCCCCACCTTGTCCAGCGCCACCGTGGTGTCGATGTTGATCAGCGCGCCACCCTTGGCATTGGTCTCCTTGCGCGGCGGGGGATTAAGCTCGATCAGGGACAGGGTCTCGCGGAAACCGTCGCGGGCCGCGCCGAGGAGTTCCTGCCGCTCGGCTCCCGAGACCAGTTGGGCCTGGCGGTAGGCGGCTATGCTGGCCGAGCGGCGGTTGGGCGCCAGGTTGGCGCCGCGCCCCAGTCCCCGGTTCAGCCGATAGGCCCCCTCGAACCGGCTCCTGGCCTCGCCGAAACGCTCCGCCTCCAGCAGGGCGAGCCCCAGCCGGTCCTGCAGCTCGGCGCAGCTTTCCGCGAGCCGCGGCACGTCGGCCAGCCCCTTTGCCACCCCGTCGAGCATCGACTTGAGCTCCACGCCGTGGCGCTCCCACCCTTCGGGGTTCCAGGAGCGGGCCCCGGACAGGATGGCGCGCTCCCGCTCCAGAAGCGCCCGCACCTTGCCGGCGTAACCGTCCCAACCCGGCGAGGGGGGAGCCTCCGGAAGGGTATCCCCCAGCCGTTCCAGCTCGGCGTTGATCTCCTGCTGCTTGGCCAGCGCCTGCAGCGCCCCCTGGGCCAGTTCGCGGCTCCCCCCCTGCCCCGCCTGGTCCGTCGGGAACAGGCGTTCCACGATCCGGCGGGTCAGGCGGCCGAACAGCTCAAGCGGGCGCGCCGGGTCGAGCCTTCCCTCGGCCAGCGCCAACGCCCGCCCGTACCCCGCGATGGCCGCGTCGTTTTCCCGCATCTGGAAGGCGACCGCACCGTAGCGCTGCTGGAAGATCAGCTCGGTCTCGGGGTTGTCGAAGGGGATCCCGGATTTGAGCCTGTTGCTGTAGTGCTTCCAGGCGGTCGCGTTGCCCCCCAGCAGGAAGGCGACGTTGCCTATGTTGAGCTCCAGGTTGGCCCGGTTCTCCGGGTTTTCCCGGGGGCGGTTCAGGAGCCAGGCCCGGCGGTAGTGGCGCATGGCCCGCTCCAGGGCGCCATGCTCGCCATGGACCGTCTCCATGACCTCGGCCAGGTAGCCCCGGGTCTGGGGGGGATACTCCGATTCCGGCATGCGCTCGGCGGCGCGGGCGATGCGCCGGTCCGCGGCGGCCAGGCGCTCCTTGCCGGGGAGGTAGCTCTCGGTGAGCCCCGAGCCGTACAGCAGCACCGGGTCATCCGGGTGGCTCGCCAGCAGCCGGTTGTAGAGCGCCAAAAGCTCCTCCGCCTGCCCCTGGGCGGCCACCGACTTGATGTAGCCGCGGTGGGCCTCCAGGCTGCGCCCGTCGTAGCGGATCAGATCCAGGAACAGGGCGCGGGCCGCGGCCACTTCCCCTCCCCGGTACAGCTTCTCGCCGGCGGCCAGGGTCTTGCGGATATAGGCGGAGCGCGCCAGCTGGTAGAGCGGCGCCTCCTCGGCCTGCCCCGCCATCTCCTTCTCGTACAGGGAGGTCGCCTCGTAGTAGCGCTCCTCGCGGTAGAGCACCTCGGCCAGGGCGAAGCGGGCCGCGGCGGTGGGGGTGGGGAGCGGCGCGAACTGCTCCAGGGTGGTGCGGTAGGCGTCCTTGGCCCGGGCCCACTCGCCCGCCCGGTAGGCCAGGTCCCCGACCCGGTTCCAGGCGCCCATGGCAAGGCGCGGCAGCGAGCTGCGGTAGCGCTCCGCCAGCGCGGCGTAGCCGCCGGCAGCGCCGCCTCCAGCCCCGCCGGCAGCACCGCCGGCCAGCGCTCCCGGCTGCTCCAGGATGGCGGCGATGGCCGCCTCGGCCCACTCCTCCTGGTCGCCGTAATCGCGCACCACCGACACCAGGGCGTTCAGCCCACCCTCCCCTCTTTCCAGCCGGGAGAGCAGGAGTCCCCTGCGGTAGGCGGCCTCCGCCTTGAGCGGCCGTGCCACCCCGGCCAGGGCCTGGACCTGCTCCAGGAGTTCCAGGGCCGCCAGCTGGTCCTGGGCTCCGGCGCCCAGCTCGGCGAGGAGCCGGGCCGTATCGATCAGGGAGCGCGCCTGGGGGTCGGCGCCGTTACCCTTGGCCGCGGCGGCGAGCTGCTGCCGGGCCCGGTCCAGAAGGATCCGGCGCGCGGCCGGCTCGTGCAGTTGGACCAGGCCTTGGGCCGCCTGGAGCCGAAGCGCCGCCAGTTCGGCGAGCGCCCGTTCCCGGGGGAACTCGGCGGAGCGGCGCACCACCTCGCCGTAGCTGGCCAAAGCCCGGGCCGGGTCCCCTGATTTTTCCCAGAGCCCCCCCAGCGCGATGCCGGCCAGGGCCCCTTCCCTGCTGGGGAGTTCCTCGCGGGCCAGCACCCGGGCGGCGGCGAGCTTGGCCTTGGCCGGCTCGGGGGGCTGGCGCTCCAGGAAGAGCTGGGCCAGTTGCCACTGGAGCGGGACGCTCGCCTGATCCGGGATCTCGCCGGAGCCGGGGAGCCTGAGCAGCTGGCCGCCGCTCCCCGGCCCGGCCAGGAACAGGAAGCCGTCCAGGACCGGGATCGGCGCCAGCGCCGACAGGGTGCCCGAGGTGAGCGGGAAGGGGGCGGGACGTCCGTCGCTCCCCTTGCGCTCCGGCCTGAGCCGGAAGATCTGCCCGGACTCCCCGGCGCCCCCTTCGGCGGCCGGGAAGCGGGTGAAGAGGATTCCTCCATCCGGCTCGAAGACGGGGTAGAGGTCGCGGTCCGGGCCGCCGGTCAGTTGCTCCAGGCGCCCCTCCCGCTCGTTCCAGAGCCAAAGGTCGCCGCCGGGGTCGTCCTTATAGGAAACCAGCACCCAGCTCACACCGTCCGGTGCGGGGGCCGCGAAGGCGGCGTCTATGCCGACCGGGAGCACGTTCTGGCTGCCGGTCGCAGGGTCCAGGCGCACCAGTTCGCGGCTGGCGGCGCCGGCCCGCTGGCGCTGAAAGAGGAGCGTCCTGCCGTCGGCGCTGAAGACCGGCGCCTCGTCCGCCGACTCGGGGCCGGTCAGGCGGCGCGCTTCGCCGGAGCCCCGCAGGTCGAAGAGCCAGATGTCCCCCTTGACGTCGTCGCGGGCGGCGCTGAAGGCGACCAGGGTGGCGTCGCGGTTCAACGCCGGGGAGGAGATGCGCACCGGGCTGGACCAGAGCAGGCGCGGCAGCTCCTCGGAGGGGGCGGCCGGGTGCAGCCAGAGCTCGTCCCCCTCGTCCCCCCGCTCCACGGTGGCGATCCGGGAGCCGTCCGCGGAACGGGCCGCGTAGAGCAGCGAGCGCGGGGTGAAAAGCGCCGGCCTGGGCGCGATCTCGGGACGTGAGCGGGGTGCCGGACGGGGGGCTGCCGGGGCCAGCAGCTCTTCCCCGAGCGGCGTGGCGCCCGGCGAGGCCACGCTCCCCAAGACCAGCAGGGCCGCCAGCGCGGTTTTTGCGGCGCCCTTCCTCATGGCGTGCTCCAGCTGCCGTCTTCCGCCTGCACCCGGGTGCCCGGCGCGCTGTTCTGGCGATTCAGCTTGGCGAACACCTTCCTGATGGCCGGGAGGTCCTGGGCGCTGAAGTTCTCGTTGGTCTGGATCACCCGCAGCATCAGCACCTCGCGGGCCCGGTTCACCTCGCTCAGCACCTGCTGGAACTCCTGCTCGCTGTAGAGCGAGGCGAAGGCCTTGAGCTCCGGGGTGAGACTCTTGGGGAGCTCCCGGGGAAACGGGGTGATCAGCCCGTCCCGGTTCTCGCCGGCCCACCCCAGGCGCTTGAAGTTCTCCAGGTCGTCGGCGTGGAAGGCGACGGTCTCCAGGGCGCGGCTGGCGTCCTGCTGCTCCTGCGACCGGGCCGGCGCGCTCTCGATCTTGCCGGTGGGGGACACCCCGCGCACCGAGGCGACCAGAAGCAGATCCTCGCTCAGGCTGCTGTAGCTTCCCAGCACCTGGTTCTCCAGCGAGGTCCGCTCGCTGACCACCTTCACGTCGACCTTGGCCAGGGTGCAGCCCGAGATAAGCACAAGGGAAAGGGGCAGGAGCCCTCCCAGGATACGCCAGTTATTCATGTCCCCTCCTCCCCAGGGTGAATTCACCCTTGGGTCCGATTGTCAAAGTGTCTGCCCGGAGCAGATCCAGCATCTTGCGCGCCGTGGCGACCCCGGCCATCCCGCGGGCCAGCTCCTTCTGGATCGGGAGCTCGGCCAGGCGGATGCGCTCCGCCCTGGGGAGGGCCACCTGCACCCCCCGGACCAGCACATCGCCGTCGAAGCTGAGCGAGCCGTCCAGGGTGCCGGCCCGCAGGCGCTTCAGGCTCCCCTGGCGCAAGAGCTTGCGCTGCGCCACGATCTGCTCGTTCCTCTCGTAGGGGTCGAGCCCGAACAGGGCCCGCTCCAGGGTGTCGGCCCCGATCCGGCGCAGGCTGAGCTGCGCCCTGATCCCCTCGAGGAGTTCGCGCTGGCCGGTAACCAGCGGCGCGTCGAAGCTGACCTCGCCGGTGACCGCCGTGTCGCGCCGCTCCCTGCGGCTTAGCTCGCGCTGCTCGACCGGGAGCAGCAGGTAGGTTTCCAGGTTGGAGAAGGAGCAGGCTGCCGAGACGGCCGGGACCTCGGGTTTCAGGTCGACCAGGCCGCGCAGCCTGAGGGTTCCCCCCAACAGCTCGGTCTGCAGGAAGCTCAGCCCCGCCTGCTCGTTGCTGCACAGCAGGTCCCCCTCAAGCGCAGTCAGCACGATCGGCTCCTTCCCGTTGCCGGCGCCGGTGGCGAGCCTGCGGATGGTGAACCTGCGGCTGCCGCGCACCTCGCCCCGCAGGTCCTCGCGCACCCGGCCGGCCAGCTCGGCCGCCCCCTGGGAGGCGAAGGGGTCGGGGGCGGGGCGCACCAGGGAGGTCGAGAGCGGGGTCCACCCCGAGGGCTCCCCCTGGGCCAGGGCGTAGTTCCGCTCCAGCAGCAGATCGGCGTTCATCCCTTCAAGGGTGGTGCCGTCCGGGAGCTGCGCCCCGAAGTCGCGGGTCAGCGCGCCGGCGCTCACCCTGAGGTCGCGCCCGGCGACGAGATTGAGCCGCAGCGCGGCGCTCAGCTCCCCGGAGAGCTTGGCCCCGCCCGGGACCGGGGTCGGGGTGGCGGGGAAACGGGCTGCCAGGTCGGCATTGAGCACCGCGTCCAGCCGCTGCAGGAGCAGGGCCGGGCCCAAGGGCTCCTTGCGCTCCAGGAGCGCGCCCAGCCGGCCGATGCTCAGGTCGGCCCGCTGCAGTACCGCGAACTGCTTCAGTTTCAGCTCCTGGTGCAGCTTGAGGCTCTGCCACTGGGCCAGCTCCCCATCCAGGGTAAGCGACCCCTCTTGCGCCGGCAGCGTGGCCCCCTTGCCCGGGAGCCCCTTCAGGCCGGAGAAGTCGAGCGCCCCTTTAAGCGTGATGTTGCCGCCCTTGCCGGGGAGCAGGAGCCGAACCGGCTGCGTGCTGCGCAGCTCGGCCAACTGGACCTTCCCTCCCGGCAGCGGATAGACCAGGTCCCGGGTGGCGAGGGTCAGGGCGATATCGCCGCGCTCGACCTGCTCCAGGGCGGCCTTGGCCGCGGCGAGCGGCGCCTGCCCGGGCGGGGCCTTCTTGGGAGCGGTGGGGAGGGCGAGCCGCCAGGCCAGGTTGGCCTCGCCGGCAGCACCCGTCCCCTTGGGAAGAAAGGGTGCGGCAAAGGGGAGAGCACGCCCCAGGTCCACCCGGAGAGTACCGTCGCTGGCCCCCTGACCGGGGGTGGCGGCGGGGAGCGCGCCGCTGGCCGCGAGGCTCAGGAAATCGCCGGCAGTCAGGGTTAAGTCGAAGCGCTCCAGGGAGGGAGCCGCCCCCCCGGCCGCCGGCAGCCGGATCCCGGAGGCGGAGAGCTGGGCCGCGAGAGCAGCCGGCTGGAGTTCCTTGCCGGCGGCCCGGGCTTTGAGGGACGCGCTGGAGAACTTGAAGCGGGGGAGCGAGACTTCGATGGTCCCGTCTTCCCTGGCCCTGAACCCGGCCTGGAGCTCCTGGTGCAGGTTGTCCAGGGCGAGTTTCCGCTCCAGGTCGACCCGGGACAGCTCCAGGGACTGCTTGAGCTCACCGGTGGCAACCACCTTGCGCGGCGAGCTGCTGCTGAGCGCCAGGTCGGCCAGGGCAAGCTCCATCCCGCCCCGCGCCCCGGCGACGCTCACGGTCTGGGGCCCGGCAAGGGACAGGCGGCGTGCGTCATAGGAGAGGGAGGCGTCGACCTTGCCGGGGAAGAAGGGAGCGCCGGAAGGCTTGGCCCCGCCGGCCGCCACTTTGCGTACCGCTGTTCCACCGGCCTTCAGCTCGCTCAGGGAGAGGCGCAGCTCGCCGCGCACTCCCTCGGCCGCCAGAGGCTTGGCGCCGCTCAGGGACAGGCGTTCCGCTGCAGCGCTCATGAGGGCATCGACCTTGACAGGTTTAAGCTCGGTGAGGGGGATGGTGGCCTGATTCAGGGCCAGTTCGACCCGGTCGGCGGAAAGCATCCCCTGGGAGAGCGCCAGTCGCAGCGTGGGGAGCCTAAGCCCGAGCCGGTCCAGCTTGAGCTCGCCCCGGTTCTTGCGCCCCTGGAGAGCGAGCTCAAGCTGCCGCAGGGAGAACTCCCCCTGGACCGCGCGTAGCGGGAACCGGGGGGGCAGAAAGGGTGCGGCCGCCGCCAGCGCCTGGCGCAGGTCGACCTGTACCGGGCCGAGCCGCGCGGCCAGGTCGCGATCCCGCTCTGCCGGGCGCTCGACGCTCGCCTCCCATTGGGCCTTGAGCCAGTTGCCGATGCTCGCCTCCCCTTCGGCGAAACGGACCTGCTGACGCTGGTGATCGGAAAGGACTTTCTGCCGCGCCCTGATTTCCAGCGGGCCGACGCGCCGCCGCTTTAGCGCTCCCCCCTCCAGGGCGAGGCGCGAGCCGTTCAGCTCCAGGGCCGCCTGCAGGTTATGCGCCGCATCGGACTTGGCCTTGAGATCGAGGGTCAACGTGCCGTACAAGTTGGGGAGCGGCGCCGGGGCGAAGGCGCCGGCCAGGGGCATCACCTTGGGGAGATCGACACGGGCCCGGGCCAGGAACCCTTCGGGCTGGCGCAGTCCTCCCTGCAGTTCCAGGGAACTCCCCGGCAGCGAGGCGTTCAGGTTGACCAGCGCCGCGGCCGGGCGCAGGTGCCGGTCGACGACCAGCTGCTTGAGTTCGCCCTTAAAGGAGAGCGGCTGCAGCGGCTTTCCGGCCCACTCCAGGTCGCCGTGCAGCTCCAGGGCGACCGGCCGGTCCGCCAGGGAGGGGACCTCGCAGCGCAAGGAGGCGTTTTTCAGGGCGAGCTGCCGCCCGCTCTTGGGGTCGTGATAGCCGATCTGCACCGGAGCGAGGCTCAGGCTCAGCCCCAAGTCGACCGGCAGGTACCAGTCCAGCGCCTCGAACTGCTGCAGTCCCTTGGCCAGGGCGGTGAGAGGTTCCTGGTACGGCTTGGGGGGCTTGGGGGGACCGGGGGCGAGCTGGACCGCCAGGGAGGAGACGCGCAGGACCAGATCGAGCCGCGCGCGCCCGTCGCGGTAGGTGACCCTGGGCTGGACCAGCAGATCGCCCAGCGTCGCCTGGAGCAGGGGGGCAGCTCCCGCACCGAGCCTGAAGCCGCGCAAGGTAAGCCCGTCGGACCAGGACATGCCCAGCGCCGTCCAGGCCACCTCCCTCTTCAGGGATTGGGAGAGCGACTGCCGGACCAGGTTCTGGGCGCTCGGGGTGGAGATCAGGGCCGGCAGCGCCGCGACCAGCGCGGCGGCGAGCAGCAGAGCGGCCAGAAGCGAGAGTGCGCCGTAGAGCAAAAGGCGTCTCAGGCGGAGCTTGCGCGCTGGGGCAGGTGCCTGTGGCTCGGGAACAATTGCCTGTGGCTCGGTCATCCCTGCAGCCTCCCCGCCAGCTTGGTGAGTCGCCGGTGCGACCGATGGTTCTTCACCGCCATGGCTAGAGCCTTGGGCTCACCGATCACCACGACCAGCTTCCGGCCCCGGGTCACGGCGGTGTAGATCAGGTTGCGCTCCAGCATGGTGTAGTGCTGCATGGCGAGCGGTATCACCACGGCGCTGTACTCGGATCCCTGGCTCTTGTGGATGCTGGTGGCGTAGGCCAGGCTCACCTCGTCCAGTTCCGGGAAGTCGTAATGGACCAGCCGGTCGTCGAAGTCGACGCTGAGCGTCCCCTGCTCCAGGTCCAGCTCCGTGATCCTGCCGATGTCCCCGTTGAACACCTCCTTCTCGTAGTTGTTCACGGTCTGAATCACCTTGTCGCCGATGGCGAAGCTGGAGCCGAAACGGCTCACCTTGGGCTCGGCCTTGCCGTTTAGCGCCTGCTGCAGCTCGGCGTTCAGGGAGCGCGCCCCCAGCCCCCCCCGGTTCATCGGGGTGAGCACCTGTATGTCGCGCACCGGGTGCAGTCCGAAGCGCTTGGGGATGCGCTCGGTGATGACCTGCAGGAGCTTGTCGTGGATGTCCTCCGGGCTGGTGGCCGGGATGAAGTAGAAATCGGTCAGCGCCTTCCCCTCGTAGTTGAGCGGCAGCTCTCCCCGGTTGATGCGGTGGGCATTGACGATGATCCTGGAGCCGGCCGCCTGCCGGAAGATCTCGGTGAGCCGCACGGTCGGGATGGCCCCGGAGTCGATGATGTCGGAGAGGACGCAGCCGGGGCCGACCGAGGGGAGCTGGTCCACGTCACCCACGATGACCAGCCCCGCCCGGTCCGGGATGGCCGGCAGCAGCTTGTTCATCAGCACCAGGTCGACCATGGAGGCCTCGTCGATCACCAGGAGGTCGGTATCGAGCGGGTATTCCTTGCCGCGCTTGAAGCCGAAGCTCTGCGGGTCGAATTCCAGCAGACGGTGGATGGTCTTGGCCTCCAGCCCGGTCGACTCGGTGAGCCTTTTGGCCGCCCTTCCGGTCGGGGCGCACAGCGTCACCCGCAAGTGGCGGGCGCGGATGATCTCCAGGATGCTGTTCACCAGCGTGGTCTTCCCCACCCCCGGTCCCCCGGTCACCACGACCACCTTGCTCTCCAGCGCCAGCCGCACCGCGTCGCGCTGCGAGGCGGAGAGGGTGAGGCCGGTCTCCCCTTCGACCCAGGGGATGGCTCGCTCGGCGACGATCCCCTGCCAGGGGGGCGCCCCCTGCTTGAGCCGGGAGAGGCTGGAGGCGACCCCGACCTCGGCCCGGTAGAGCGGCGCCAGGAACAGGCAGTCCCTCCCCCCGATCTCGTCCGGGATCAGATTCTCCTGCGCGACCTCGGCCTCGATGGCCGACTCGATCACCGTCTGCGGGATCTCCAGCAGGGCCGCGGCGCTCTCGGCCAACTCCCTGCGGGCCGCCGCGCAGTGGCCGCTCCCCGACATCTCCTGCAAGACGTGCCTCACCCCCGCCTGGGCGCGCATCATTGAGTCGGGTGCGATCCCCAGTTTCGCCGCCAGGGCGTCCGCCGTCTTGAAGCCGATGCCGTGGATGTCGAGGGCGAGCCGGTACGGGTTCTCGGTCACCTTGACGATCGCCTCGTTGCCGTAGCTTTTGTAGATGCGCACGGCGCGCGCCGTTCCCAGACCGTTGGACTGCAAAAAGACCATAATTCCGCGGATCGCCTTCTGCTCGACCCAGGCGCCGGCCACCAGTTCCATCCTCTTGCGGCCGATGCCGGGGAGTTCCAGGAGGCGCTGCGGGTTTTCCTCGATGACCTCGAATACCTCCTCGCGGAAGGCCTGGACCAGCACCTTGGCGAAGTGCGGCCCGATGCCGCGCACCATGCCGGAGCCCAGGTACTTCTCGATGCCGTCCAGCGTTGTGGGAGGCACCACCTCTAAGTGTGAAGCCTTGAACTGCATGCCGTGGGTCCGGTCGTTGTGCCAGGAGCCGGTGCATTCCAGGTACTCCCCAGGCGTCACCGAGGCGGCGCTCCCGGTAACCGTCACCAGTTCCCGGTGTCCGGGAGCCTTGACCCGGAGCACGCAGAAGCCGGTCTCCTCGCTGTGGAAGGTGACCCGTTCCAGGGAGCCGGACAATCTTTCAACCGGGGTATCGTGGTGGTTTCTATCTCTCATGGAAGCCGGGATGATCTATGGGAATTTGTTCTGTGTCAGCGCGCAGCAGTCTCAGCAATGCTCATCAACAGTCGAATGTCCAACGTCAACAGTCTCTTCCTCAATACAGGAAGTGCCGTCTAATAGCAAGCGGTTGCAGCAGGGATAAGTGATGCAGGATAAGAGTAAGTTCATTGGCGAGAGATTGGGACAGAAGCCATCAACTAAGAGAAAAAAGGGGACGGTAGTAGGAAAAGGGGACAGGCTGGTTTTCTTTAGCTTCGAATAGGAAAAGGGGACAGGCTGGTTTTCCTTAGTTTCGAAAAGTAGCCTGTCCCCTTTTATTTTGGTGAAGCGATAGCATCAAGTCCCCCCCTCCGGGGGGAGGAGAGCTGGCGAAGTTGGAGCGTGCAGACGGCGCGAAAAGCCGGCGCTCAGCACCCAGACTCTAGGCTATGCAGGATCTTCAGTGCGGAGAAAAAAGGGGACAGAGAAAAAAAGGGGACAGGCTGGTTTTCTTTAGCTTCGAAAAGTAGCCTGTCCCCTTTTTTTTGGCTGACCATACGTCCCCCCTCCCCTTGTGGGAGGGGGTCAGGGGGAGGGGTGACCTAACGTCTTCCCCCTAATGCGACATGAGAACCGGAACGGTCATGTGCTTCAGGACATGCCGCGCCGCCTCGCCCAGGGTGTAGCTGCCGAAGTGGAAATCGGCGTAGGCCCCCATCACCAGGAGGTCGCTCCCCTCGTCGGCCACCCGGTTCAGGAGCACGTCCCCTACCCCGAGCGCGGTGATGGAGCTGGTCTCCACCCCCGCCTGCACCTTGTGGCTCGCCAGGAACCTGCGCAGGCTCTCCATGTCGTTGCGCTCCTTTTCGGAGGGGTTCACCTCGAAAACGTTCACCATCTCGGCGTTCCTGATCAGGGGAAGCGCGTCTGACAGCGCGCGGGACGACTCGCGCCCGGTCTTCCAGGCGATCAGCACCCGGTCCCCCACCGCGGAAAACGCGCCGCTGTAGGGAACGATCAAAACCGGCTTGCCGGAGCCCAGGACCACGCGCTCGGGAAGGTTGTCCGGGCCGCTCTTCTCCTTGACGCCATAGACCGTCTGCCCGACCACGATCAGATCCACGAAGGTCGCGTAATGGTTCACCACCTCGGCTACGCCGCCTCCCAGCAGCTTGACGTCGGCGCTGATCCACCTTGAGTCGATATGCGCCTCCTTGGTCTTCTGGAAGAACTAGATCCTTCACCTGCTCCGCCTGGTCCTCCCCGTTGTGCCCCTTTTTCGGGAGCAGGGGGTGGATGACGGGGTTCAGTCCGACCAGGCTCGCCCCGTGCTGCTTGGCCAGTGCCACGGCAAGATCGAGCCGCTCCGCCGCGTTGGGATGACCGTCCACCAAAACCATTATATTTCTCAGTACCATCTGAAATGCCTCCTTGAATGACAATCGTTATTCGCCCTACCCCGCCGGTACCGCCTGATACCCCAACGCGGCCTCCCCGGCCGGATTCCGGCTGGCGAAGTTCCTGGTCAGGTGTCCCCTGATCATCTCCTTGAAGTCCGCCTCCCGGTCGCCGCTGTAGACCAAGGACGAGGCGATCTCCGCCGCCAGTATGGCGAAAAGAAGCTTGGGCGGCAGATTGGCGATCCTGGCGCTATACGGTTCCTCCCGCAGCATCTGCGGCAGGTGGGCCAGGATGGCGCGCCGGAACAACGGCTCCTGGCACAGCTCGGGATGGCGCTGGAAGAACGGGAACAGCCTGGCGTAGTGCCCGTTGATCTCGTGGCTGATGGCGTCGGAGATCTCGGTGTAGAGGAAGTTGCTCCCGGCCTCGCGGTGGCGCCTGAAGATGAGCCTCGCCTCGTCCTTGGCCCTTTGCTCCAGGATCTCCAGGACGTCGCGCACGTAACGCTCCTTGTGCTCCAGGAACTCCTCCTCGGAAAGGAGCAGGTTGGCGATGATCTCGTAAGAGGAGGAGATCACGCCGCACTTGTTGGCCGAGGCGTCGCGCATGATCACCATGCCGCGGCGCTGCATCTGGTTGCGCGCCTCGGGGGTGATGAAGGAGTTGGCCCCCTCGACGATGGCGCGCGTGGTGGGGCTGCCGTCCTCGCGGAAGAAACGGTGCCAGTTGTCCTTGTCGATGGTCTCGGGGCGCCCCCCGGCCGGGATGAACAGGTCCGTGGGGACCGAGAAGAGCAGGTTGCCGAACTCGCGGTGGTACTCGTCCATGGTGACCCACTGTTCCTCGACCCCGAGCCCGGTGTTCACCACGCGCCGGAACAGCTCGCGCAGCCCCTCGGTGCGCCTTTTGCCGCTGTACAGGATGAAACCGCCCGGGTGCAGCGCCTGGGGGTCGAAGGCGTCCAGGTCGTGTTTCAGGAGGATGCGCTTGAGCTCCTCGTGCCGCATCCCCTCCGGGTCGAAGATGGCCCCCGTGCCGTCCAGGATCAGCTTGATGCGCGCCTGGGGGCAGCGCGCCAGCATGATCTGCAGGGCGTTCCCGGCCACGTCGCCGTTGGGGCCGCCGGTGAGCTTCACCGAGAAGGTGTCCTTCCTGATGTCTATCCCCAACTCCTGCATGGTGATGTCGGCGAACTGCACCACCCCGGTGGAGGTGACGCCGTACTCCTTGTGGTTGATCCCCACCCTCTTGCTGGAGATGATGCCGATCCCCAGGAGGTAGCCGCGCTTTAGAGACTGGCGCGCGATCATCTCGATCATCACGTCGTGCATGTGCTCGTCGGGACCGAGCTCGATCGGCTCGTCCTCGCCGTAGTAGTCCACCACCCGCGGATCGGCGGCCCGGCCGTTGTCGGTGACGAAGATGTCCAAAAAGGCGTTGATCAGGCCGAACTGCAGCTTGTACAGCCTTTGGGTGGTCAGGTCGCGCTCCTCCAGGTTGGCCGCGTCCAGGACCACCACCATCTTGGAACCGCCCTCGTAGATGTCCTTGTTCTTCAGGTGCTGGGTGTGCGCCAGGACGTAGACCTCGCGGAACAGCTTGCTGGCCGCGGTGACGTAGTCGTCCCGGTTGCGGGTGATGATGGTGCGCCACCCTCCCCGGGCGATGTCGGAGAAGCCGATGTGATACCCCGCCCCGTAGCGCCCGAAGAAGAAGGTGATGCGGAAGGGGAGCTCCTGGGGCAGGTCGGCGGTGAACTCCGGCGCCAGCTCGGACAGGTAGGCCGGATCCAGCCTGAAGGCCAGGGCGTGCTTCTCCGGCACGTAGAAGTTGGTCTTCAGCGTGTGCTTCACGAAGGTGATGGCGCAGCGGAACATGGAGCGGCGCAGGTCGTCGATGTAGCGGTGCCCGGTGTTGTAGGCCTCGATGAAGCGGGAGGTCTCCTCCAGGGTCTTGCGGTACAGCTCCTCGCGCCCCTCGATATCGGGCTGGAAGCGGATGCGGAACAGCTTGGCCAGCTGCAGGGCGATGTCCGGGTGCGAGTGGAAGGCGCGCATCACGTCCTCGTAACCGAAGGGGTCCGGGTGGTGATGGGCCAGGTTGGTGTGGCAGAAGGAGATGAAGGCGTTGATGAGCGAGGCCTCCTCCCCTGTCATCACCATGTTGGTGACGAATTCCCGGTAGGTGGGCGAGGCGGTGGAGAGGATCTGGGTGTTGTAGAGCTCCTTCTGCAGCCGGTCGAAGATCTCGCTCCCCTTGGAGAGCTGGGGGGCGTCCTCGCGCTTCCTGACGTAGAAGGTCCCCAGGAAGTAGGGGTGCACCCCGTTCGAGATGGTCAGGCAGTAGGCCCTCTTCACCCCGAAGCCCAGCCGGTTGAAGACCTCCATGGTCTGGAGCAGAAAGTCCTTCTGGGGCGGGTTCCCCACCGCGAACATGACCCGGGTCTCGCTGCGGGACTCCCCCTGGTCGGTCTCCTCGACGTCCAGGAAGATCCCCCCCTGCCGGTTCCCCTGCTGGAACACCCAGAGGATCTGGGCCACCCGCTTGGGAGGCGAGATGCGCACGTAGTTCTCGTTGTTGAGCCACAAGAGCCTGAGCAGCGGGTCGAGCTGGGTCAGATCGAAAAGGGGATAGCCGGTCTTAAGCGCCTCCTCGATCCCCACCCTGATGCGCACCGGTACCTCGGGCTCGGCGGCCTCGGCGATGTCGCGGTGCTCCTTGCGGTCGAAGTCGAAGCGCTGCACCTCGAGCCCCTGGGACAGGCCGGGTACCGAGCCGTTGGAGTGGGTGAACTCGGCGTAGGAGATGTCGCGCTCCTGCAGGGTGCGCAGCGTGTCGTACAGCGAACCGGGTTGGTTCAGGCGCGCCAGGATCAGGGTGTTGGGGCGGTCCGCCACGGTCAGCTTCTGGTTCTGGGCCAGGCTCCTCAGGCCGACCGCCAGCGAGAAGACCGCCTCGGCCTCCTGCTGCATGGTGATGAAGAAGTAGGAATCCATCTGGGCCTGGAGCCAGGCCAGGTTTTCCTTGGTGCGGGTGTCGCTGGCGGCGATCAGGCGGCAGACCGAGGCGATCAGTTGGTCCTGCTTTTCAGCGCTCATCTCAGGCCTCCTGTAGGGGCAAAAGTCCTTCCATCTCGGGGAGAAATACGCTCCAGACCCGCTCGCGCAGCTGCTCCAGGAACTCCGCAGTGATCAGCTTGGGGAGGGTCACGCTGGGATTGGGGCTCTCGTACACCTGGGAGGGAACGGTGTATTCGTCGGCGCCGAACCCCTGGCGCAGCTCCAGGGCGAGGCCGCGCAGGAAAGCGCGCCGCACGCAGGCCACGATCTCCTCGGAGCTGATCTCCAGTCCGACCGCCTCCCTGAGTGCCCTGGTGATGACATCGTGCCCGATGCCAACCCCGACGAACTTGCAAAGGCCGATCATGTCGTAGCCCACCTGCAAGAGGCCGCCGCTGGTGATGGCCTGCGCCCAATCCTCCACGGTGCGCTTCCCCTCCTTGGCCAGGAGCATGTGGGTACCCATGGACATGTGGCCGCCGGCGATGGCGAACATGTACCCCGGGTTGGTGTCCGGGAGGTAGGCCGGCAGCTCCAGCCCCTTGACGTGCATGGCGTAGGAGGTCTCGCCCAGCTCCTCCGAGAGGCGCCTCACCCCCTTGCCGATCTTGGCCAGCCTGCCGCGCCCGGCCTCTTGCACCAGCTCCCGGATCAGCTCGAAGTCGCCGAAGCTCGCGCCGTTGAAGAGCCGCTTTTCCGGGTGACGCTCGTTGTAGTCCAGGACGAAGGAGATGGTGGCCCCCAGGGAGATGGCGTCCATCCCCAGCAGGTCGCAGAGATGGATCAGCTCGCAGACCTTTTTGGGCTCGTGGATCCCCAGGTTGGAGCCGAACAGGATCAGCGGCTCGAAGTCGAACTTGGCCGCCAGAGCCCCGCTGCTGCCGTCCTCGTTTTTGTGGAACAGGTTGTTGTGGCAACGGATGCCGCAGCGGAAGCAGGCCTCGGAGCGAACCTCGAACTCCTTCTCCACCCGGTCGCGGAACAGCCTTTCCACGTGGTCGGTCCCCTTGGGGCGGAAGTTGTTGAGCGGCACGGCGTGGAAGGCCTGCAGCACCTCGATGTTGGCCCAGGTCCCGCCCCCTCCCCCCTGGCTCACCGGCTGGAAGCGCGCCGAACCGATCCCCTTCACGATGTCGCGGTTCACGTCGCGCATGGCGGGGGTGATGGGGGGGAGCTTCTGGCTGCTCTCGGCCACCACGGCGATCAGGTTCTTGTAGCCCATCAGGCTCCCCATGCCGCCGCGCCCGGCGAAGCGGGTCTTGGGCTCGCCGCTTTTGAGCTGGTTGTCGGTGCTCAGGACCACGGCACCCATGTAGTTGTCGCGCCAGTTCTCCCCGGCCGGTCCGATGGCGGCGAAGTGGGCCTCGGGGTAGCTCTGGGCCAGCGTCATGATCTTGTCGTGGCCGGTCAGTCCCAGAAGGTCCCCGGCCGGCTTGAGCTCGACCGTCGGGCCGTCCGCCCCCTCCCGCAGCACGACGTAGACCGGGGTTTCGGAGCAGTTCTCGAAGATCACCTCGTCGATGCCGGTCCATTTCAGCTTGTTGCCGAAGTTGCCGCTGCCGGCGGACCAGATGGCCCCGGGCAGCCCCTTGCCCGACATCTTGAGCGGGCTGTAGCCCGAGAAGTAGCTGCGCATGCCGGTCATCACGTTGGTCCCGGTGAGCAGCCCCGTGTTCAGGATCAGGGGGTTCTGGGGACAATAGGCCTCGCTGATCTTGCGCCGGGCCAGGATCTGGAAAGACCTGCCGAAGCCCCCCAGCACGTCCTCCAGGTTGGCGCAGGGGATCTTGGCAAAAGAGACCGTCCCGCTGGCCAGGTCTATGGTGCAGCGGTTATAGACGACGCTCGCGGGATCGGTCCCTTTGTGATGGGTATCGGTCATTGATATGCTCCTCCGCAACAACGTGATTAAGAAAGTTTGGTGCCGCCGCCCCTGCAAAGGGATGGCGGCGGTCATGGCCAGATAATGTTTCCGGTTTCTGCACTTCCAGTCCCCCCTCCCCTCGAGGGAGGGGGTTAGGAATTTGTTGTTAACACACCTGCGACCGCGCCCCCCCTCCCCTCGCGGGAGGGGGGGCGCGGGGTGGGGGTAGGTGCCACGTGCTGTGCTCCTGGCGGCTTCACCCACCCCACAGGAGACGAGAGCTTATGCCATCCAGGGGGCACAGGTGGTGGATGGGGTCCATTCACCATTCACCATTAACCATTCACCATTCACCGTTTTTTCACCCGCCGCCCATGCGTGGCAGGAGCGACAGCACGTCCCCCTCCTGCAGCACCTCGTCCCAGCCGGCGTGCAGGCCGTTGATGAGCACGATCCCCACGTCGGCGCGCGGGATCTCCAGTTCGTCCACGACCTCGCCCACCACCGCGTCCGGCCGGCACGCCCGGACCGCCTCGTCGAACTGCTTCCAGCGCAGGGAAGCGTAAAGTTTTACCGTTATCTGCATATGACCATCCGTTAAGTGCAGTCGTTCGCCTTCAGCCGTTCACCTTCAGCCGTTCACCTTCAGTCGTTCGCCTTCAGCCGTTCACCTTCAGCCGTTCACCTTCAGCCGTTCACCTTCAGCCGTTCACCTTCAGCCTTCAGCCTTTCACCATTCACCATTCACCTTTTACGGGTGTTAAAACCCCAGGTACGCCTCGCGGATCGACTGGTCCGCCTCCAGCTCGTGCCCGGTCCCCTGCCCCACGATGCGGCCGTTCTCCATGACGTAGCAGTAATCGGCCACCTTCAGGGTCTGGTGCACATTCTGCTCCACCAGGAAGATGGTGAGTCCCTCGCGGTGCAGCTCCTGGATCACCCGGAACACCTCCTGCACCATGATGGGGGCAAGCCCCAGGCTCGGCTCGTCGAACATGATCACCTGGGGGTCCTGCATCAGGGCGCGCCCGATGGCCACCATCTGCTGCTCCCCACCGGAGAGGGTCTCGGCGCTCTGGGTGCGGCGCTCCTCGAGCCTGGGGAAGATGGAGTAGATCTTCTTCAAGGTCATGTTGCGCTTGGCATGGGTGCGCTTCAGGTAGGCACCCACCAGGAGGTTGTCCTCCACGCTCATCTTGGGGAAAAGCTGGCGTCCCTCGGGGACCAGGGTGATCCCCAGGTCGACCACCTTGTGCACCGGCAGCCCGCTGGTTTTGGAGCCGTTGTAGCTGATCTGGCCCGAGACCGTGGGGATCAGGCCACAGAGCGCCTTGAGGGTGGTGGTCTTGCCGGCGCCGTTGGCGCCGATCAGCGCCACCAACTGCCCCTTGGCGACCGAGAAGGAGATGTCCCAAAGGGCCTGGATGTCGCCATATTTCACAGAGATGGATTCTACGTCAAGTAGTTTCATGCCGCTGCCTCTCCCAGATATGCTTGTATCACCTGCGGGTCGCGGCACACCTCCGCCGGCGCCCCTTCAGCGATCTTTTTGCCGAAGTTGAGCACCACCAGACGGTCCGAGATGTTCATGATGACCCGCATGATGTGCTCCACGATCAGGATGGTGAGCCCCTGCCCTTTCAGCTGCATGATCAGCTCCACGGTCTTGTCCGCCTCGGTCGGGTTCAGCCCCGCCACCACCTCGTCCAAAAGCAGGAAGGAGGGCTCCAGGGCGAGCGCCTTGCCGATCTCCAGGCGCTTGCGGCCGGCCAGGGTGAGCCCGGCTGCCGAGGAGTGAGCCCGGTCGGCCAGCCCGGTGGTTTCCAGCACCTGCCAGGCGGCCCGTTCGGCGTCGGCCTTCTTGGGGTGGCGCAGGAACGAGGCGATCACCACGTTCTCCAGCACGGTGAGCTTGGCGAAGGGCTTCACCACCTGGAAGGTGCGGCCGATGCCGATGCCGGCCAGGTCGTAGGGGGGCTTCCCCCCTATGCTCTTGTCCTTGAAGATCACGGTGCCGTTGGTGGGGGTGTAGTAGCCGCTGATCACGTTGAAGAGCGTGGTCTTGCCGGCGCCGTTGGGGCCGATCAGTCCCACGATCTCCCCGGCCTGGACCTGGAAGCTCACGTCGTCCACCGCAGTGAGTCCTCCGAAGCACTTGGTTACTCCGTTTACCTTAAGTATCGGCTCAGACATTAGTTCGCTTCCTCCTGCGCCACGCCCGCTTTCAAAACCGGCTCCGGGCGGGCGGTTTCCGCCTTTTTACGGCTCATGAGTGTGCCCCAGAGGCCGTTGGGGATGAAGATGACGCTCACCGCGATCAGGGCGCCCAGGATGATCAGGTAGAGCAACTGGTAGTCCGAGAGGTAGGCCCAGAACACCGTCTTGAAGGCGAAGATCAAGAGCGCTCCGATGGCCGGTCCGAACAGCGTTCCCATGCCGCCGAACACCACCATGACCACCGCCTGGTCGCTCACCATGTCGCCCAGCGTCGAGGAGGGGTCGATGAAGGTGATCCAGTAGGCGTAGATCCCACCTAGGACGCCGGTCGGCAGCGCAGAGAGGATGAAGGCCTGCATCTTGAGCTTGGTCGGGTTGAGGCCCAGCGCCTTGGCCCCTTCTTCGTCCTCGCGGATCGCCTTGAGCTTGAGCCCGAAGGGGGCCCGCTCCAGCAGGTACCAGAGCAGGAGGAAGGTCGCGCCGACGGTGACCAGCATCAGGTAGTAGAAGAACTCCGGGTGCAGGTAGGCGTCCAGGCGCATGCCGTCCGGCCCCCCGGTCCACTCCACGTTCAGCGCGAGCTGCTGGATGGCGCGGGACAGGGCCCAGGTGGCGATGGCGAAGTAGGCCCCCTTGAGCCTCAGGGTCGGGATACCCGCGATCAGGGCCGCGATTCCGGCCGCGACGCCGCCGGCGGGAAGCGCCAGGGCGAAGGGGAGGTTCGCCTTCATCATCAAGAGGGCGATGGTGTAGGCGCCGATGCCGAAGAAGGCGCCGTGGCCGAAGTTGAGGTAGCCGGTGTAGCCTGCGATCACGTCGAAGGCGATGGCCAGCCCCACCCACATGATGGCCTCGGTGGCTACCCGAAGGATGAAGGTGTCGTTCACCAAGAGGGGGAGGGCGAAGAGCAGCGCGACGATGAGCGCCATCAGTCCCAGGCGGTTGTTCAAGGCTTTCATGTCAAACCCCCTTGGCGAAGAGCCCGCGCGGCGAGATGAGCAGGATCAGGTACAGGATGACGAATACCGCCAAAAGCGTGTGGCTCGGGTTGAAGTAGATCATGAAGATCGACTGCACCATGCCCAGGAGCAGCGCGGCCCAGGGGACCCCGGCCAGGTACCCCATGCCGGCCAAGACTACCACGAAGAAGGCGAAGATGGTGTACTCGTTGCCCATCTGGGCGCCGATGGAGAGGATGCACCCCAAAAGGACGCCGGTCATGGCGGAGATGCCGACATAGATGCCGTACACGTAGGAGCCGGTCCTCTTGCTGTTCACCCCCATGAGACCGGCCGCGTCCTTGTGCTGGGCCAGGGCGCGCACCCCGAGACCGAAGTTGGTCTTCTTGAGCAGGTAGTGCAGCGCGGCGGTGATGGCCAGCGCGTAGATCAGACCCACCAGGCGCACCGTCGGGATGGTCACCCCGGCGCCCAGGTTCTCGAAGGTGAAGGCCCCCTCGGAGAACATGGAGGGGATCGAGTTCGAGTAGTAGCCGAACACGGTGAGGGCGAGCCCCTTGAACATGATGGCCAGGCCGAAGGTGAAGACCAGCCCCATCAGGAAGGGATTTCCCTTGGTGCCGCTCAGCACCCGGTGAATCACCGGCTGGACCAGGTAGCCCACCACGAAGTAGGCGGCGAAGATGACGGGCATGAAGAGGAAGGGGTCGAGCCCGGTCCACTTGTTCAGGTAATAGCCGGTGAAGGCCCCGAACATGATCCACTCTCCCACGGCAAAGTCGATGACGTGCATGACCCCGTAGGTGAGCGAGAACGCGATGGCGATGGTGATGTAGATCCCGCCCAAGAGTATCCCGTCAGCCAGGGCTTGCGGCAGCAGTTCCATAAGGTGTTCCTCCAGCGTTGGCTACCAACGTACTTTTGCGATTGATTACGGGTCCTGCGACTGCTCGGGTTGCGGCGCCTCTGCCCTGTAACCTCCCCCGGCTTACACCAACTCTCCCTCTCCCTGCGGGAGAGGGCTGGGGTGAGGGAGCCTGTTCCTACATCTCCCCCTCCCTTGACGGGAGGGGGCAGGGGGGGTGGGTGAAGCTGCGAACTGCGTAGCTTTGGGCGGCTACCCCCACCCCCTAACCCCCTCCCGCAAGGGGAGGGGGAATGTTGGGTGAAGGGTCAGGGCTACTTGCGGCTCTTCCAATCCTTCATCGGGTATTGCGCGGCGGCTTCCACCGAGGCCTTGGGGCCGACGGTCATGATCTTGCCGTTCTGGATCTGGATGGTGAGCGGGTCGAGGCCGACGTTGGCGTGGTAGAATTCGCCGCTGGTGGCGAACTTGACGCGGCCGTAAAAGGTCTGCACGTCGACCTGCTCCAGCGCGGTGATCAGCTTGGTGCGCATCGCCTCGTCCATGCCGGGCTTGGCACCGATCTGCTGCAGCGCCACCTGGAAGGCGATGCCGGCGGCGGAGCAGCCACCCTGGGTGTAGTCGCCCGGGTTGCCGAAGGCCTTCTGGGAGGCAGCGGCGTAGGCGGCGGCGTTGGGCCAGAGGATCTTGCTCTTGGTCTTGGCGGTGCCGGTCCAGCAGGTGGTGCCGAAGATCTGCTCGCCGTCTTTGCCCACCGCATCGATGAAGGCCTTGTCGGTGATGCCGCAGTGCATCAGCAGCGCCTTCGGGGTGTAGTTGATCTGGCGCAGCGCCTTGACGAACTTGACGTGCTCCTCGTCGTGGCCGCCGAAGGCGATCACGTCAGGCTTCATGCTGCGCACCGCGGAGAGCAGCGGGGTCATGTCCTGGCCGGAGGGGACGATGCTGTACTTGACGATCTTGAGCTTGGCCGCCTCGGCCGCGCTCTTGTACGCTTCGGCAGTCGCCTTGGAGAAGGCGTCGTTGGAGCCGATGATGGCGATGGTCTTGGGGGCCGGCTGCAGCTCGAGCAGGGTCTTGATCGAGGTGGCGCCGGTGAAGTTGATCGGGGGAATGGTGCCGAAGGTGTACTTGAACTTGTTTCTCCAGATCAAGGGGGACTCGGCGGAGCCGGTGACCATGGGGACCTTGTACTTGTCCACCACCGGCGCCACGGCCAGGGTAACGCCCGAGGAGTAGGGGCCCAGGATGAAGTCGACCTTCTCCTGGGTGATCAGCCTCTCGGCTGCCGCGGCACCCGCTGCCGGGTTGGACTGGGCGTCGGCGTAAACCAGCTTGACCGGGTACTTCTTCCCCTTGATCTCGATCCCCCCCTTGGTGTTTACCTCCTGCGCCCAAAGGTCGTAACCGCGCTTGGTGATGTTGCCGCCGGTGACCAGATCGCCGGAGAGTTCGGTGATGACGCCGACCTTAAAGAAGTTGCGCTCCTCCGCGAAGAGCGGACAGGTCACCAAGAGCGTGACCATGAGCACCAGTGCCCTGACGAATCCAAGTTTCATTTTGTTACCTCCTTTGGGTTGATGTCGCATTTACAATCGATGTGCCGGTCTTTAGTTCTCGCCGCGTCGGGAACTGTGCGGTGCCCCGCAGCGCCAAGGTTTTCCTGTAAACAGCAGAAAACATGCCAACCGGTCAACCACGGTTTTATTTTTGCTCACAACAGGCGCAACCCCTCTATCGACGGGCGAAGGGGAGCGAAGAGGGGGGCGCGGCAGCGGCAGTGCATAGGCCGGAGGTTCGGAAGTGAACCAACTTTCTATTCAGATTTGAATAATCGCCCTTACGCCTGCTCCCCCAGCCGCCGGTTCCAGCTCCATCCCGGAAACCCGATCAGCTCAGGCCGTATTTCTTCAGCTTGCGGGCGATGGTCGGCTGGCTTACGCCCAATACCTCCGCTATCACCAACTGGTTGCCGTGCACCTTGAGCGCCTGGGCCAGCAGGGCCCGCTCGGTGCTCTCCACCACCTGGGGCAGGGTCATGCTCTCGGGCCAGCCGTCCAGGGCCGACAGTTCCGAGGCGTCGCCCTTGGCGATATCGGTAGGCAGATCCTGCACCCCGATCACCTCGGTCTCCGACATCACCACCAGCCGCTCGCACAGGTTCATGAGCTCGCGCACGTTGCCCGGGAAGGGATAGGCCAAAAGGGTGTCGCAGGCCGCGCGGGACAGGCGCTTGCGGCTGCCGTGCTTCTTGGCGTAGAACTCGATGTAATGCAGGATCAGGGGGAGGATGCACTCCTTGCGCTCCTTG